>Ga0272441_10013797_pt1 | contig 11571 bp, 10 predicted proteins | sample SSMProp6N_FD_193582 | JGI IMG/M metagenome (GOLD analysis project Ga0272441, IMG submission 193582) | Marine sediment archaeal communities from Little Sippewissett salt marsh, Falmouth, MA, United States - SSM-Prop-6N | ecosystem: Environmental > Aquatic > Marine > Wetlands > Sediment ... | reverse complement strand
GGCGCGTCGAGGCTCTCTATCTCGGCATTCCCTGAACGCTCGCACATGACGTCGGCCTTTCGGACTTGCGCGTCCCGATCCTACGCGGGCGCGAGCGCGTCCGCAACCGCGAGGAGGTCCGGTTGTCGCGGGAGCGTCCGCAAGGCACTTGCGGTCGGCCGGGGGCGAAGGATAATCGGCTCGTTGGCCGAGGCGTCGTGTGGCGCCTCGGGAGCATCGCTGTCGAGCACGAGAGGACGGACACCGTGGCGAGGAAGGTACGCGTAGGCATCATAGGCTCGGGCGGCATCGCGACCGCGGCGCACATGCCGGGCTACAAGGCGGACCCCGACTGCGAGATCGTCGCCGTGTGCGACGTGAACCCGGAGGCCGCCAGGAAGGCGGCGGACAAGTTCGAGGTCCCGAAGACATACTCCGACTACAGGGAACTCGCCGCCGACGACGACATCGAGGCGGTGTCGGTCTGCACGCCGAACTTCATGCACAAGGAGCCGACCGTGGCCTGCCTCGAGGCCGGCAAGCACGTGATCGTCGAGAAGCCCATCGCCCGCGATGCGAAGGAGGGCGGGGAGATGGTCCGCGCCGCGAGGAAGGCGAAGAAGCTCCTCGCCGTGGGCCTCCACTTCCGCTACGACCCGAAGGTGAACGCCATCCGCCGCTTCTTCGACAAGAAGGGCTTCGGCGACGTCTACTACGCGCGCGTCCACGCCCTGCGCAGGAGGGGCATCCCTTCGTGGGGCGTCTTCGGCGACAAGGAGAAGCAGGGCGGCGGGCCCCTCATCGACATCGGCGTCCACATGCTCTACGCGACGATGTACGCGATGGGCTTCCCCGAGCCGGTGGCGGTCTCTGGCCAGACCTATCAGAAGTTCGGGACGAAGAAGCCGGGCGTGGCCCCTTGGGGCCCGTGGGACCACAAGGGCTTCACCGTCGAGGACTACGCGTCGGCCTTCGTCCGGTTCGAGGGCGGCGCGTCGCTCGTGATCGAGGCGAGCTTCTGCATGAACGGGCCCGACGGGATGAACTTCTGGATCATGGGCGACAAGGGCGGCGCGCAGTACTCGCCGCTCAAGTTCTACCGCGAGGAGTTCGGCACCCTCACCGACGCCGAGCCCGGGTGGCTGCCCAAGGTCAAGTGCCACACCCAGCAGATGCTGGACTTCGTGAACGCGGTCCGAGGCAAGGGCAAGGTCGGCGTGACCGGCGAGGAGGGCCTCTGCATCACGCGGATCCTCGACGCCATCTACGCCTCGGCCGAGGGGGGCACAGAAGTCCCGGTAGAGAAGCTCGACGCGTAGCCAACCCGGCGGCGGCCGTGACCGCAGTCTCACAGGCCGCCGCTAAGGGAGCCTCTTCGCGATCCAGGGCGCCTCAGCTTTGCGGGTGACGAAAACGGCTTGACAGTCGCCGGACAGGGCATATCCTCTCTATCCGGACTTTCTGGCGAGAACCATGCACTGTGGGAGGGACTGATGGGCAAGCTCCGGCTCAACTGCCCGAACTGCGGCAAGGCCGTGGCCGTCTCCGAGACGGCCAAGAAGGCCCGTTGCCCGGGATGCAAGAAGGTGATGGACGTTGCCGCGGCGCTCGCGGGCGATCTCGATCCGTCCGAGGAACTCTCCACCGACCAGACGGCTTCCGCCACGGAGGCTTCCGCTCCGGCCGCTGAGCAGGGCCAGGCCGAGGTCACTGAGGAGCACACGGAGGAGCAGGCCGAGGAAAGCGGCGAGGCCTCCACGTCCAAGCGCCGGTCGAGTCGTGCCAAAGGCAAGTCGGTGCGCAAGTCCAAGCGCCGCTCCGGCAAGAAGAGCCGGCGTGCCGAGGCGCAGGAAGGCGACGAGGCGCCGGAGAGCGATTCCGCGCCGGAAGGCGATGCGCCGCGTCCGCCCACATTCGACCTTCCCGCCGGCGCACAGCCGTGGATGATAATCGCCGGGGTCGGCCTGATCGCGGCGATCCTTCTCTGGCTCGTGGCGAACGTGAATCTGATCGCGGCGATCGGCATCGTTTCCGCGCTGGGCCTGTTCGTCGACTCCGCCCTTATGCGGATAACGCGCGTGTCGCCCACGGCCAAGGGCTGGGGCTCCATGCCCATGGTCTGGGGGCTCATCGGCTTCGTGCCCGTCGTGGGCGTCGTCGTCTACGTTCTCCTCAGGCCGAAGTTGATCGCGAACTCCCCCCAGGACATCGCCACGCCGGACATGGACGAGGACGACATGTCCTTCGAGGGGAAAGTCCGCCCCCCGAGCATCGCGTCGGCCGGAGCGGCCCTGGTGCTCGCCCTGGCGATCTTCGGCGGGATATACTACCAGCTGGAACCCCCCATGCGCGTTGAGGTTGGCCCGAAGTTCTTTCCCGCGAAAAGCATGCTTGGTGGTCAAAACCCAGACAGCCTGTACAACAGCGGCAAACTGTACGCGGTGTTCCGCAGCACCAAGGCCCCGCTCGCCGACTTCGGCGAGTTGAGCTTCGAGGTCATCAAGCTCGGTGGTGAAAAGACCGATCCCGTGGCCAGCGGCCCGGCAAGCGTCAATTTCAGCAGGAGCAAGGACCGGGGATGGTTCAGCTTCGAGGTCAGGGGCCATGGCAGCCATCGCGTGCTGATCAAGGACGTCGACGGCAGCGTGCACGCCACGTGTGATTTCAAGGTCTCTCGCAAGGCTGGCCGCTAGCAGGCTGCTGAATTAGCGGTGCCTACAGCAGGTCGGTGGCCCTGGAGGGCCGCGATTGGCTTGATGGCATATGAGGTCTGCCGGGATTCTGGGGTTCTTCAGCAATCTGCTAGGTCGACGGTCTACTCGGTACCGCGAGCATGCCTGCCCCGAAACGGCGCTGGCGGCCCCGGCCCCCGCGTCTTGCGCTTCTGGCGTGATTCAATCTCCATTCGGTGGCGCCGCTGACCCGCGCGTCCGGCGCGGGATCGCTCGTGCGTGGGTCCAAGCCGCGCGGATTTGCTTGTCATGGCTGCACCCCGGGATACGCTTTTCTCTTCAACGACCGCCTTCCCGGCAAGGGGCTCGGGACAGGCACGGACAGGGAGCGCAACGAGATGGCACGCCCGAGGGCAATAGTCGTGGGCGCCGGCGGGATATCAGGCGCGTGGTTCCCTCCTCTCAAGGAGGAGGGCGTGGACGTGAAGGCCGTGATCGACATCAAGAAGGAGGCGGCCGAGGCGAGGATCGCGAAGTACGAGCTCTCGGCGGTCGCGTCGGACGACCTCGCGAAGACGCTCGCCGAGGTCGAGGCCGATTTCCTGGTCGACCTCACCATCCCGGAGGCGCACTGCGATGTGACGTGCGCGGGGCTCGAGGCCGGGTTTCACGTCGTGAGCGAGAAGCCGATGGCCGCCTCGATGGACGAGGCGCGCAGGATGGTCGCGACGTCCGAGAAGACGGGCAAGCTCTACATGGTGAGCCAGTCGCGCAGGTGGAACACCAGGCACGCGACGATCGCCGCGACCGTGGCGGGGGGCAAGCTCGGGGTTCTCACCACGCTCAACTGCGACTTCTTTCTGGGCGTCCACTTCGGCGGCTTCCGCGACGAGATGCCGAGCCCTCTCATCCTCGACATGTCGATACACCATTTCGACATGGCGCGGATGCTCGGCGGCGTCGACCCCGTCGCCGTTTACGCGGAGGAGTTCAACCCGGCGGGCTCGTGGTACAAGGGCGACGTCGCCGCCAACTGCATCTTCGAGATGACAGACGGCGTGAGGTTCGCCTACCGCGGCTCGTGGTGCGCCGAGGGGTGCGCCACCTCGTGGAACGGCGACTGGCGGATCATGGGCTCTGGCGGCACGATGCTCTACGACCACGACGAGGCCCCGCACGGCCAAGTCGTCGCGGAAGGGGAGGACAAGAGGAGCAAGCTCGCCGACCTGGATGTGGTCGACACGCCCGTCGAGAAGGGCGGGATGCACGGAGCCCTGTGTGAGATGCTCCGGTTCCTCGAGACGGGCGAGAAGCCGCAGTGCGAGTGCCACGACAACATCAAGAGCCTCGCGATGGTCTTCGGGGCCATCGAGAGTTCGAAGGAAGGCAAGCGCGTCGAGATCCGCATCTAACCTGGCGGCCGACGCCGGAAGGAAAGAGAAGTGTTCAAGGACAAGATCCGCATCGGGACGATGGCCGGCAAGGGCGCGGACACCGCGGAGTACGTCAGGAAGATCCTGCCGCACGGGTTCGAGTCTTTCGAGATCAACTTCTGGAAGGACCTCGGCGGCTGCGACCTCGAACGCGTCGCCAACGAGACGCTCGAGGTCCTCGAAGGCACCGACGCCGTCGTCAGTTCGGTCGGCATCTACGCCAACCCCCTTAAGGAAGATGAGGAGGGCGAGGTGGCCCGCGACGCATGGGTGAAGCTCGTCGACGCCGCGCACCTCTTCAAGTGCGACCTCGTCTGCGGCTTCGCGGGGCGGGTGGTCGACGTCCCGGCGCCCGAGTCGATGCCGCGCTACAAGGAGGTCTTCGAACCCATAGCCAGGCAGGCCGCCGACAAGGGCGTGCGTCTCGCCTTCGAGAACTGCGACATGGGCGGCAACTGGCGCCGGGGCGACTGGAACATCGCCCACTGGCCCGCGATGTGGGAGCGGATGTTCGACGCCTTCCCGTCGGAGAACGTTGGCCTCGAGTGGGAGCCCTGCCACCAGATGGTGCACCTGATCGACCCGATGCCGCAGCTCCGCAAGTGGGTGAAGAAGTTCTTCCACATCCATGGTAAAGATGCGACGGTCCTCTGGGACGTGGTGCGCGAGCACGGCGTCTCGGGCGTGAAGCAGTTCGCTTTCCACCGCACCCCGGGCTTCGGCGACTCGAACTGGACGGACATCATATCGGAGCTACGCCGGGGCGGGTTCGAGGGGGCCATCGACATCGAGGGCTGGCACGATCCCGTCTACAGGGGCGAGCTCGAGATGACGGGACAGGTCGCGGCGCTCAAGTACCTCAAGCGCTGCCGGGCCGACTTCGTCGAGAATCCGTAGGCGCGGAGCCCCGCGCTGCTGAGGGACGGGGACACCTTGCGGGCATCGAAGGCGAGGTGTCCCCACGGTCGCTTTCTGGCTAGCCCGATCGACGGGCTTTGCCCCCCCTCCTGTATAGCATCACAGAGATCGGTCCGCCGAAAGGTGCTTGAGGTATGCCATTTGATCCGCGACGCCACATGTCGTAGTCTCCTTATGGTCCGGTAGTCGAGGCGCGAACATGGATACACCCGACGACAGGCGTGCGAGCCTCTTCCGGCTCTGGCCCATCGTGCCGTTTATCGCCTTCTTCGGCTTCCTCTGCGCGCGCTCGGCGTGGCTCGCCTCGCGGACACCCATGCCGAGGGAGACGACACCCCCCGAGGAGAGCGCGACCGTCCGCGTCGCGGCGCTCCAGTTCCACTCCGTGATGGGCGACCCCGCCGGCAACCGCGAACGGCTCGCGCCCCTCATAGAGCGCGCGGCGGAGGGCGGGGCGAAGATCGTCGTCCTCCCCGAGGCCGCCGTCCCCGGCTACGCCGACCTCTCGACCGACACGTTCTGGTCGAGCTCGGACGAGGATGAAGAGGGCTACCTGCGCGTGGCCGAGGTGGCCGAGGCCGTGCCGGGGCCCTCGACCGAGTTCTTCGCGGCCCTTGCCCGGAGGCTCGGGGTATATGTCACGGTCCCGATTATCGAGCGCGCGGAGGGCGGCTACTACAACGCGGTCGCGCTCGTCTCTCCCGAGGGCGAGGTGGCGGCCGTCCACCGGAAGCATGTCCTGTGGCCGGTGGCGGACTCCTTCTGGATGAAGGAGGGGCCCGAGGAAGCGACCGTGGTCGAGACGCCCTTCGGCCGCCTGGGCCTCATGATCTGCCGTGACGTCCACGCGCTGCTGTCCTTGATGGGCGGGGCCGGCGCGGACATCGTGCTCTACTCGGTCGCGTTCTACGGCCCGAACTCCGGCGACTGGTTCGAGGTCACGCTGGCCGGGAGGGTCGCGGAGCAGGGCGTGTCGCTCGTGCTTGCGAACTGGACCTTCCCCGAGGACCCCGGGTGGTCGGGCTGGGGCGCGAGCTGCGTGATCTCGCCCCAGGGCAAGGTTCTCGCCCGCGCCGAGCGCGTCCCCGGCGACCAGGTGATCCTGGCCGACGTCGCGCGCGGGCGGCCCCCTCGCCCGGCGGACATCCCTGCCGAGCGGGCACGATGAGGACGCCTCCTCAGCTTGGATGCCTCGAACAGACTGCCGCAGAGCTCTCTCAGGCGGGCAGGGGCCGGAATCACGCCAATCGCGGCCGAACACAAGGGTCCTGGATGGGCCCGGAAACCGTTTCCCCGTGCTAACGTTCCCGCGGGAAGGCGCGTATTGCATGGTGGCTTCTTGATCGATCCGGACTCGTCTGCCCGATCCGGCCGTCTCCGCGGGCGACTTTTTGGGGTTGGCAAGCGGCCGGTCGGGGGGGTATGATCCCGGCGATATGATCCAATAGGATTGATCCGGGTTTCTTGAGAGGGGAAAGATATGTTTCGCATGACACGAGGCGTCCTGGGTCGGGGGCGCGCCCTCGCCGTGGCGGCGGCGCTCGCGACGGTCCTTTCCGCGATGCCGGGCCGGGCGGCGGAGCCGGCACAGGTCGAGCCCCCGAAGTCCGCGCGCATCCTGCCCGACAGGACCCTCGCGCTCTTCGTCGCCGAGGACATCGCGACCACCAGGGAGAGGTACAAAGAGACCGTCATCTGGAAGCTCTGGGAGGAGCCGGAGGTCCAGGCCTTCTTCGAGCCCATCATCCCCAAGATCGAGGCGATCCTCGAGAAGGGCGAAGAGATGGGCGAGTTCAGTTTCGCCGACATCCCCGCGGCGTTCGGGGGCCAGGTGGCGCTGGCCTTCGTCGGCCTCGACACCCAGCGGGAGGAGCCCCTCCCCGAGATCGCGCTCATCGCCGACATCACCGACCGCGCGGCGGCCGCGAGGCTCCTGGCCCGCATCGGTCGCGCCATAAACGAGGACACCGAGGCCGAGTTCACGACGTGGTCGGCGGGGCCGCTCACCTTCGGCCGCATCTCGGAGGAGGGCGAGCCGATGGAGGCCGGCTACGTCCTGACGGAGGGGGCCCTCTACGTCGCCCTGGGGCCCGAGGGCAACCTCCTCAAGTCCCTCGTCGCGGCGGCCCGGAACGGCCAGCCCGATCCCCTCGCCGCCGACCCCGACTTCCAGAAGGCCGTCGAGCGCGCGGGCGAGAGGCGCGACCTATTCGGATACGTGCAGGCAAACAAGATCCGGGAACTCGTCTTCGCCCTCGCCGTCAAGATGGGCGGCCCCGCGGACGAACTCGACAAGGCACAACGGGTTCTCGACGCCCTCGGCCTGAGCGACGTGCGCTCGGTTTCCTTCGTCGAGGCCGTCGACCCTCCTGGCTTCCGCTCGCAGATGTTCGTCCACGCCCCGTCGCCCAGGAAGGGCGTCTTTGATCTGATATCCCGCGAGCCCGTCAGGGACTCGATGCTGAAGCTGGCGCCCTCGAAGACGACGTCGCTTTTCGCCTTCCGTCTTCGCATGGACAAGCTCCTGCCCCTCGTCCGGCAGGTCGCCCGGATCGTCCAGCCCGGTGCCGCCGAGCAGATCGACATGATGCTCGGCCAACTGAAGCAGGGCTTCGGCTTCGATATCGAGAAGAGCGTCCTCGAAGGGCTAGGGCTCGAAGGCGCCGTCATAGTGGACCCGGTCGCCGCCGCGGGGCTTGGTCCCCAGCAGGGCCTCGCGGGGCTCGCCCTCGTCATGCGCGCGGCGGACCCGGAGAGCTTCCAGCCGGTCTACGACATGGTGACGGCGCTCGCGCTGGCGCAGGGGCAGGCCAACGGCATGGCGGTCAATTCCCAGCAGACGCCCGACGGCGCCGTCGTCATGTCCGTCGCGGTGCCCAATCTCGCGATGGTGGGGGTCACGCCCGCTATCACGATGACGAGGGGCCACCTGATCATCGGCCTCTCCGTCGAGGCCGTCACGCGGATATGCCGAACGCTCGGGGGGGACGCCCCGGAGCCGCTCGTGGAGGCCGACGACTACCGGCGGTCCCTCGCGCGCGCGGGCGCGGAGCCGGGGTGGCTCGTGTCCTTTGGGCGGCCCGCCACCAAGGAGGACCTCGACCCGCTGCTCCAGTACGCCCCCATGGCGAGCCCCTTCCTCGCGAGCGCCGCCGGCAAGCCGGACATGCCCCCTATGCTCGCCGATCTCCTGCGCGCGATAGACCTGACGAACCTCCCGTCGGGCTCAACGCTCGCCAAGCACGGCTTGGCGCAGATCGGCATCGGCTGGCAGGACGCGGACGGTTTGGGCGTCACGAGCTACGGCCCCGTGGGGCTCTCGGCGGTGACAGCCGCAATGGTGGGTGGTGGCTCCGCCGCCGGCATCATGACCTTCCGCTCGACGAGGACCAGGGCGCGCCGCGCGGCGTGCACCTCGAACCTCAAGCAGATAGGCCTCGCGCTCCAGCTCTATGCAGTCGACAACGGCGGCAGCTACCCGGCGACGCTCGGCGCCCTCGTCCCCAACTACCTTAACGACGCGAGCGTCCTGAGGTGCCCCGAGAGCGGCGCGGTCTACACCTACATCTCAGGGCTGAAGCAGAGCGACCGGGCCAACACCATCGTTGCCTTCGACGCCCCCGGCAACCACGGCAACGGCGCGAACATGCTGCGAGTCGGTGGCGACGTCAGGTGGCAGCAAAACGCCACGTGGGTCAAGCGCATGGTCGACATGCAGGTCAAGCGGTTCGCCCGGCAGGGCCGGGACGTCAAGGTCATCGGGCCCGGAGATGACGCGGGCGCCGGCGAGCCCGAGGACTTCTTCTGACATGACCTCGCCTACCGGCATTGCTCGCGGACACTGCGCGTGGCTGGCTGTTCGCGAGCCCCGGGGTTTTTCGGGGCGAGGTCGTGAAGAACGGACCGGCGTCGCTCGCATGTGGAAGACTGGGCCGGGAGCGCGGGTGTCTTTTGCCGCGCAAACGGTTTTGAGCGAAGCACCGGCACGACGAGTGCGGCTGGCCGTTTCCCGGATGCCGGCTATTTCCACGTAAGAGATCACCTCCTTGTCGGATGAATGTAGGGGTGTGCGGCCGGCTCCCGGGTTGAGTGGCCGCGTCACGACCTTTGCGGAGGCGTGGGGAAAGGAGGGTGGCTATGGGTAGGGCGCGGGGTGAAGAGTCGTACGTGGCAATGCCTCGGTGGATGGGCCTCGGCGCCATCGTCCTCATGGCAGTCGTCGTCCTGATCGGGGTCGGGGGCATCGTGTCGCTCGGCGGGCGGATCCGGGTCGTCGAGGGCCGCGCGGCCTCCACCGCCCGGTCGGTCGGCGACATCCGGGAGGACCTGTCGGCGAAGATCGAGAACCTCGCCGGCCGCGTCGACGCCGGCCAGGCCGGTCCCGCCGCCGTCAGGAGACTCGACGCCAGAATCACGAGCCTGGCGGACGACTTCGCCGCGCACGAGCGCGAGGACAGGAGCAAGGAACTCGCGGCGTCGCTCGCCAGGCTCGAGTCGAGCGTGACCTCGCTCAAGGGCGATGTCATCGACGCGATGCGCCTTGCCTCGAAGACCGCCGAGACGCCCGCAGCATCCCCCGCGCCCTCCGCCCCCACGACGCCCGCGGTCGCGGCAGGCGATCTGGACCGCCTGGCCGAGCGCATCGCCGGCATCGAGAAGGAAGTCGAGGAAATCGCCAAGGCCCGCGTCAAGACCTCCTCGTCATCGAGGCCGCGCATCAACGAGGACGCCGTGAAGAAGCTCGTGGAGGACACGGTCAAGGAGCAGGTCGAGGCGGAGCTCAAGGCCATGCGGGACAGATTCAGGCGGCGCTAGGGCGGCCACGACCGGTACGGTACCGCCTCTCACCCCGCTCCCCGAATGTCCGGCCCCTTCTTGATCTCGGGGCCCCTCGCGGCTAGGCTGTCTCCTCAAAGCAGATCCCGGGACAATCAGGCCCTCCCTGCCGCGCGGGGGAGGTATCCCGCCGACCGGTATCCGGGGGCTAGTCGCCGGACAGGGCCCGGGCTCTCGCCGCGAGAGGGGTGCGCGTGTCGAGCGGGACTGCGGTCTTCATCTCCGATATCCACCTGCCGCCCGGGGGCGAGGGCGGCCCGGATCCCCGGACGAGGGCCTTCGTGTCCTTCGTGTCAGACGCCGCCGCGAAGGCGGAGAGGGGGCCCCACGCGCTCTACATTCTCGGCGACCTTTTCGACTATTGGTTCGAGCCGGCCGGCCGCATCCCGCGCGAGTTCGGGGGCGCGTGCGCCGCGATCCGCGACGCGACCGAGCGCGGGCTGCGCGTCGTTGTCCTTCCCGGCAACCGAGACTTCCTGCTGGGCACGGCGTTCGCCCGCGAGACTGGCGCAACGGTCGCGCCCGACGAGACATCCATCGTCCTCGGCGGGAAGAGAACCCTCCTGACCCACGGCGACCTGCTCGCCGCTGGCGACCGCCGCTACCAGCACTGGAGACGCTTCTCGCGCGGCGGGGCCTTCCGGCGCATCGCGCGGGGCCTGCCCGCGTGCCTCGCCGAGCGTCTCGCCGCGTCGCTCCGGGCGGGAAGCGAACTCGAGAAGCGGGCCAAGCACCCCGCCTCGATGCGGTACTCGGAGCACGCCCTCGCCTCGCGCGTCGCGCGGGGCGCGGACATCATCATCGCGGGCCACGTCCACGAGGCCGGCGAGCGCACGGTCGAACTGCGCGGTCGTTCGGGGCGCGTCGTCACGCTCGGCGCGTGGGGGGACTCGCCGGGGTCCCACGCCGAGTGGGACGGGACGGAACTGCGTCTTCTCGGGTAGGCCGCTGGGGGCTCAACGCGGCTTGTAGTTCGCGCACTCCGGGTTCTTGCCGTGATGCTTCACGTGGATTCCCTCGGCCGTGCATTCGAGGTCCACGTTCGCCGCGCAATCGTCCATTCTGCACGCCCCGACCTCGCCGATCTCTTCGTCGACGCCGCCCTTCTGCGCCGAGTGCACGTACGTGTCGCACATCGGGCAGGAGCTCCCGACGGTTATCGCAAGGGCGTGGCATTTCCCGTCCCTGTTGTAGGCGCAGTCCGTCATATCGCAGTCGAGGACCTTGGGCATTTTCATTTCGCACTCCCTTCCCACGCTTGCAGGGCGGATGGCCCTGCAAGTGTTGCGCAGCATCCGGCGGGCCAACGCACGGTCCGGGAAAGCCGCGAGGGGGCAGGCTTCCCCCTTGCGCATCCTGATCGGCGATCTAGAATCAGATGTCATGAGACCACATGCCATGTCGACTATGGGGACATGCCTCGTAGCGGCGGCGGTCGCGTTCGCGGCCGTCCTCTCCCCTGCATGTTCGCGCCCCCCTGCGAAGCCGCGCGAGCCCGAGGGGGACCGCGCCGCGAGCGGGACGGCGGCGACATCCGCGACTCCGGTGGCGCCGGGGCACGAGTCATCATCCGAGACCGACATCGCGGAGCCGGATGTCACGGAGCCCGACGCCGGGCAGCCGTCCGTCGATATCGGCCCCGTGGTACTCGAGACGCTGCCGCCCGAGCCCGAGGGCGCCGGCCTCGGGGGGCTCGACGCGATCATGATCAGGTCGGTTACCGCCGAGGCCGT
>Ga0272441_10013796_pt1 | contig 11571 bp, 7 predicted proteins | sample SSMProp6N_FD_193582 | JGI IMG/M metagenome (GOLD analysis project Ga0272441, IMG submission 193582) | Marine sediment archaeal communities from Little Sippewissett salt marsh, Falmouth, MA, United States - SSM-Prop-6N | ecosystem: Environmental > Aquatic > Marine > Wetlands > Sediment ... | reverse complement strand
AGGGTAGCGGTTGACGTCTATTACGTTGTCGAGGAATCGCACGGCCAGCCGCGTCGTCATCCTCAGCTTTTCCCAGTCCACGTCGTCTCCGGCGACCATGTGAGCCAGGTTGATGCTCCCCAGGTTGCACGCCTCGTAAGGAAGCAACGGCTGTTCACCACATGGATTAGTAGACGTGATAGCACCCAGATGTGCTAAAGTGTTGTCCTCGTTGATCTTGTCGAGAAAGACCATTCCGGGGTCTCCGGATTTCCAGGCCATTTCGCAGATCAGGTCGAAAAGCTCTACGGCGCGGACGGTCTTCACCGTTTCACCTGTGCGGGGGGTGACGAGGTTCCAGTCCTCGTCGTTGTTGACGGCCCACATGAACTGTTCTGAAGCGCCTATGGAAATATTGAAATTACGGAGCTTTCCCTCCTGGGTCTTGGCCTTTATGAAGTCGAAGATGTCGGGGTGGTCGGCATTGAGTATGCCCATGTTGGCGCCTCTCCGCATGCCGCCCTGCATTACAACTTCCGTGGCCTGGTCGAACATGCTCATGAACGAGATCGGCCCCGAAGCCACGCCGTTGGTGCTGGAGACCACGTCGCCGTGAGGCCTCAGATTGCTGAAGTTGTACCCGGTGCCGCCGCCCGACTTGTGTATAAGCGCCATGTATTTGAGCGCGTCGAAAATGCCCTCCATGCTGTCTTCCACCGGCAGGACGAAACAGGCGGCAAGCTGTCCGCCTTTCCTCCCCGCGTTCATCAGGGTGGGACTGTTCGGCAGAAAGTCGAGACGCGCCATCATGTCGTGGAACATCTTGACTATGGTGTCGTCGGGTTCATTCTCGGCGCCGGCTACGCTTCTGGCGACCCGCCAGAACATTTCGTCGGGTTTTTCAACGACCGCGCCGTCCTCGTTGCGGATAAGGTAGCGTTCTTTAAGTACTCTCAGGGCGTTCTCGGAAAAAACCGTCGTGTCGTCCGGGGAAGTCATGTGGGTATATCTCCTTTTCTGTTTTCTCTTGCGTCTGGTTTGTCCATTCTACCACTATATGTGTGGATATAAAGGATACAATAGCACTATATTTTGGGTTAACGGGTATCTGGTGAGGCGTTAGGCGTGAGACGTGGAGGAGTGAGGAGTGAGGAGTGAGGAGTGAGGAGTGAGGAGTAAGGAGTAAGGAGTAGAGGGGTGAGGGAAAATCAACGTCAGGCCCGAGACCCTTCCTCCTTTCAGTCGTCAGGGTGACAGACATTTGCTGTCATTCCGAATCCCGCAGGGTGAGGAATCTCGGTCTACATGGCCTGGTAAGACGTTAGACGTAAGACGTGAGACGAAAAAGCCTGTCATTTCGAACCTTTCCGTCAGGAAAGTGAGAAATCTCGGTGCTGAACTTCCTGTCTCCAGTGTCCTGGCGCCTGCCTCCTGGTTTTTTCGGTTCCCGATTCACGGTTGACGGTTTACGGCTTTTGACTGTCTCCTGTTTCCCGCCTTCCCCCTCTACTCCTAACCGAATCAGACCGAGATTCTTCACTACGCTGACGCTTCGTTCAGAATGACAAGCTCTTACGGCAAATGTGTTTTACTTTTCCTGCCCGCTGATTGCTGTCTGCTGCCTTTTCCGCCATCCGCCATCGTCTTCTGGCCCTTGCTGTCATCCCGAACGAACGGCTTTAGCCGAGAGGAGGGATCTCGGGCTTGATCTTAGGCACAATAACAATGTCAACTTCGAGATTCCTCCGTTCGCAAAAATTGCTCACGTTCGGAATGACAAGCCTTTTCTGCCCGCTGTCAGCTGCTTTTGCTGTCCGCTCCCACCTGTTTCTTTTAAAGCACCCTTGCGGAAAGATCGGCGCAGAGCCGTTCCATTACCTCTATCCCGCCTATGGAGTTTCCCTTTGCGTCGAGCGAGGGGCCTATGACGGCGAGGCCCATCCGTTGCGGTACGGCGGCCATTATGCCGCCACCGACGCCGCTCTTGGCGGGGATACCCACCCGCATCGCAAACTCGCCGGAGCCGTCGTAAAGGCCGCATGTGGCCATAAGCGCACGCAGCGCAATGCATATCCGGGTTGTAAATACCTGTTTACCGCTTACGGGGTTGCGCCCCCCAAAGGCCAGCGTGGCGCCCATTACGGCCAGGTCGCTCACATTGCAGGCTATGGAGCACTGGCGGAAGTACGAATCGAGAATATCCTCTATGCCGCCTTCCATTGAGCCTACGCTCCTGAGGAAATAGGCCAGGGATCGGTTCCTGTCGCTTGTGGATTTTTCGGAAAGGTATACGGCCTCGTCGGCTTCCAGAGCCGGGTTGGCCGTCAGGTCCCGTACAGTCTGCAGTACCGCCTGATATCGGTCCCGGCTGTTGTCGAATGGAAGAAGCGAAAGAACCACTATCGCCCCCGCATTGATCAGCGGATTCTGGGGCCGGTGAGGAGAGCGCATCTCGAGGCGCATTATCGAATTGAACGGGTCGGCGGTAGGGTCCACCCCCACGCGCGAAAAGACCTTTTCTTCTCCCAGCAGCGTAAGAGCAAGACCCAGAGATGCGACCTTGGATATGGACTGCATGGTAACCGTAACGTCAGCATCTCCTGCGGCAGTAACGACACCGTTCCCGTCGCAGCAGGCTGCGGCCAGCGAATCGGGGTTCGCCCTGGCCAGTTCGGGTATGTACACTGCGACCCGGCCCTGTTGTGTTACCTGTCTTGCCTCGTTCACGGACCGCTCAAGCGACTGATGCATAGCAACGCCTCCGTTTCCCCTTGTAAGGTCTATTAAATGATATTATGGTTCGAATCCGTTCCATTATAACGACCGATCACACCACGATATTTTACAGGGAGAGTGAGAGACGCCATGTTGTCCGATATCCAGATAGCTCAGAACGCGAAACTGAAGCCGGTATCCGAAATAGCTTCGGAACTGGGGGTCCCGGAAGAATACCTTATCCCGTACGGAAAGAACAAGGCCAAGATAGACCTTAACTTCATGAAGACCATTTCAGACCGTCCCGACGGGAAACTGGTGCTGGTAACCGCTACTACGCCCACGCCCGCGGGAGAGGGAAAAACAACCACGACCATAGGGCTTACCCAGGCGCTGGTGAAGATGGGCAAAAAGGCGATGCTCTGTCTCAGGGAGCCGTCTCTGGGACCCTGCTTCGGCGTAAAGGGAGGGGCCGCCGGAGGCGGCTACTCGCAGGTGCTTCCGATGGAGGACATCAATCTTCACTTCACGGGCGACATCCACGCGGTGGGAACGGCCCACAACCTGCTGGCCGCCATGGTGGACAACCATATCCAGCAGGGCAACGAACCTTTCATCGACTCCAGGACCGTCACATGGCGGCGTGTCGTCGACATGAACGACCGCGCCCTCCGCAACATAGTGCTGGGTCTGGGCGGCAAGGTCCACGGGGTTCCCAGGGAATCGGGCTTCGACATAAGCGTGGCCTCGGAGATCATGGCCATCCTCTGTCTTTCGAGCGGGTTGAAGGACCTCAGGGAGCGCCTGGGCAAAATAGTGGTGGGCTACACGCCGTCGGGCGACGCCGTTACTGCGGCCGACCTCAAGGCCAACGGCGCGATGGCGGCCCTGCTCAAGGAGGCGATCAACCCCAACCTGGTGCAGACCATAGAGCATGTCCCCGCTTTCGTTCACGGCGGGCCTTTCGCCAACATAGCCCACGGGACCAACTCCCTTATAGCCACGAAAATGGCCCTCAAGCTGAGGGACTACGCCATAGTGGAGGCCGGTTTCGCCTCGGACCTCGGGGCCGAGAAGTTCCTCGACCTTGTTTCGCCCATGGCGGGGTTCAAACCCGGAGCGGTGGTGCTGGTAACCACTGTGAGAGCCCTCAAGATGCACGGGGGCGCACCCCGGGACGGGCTTTCTACGGAGGACCTCCAGGCGCTGGAAAAAGGTGTTGCGAACATGGAGGCCCATATCGACATCCTGGAGCAGTTCGGTGTTCCCGTGGTGGTCGCTCTGAACCGTTTCACCTCCGATACGGAAGCCGAACTGCAGATGGTGCGTTCGGCGGCCGAAAGCAGGGGCGCTTCGCTCGCCCTTTCGGAAGTATGGGAAAAGGGCGGAGAGGGAGGCATGGAACTGGCCTCTAAATTGCTTGAGGCGCTGGACAAGGGCGCCGAAGGCTACAAGCCCCTCTACTCGAACGACCAGCCGCTTAAAACAAAGATAGAGACCGTGGCCAGGAGGGTATACGGGGCCGACGGTGTGGATTTCAGCGCTGCGGCGTTGAAGACGATCGCCGACCTGGAGGCCCGGGGTTACGGCGACATGCCCGTCTGCATGGCCAAGACACAGATGTCTTTAACCGACGATCCCGCCGTCAAGGGAAGGCCGACAGGGTTCACCATAGGGGTCAGGGAAATAAGGCTTTCGGCGGGCGCCGGTTTCGTTGTGCCCATCTGCGGCTCCATGATGACCATGCCGGGTCTCCCCAAACACCCTTCCGCCGAACAGATAGACATAGACGAAGAGGGCAACATCCTGAACCTTTTCTAAAAGGGATCGCTTACGTGTAAAAGTAAGAGGGCCGGTGATAACGGCCCTCTTTTTCGTCGTCTATTCGATCAGCCGGAACGATCTGAGCATTTGATCGAATACGGCCGTGTCGGTCTCCGATTCCGGCGGCGCGGGGCGGGGCGGGTCGTCGGTAAAGCCCGTAAGGTCGCGCATAAGCATCCTGAAGGTTATTCGCACGCACCTGTCCCCGGCCAGCGTTCCGTACTCGGCCATGTAGTAACGCTTTCCGCCCATGTCGGCCTCCCATTTTGTTCCGGGGAGAACCCTGAAACAAAGCCCCGCTACCGACAGACTGTTACCTTCGGGGATACCCGAAAGGCAGTCGGCTTCGGAGCCCGCCTTCGTCACGCTGACAGTGGCGGAACGCTCGTCGAGCATGGTTCCGGGGGTCCGGGGCAGGTTTATCCGAACGCCGTCATCGCCTGTCGATATACTCGCCCCGGGCGGGATGTCCATGGTGAAATCCGCGGCCTCGAATTTTTTCCAGCCGGTGTCTTTTGCCGCATCTTCATTTTTTGCGACGTAGTAAACATACTCCGTGCGCCCGGCCTGCCAGTCCGTGGAAAGGCGCAGCACGCCGGCCTGTTCACCCGTGGCGTCGAACGGGAAAAACATATCCGCCGGGTCCATTTCGGCCACCGGGCCCATGTCGGTAAAAACGCCGTCCTTCAAAAGCACCGCGTTTTTAGAGAACGAGTAGCCCTCGCCCACCATGCTGACCAGCAGCAGGGTTTCGCCGTCCATTTTCAACGGTTGCAGGTTTGCCACGGCGAAGGGGGGCGTTTCCTCGTAAATGTCGCCCGGCGTCACCTTGCCTCCAGTTATCGAGAACGCGTCCACCCGGGAAAGTTCCCCCGACCTGACTGCAAGAGCGTCGTAGAGGCTGGGGCTCACGTCCGACTGGCTTCGCCAGACCAGCACCGTTGGCTCTCCGCTGTTGAGAGGGTTTCCGGCGCAGGTGATGGAATCGGAAGGGCAGAAACCCGGGTCTTCGAACCCCAGCGCCCCCTCGTCGCTCCAGATGAACGAGCACCCGGACTCGTCGAAATCCCATATGCCCGCCCACAGGGGGGTGGCGCCGTCGGGGTTTTCTCCGCCGGGGTCGTGATAAAGGAGAACCAGTTCTTCCGAAGGGTCTGAGTCGATATTCAGCGCTGCGGCTGAAACGGTGCTTTCGGGGTAGCCGCCGTACGAAGCGGCAAGCGTTCCCGCTTCCCGTACATCCACCCGGAACATATCACCGGGGGGAAAGAACAGCAGTTCGTCCAGGCCGTCGCCGTCGACATCGGCCGCCAGCCACGGCGTGTCGGCGAAGTTCACGCCTCCAACGTCGAAAGACAGCTTCCCGGTCCACCCCGAACCGGTAAGGGCTAACAGGGCGAATCCAGGAGACGAATCCTTTTTCCATACGGCGACGGAGGAGCGTTCGACGGAAATGAAACGCCCGGCAAGCAGCCTTGTTCCGTCGGCGCCGGGTTCGAAATCTCCCCCGAGAGATTGGTTCCACGCAAGGTTTTCTCCACCGGCCAGGCAGGTAGCGGCGAGCGCAACAACCAGGATCACAGCCACTGCAAACCTTTTGGTCATGTGTGCTACCTCCTTTCATCGCTTTATTCCTATGCGTTGATAATTGTACAATATTTCATGGCGGTCTTGACGCCCCGCTTCGAAAGTGCTATAAGAGTCCCCAATACGAACCGGGAGGACGTAATGAAAAAAATCGGTATCAGCACTGCATGTGGCAACGGATTCGTATTCAGCTATTATTACGCCAGCGTGGGACCCCCTCGAAGGGCCGACGTCTAGGCGTCTGCGGCTTTTTCGAGGCCGGGGTCCCCAAAAGGGGCCCCGGCCTTTTTTTATGCCTTTCTATCAGGAAGAGGAGTTGGTAAAAGTGGAGAACAGAGCGGCAAGGAGCAAGGCGTTGCAGAAAACGGTCAGGGCAATGTGGGACAACACGCCATTCTACAGGGCGCGCATGGAGGACTGGGGCGTCGATCCCGCAAAGATCAGCGACGTAGACGACCTCAGGCGGCTTCCGTTCATGACCAAGAACGATCTCAGGGACAACTATCCCCTGGGTCTGCTGGCCTGCGACAGGGAAGAAGTCGTACGGGTGCACGCCTCTTCGGGCACTACCGGCAAACCCACGGTGGTGGCGTACGCCGCAGAAGACATAGCCGCGTGGTCCGAATGCATGGCCAACTGCCTTTCCTGCGCCGGCGTGGTATCCACGGACGTGTTCCAGGTGATCCTGGGGTACGGCCTGTTCACCGGGGCGCTGGGTTTTCACTACGGCGCCGAACAACTGGGAGCGATGGTGGTTCCCACGGGCGGCGGATTCACCGGGCGACAGATAATGCTGATGGAAGACCTGGGAACAACGGTGTTCACCAGCACGCCCTCGTACGCGCTGTACCTTGCCGAGGAAATAGACAGGAGAGGAATACGCGAAAAACTTCAACTTCGTACGGCGATACTGGGCGGCGAATCGTGGACCGGGGAAATGCGCGACCACATCGAAGAGGCCCTTGGCGTTATAGCGCTGGATTCATACGGCCTTTCCGAGGTAATAGGCCCGGGTGTGGCCATGGAGTGTCCCCACAGGAACGGCCTGCACCCCAACTGGGACCATTTCCTGTTCGAGGTAGTGGACCCTGAAACGGGCAGGGTGCTTCCCCAGGGCGAAGAGGGCGAACTGGTCATCACATCTCTTTCCAAACGGGCAATGCCTGTTGTGCGTTACCGCACCAGGGACCTTACCCGCCTGATCGGCGGGCCGTGCTCCTGCGGCCGCACAGACCCCCGCATAGCACGCGTCAAGGGACGTTGCGACGACATGCTCATCATCAGGGGTGTGAACGTTTTCCCGTCGCAGGTGGAGACTGCGCTTGGCCAGGTGGAAGGGCTTTCCATGCACTACAGACTGGATGTGGACGAACGCATGGGGCTCAAGGAACTTGAAGTGGTGTGCGAGCCCGAAGAGCCGCTGAGCGACGAAGCTTGCGACAGGCTTCGATCAAAAGTATCGCGTCACCTGCACGAATGCCTTGGTATAAGGGTCGGTTTCAGTGTTGCGGAGATCGGGACAATAGAACGTTCCGAGGGTAAGGCCGTGCGGGTCAGGGCCTGCGGCGGCAAATAGAGATTTTTACAAGCCGGGAGGAGGAAACAAAATGAAAGTCGACGAGAAGAGACAGCAGAACGAAACACAGGGCGCAACAGCGCCCCTGGACCCCGAGTTCGATTTCGAGGGCCTGCCCCTCGCCTGGAAAGAGGTCTGCGAGGCGAAATAAAAACAGCAGACAGCATGCAGCTGACAGCCGACAGAAAAAGCCTGTGATCCGGAGCTTTTGCCTTGTCATTCCGAATCCGCCGGCTGGCGGGGAGGCTGCAAGTCCGCCTACCGGCGGAAATCTCGGCTTTAGTTCAGTAAGGGGTAGAGGTGTAAGGAGTCAGGGAAAATCAACGTCAGGCCCGAGACCCTTCCTCCTTTCAGTCGTCAGGGTGACAGGCATTTGATGTCATTCTGAGGCCCGAAGGGCCGAAGAATCTCGGTCTTGACCCTGACTTTCCTGTTTACTGTTCACCGTTGACCGTTTACCGATTTTAAGAGCTTTTTTGCTCTTTCTCACGTCTGACGATTCATGGCTCCTAATGCTTTTTCTGTCAGCTGATAGCTGCCCGCTGCCAACTGGTTTTTCTGATAGCTGCCCGCTGCCAACTGTCAGCTGCCTTTATAGACCCTCCTGAACAACTCCCCAAAGTCGAAAGGTCCCACTTTGTGGTCTTTGTACCTTTCGTATATGCCGTTACGGCCCTCTTCCAGCGACGGGGTGCGTATGCCGTATTCAAGTGAAAGCGAAGCCTCCATAAACGCCGAGAATTTGTCGCAGGCTTCCACGATCCGGCCGTCAACGACTTCCCCGTCATCGGCTTCGAGCATGGTCCGGAACTCTCCTGGCGGTATATCAAAACGCGCTTCTCCGTTTTCAAGTCTTGCCCTGTTGTCGAACTCGCACCCCGTATAGAAACGTATGGCGTCGGCCTCCGGTTCGGGGAGCAGCGGCAGGAGCCGGTGCTCCATAGCCTGAGCCTCGTATTCCTTTACTATGTCCTCCAGACCTTCAACGGAACGCTTTACGGGTGAAACGATGTCTCTGGTAAGCACTTCCGGCAGGTCGTGGAAAAGCGCCGCGAAGAAGGTGCTTGAACGCGGACCCCTCCCCAGGCCCGATTCAAGCGATACGAACCACGACAGCGCGGCGACGGTAAACAGATGCCCCAGGACCGATGTCCTTGGCGCTCTCGGCGTCTGCGCCCAGCGTTCCTGAAAACGCAACTGCCCGCACAGATCCACGAAAGCGTACCGCCCTCCCTGTTCAAGGTTCTGTCGCAGCAGCATGTCGTGAACCCCTGCCAGGTCCAGATGCTCCTCAACCCGGGTCTCGATCTCCTTTCGGGTTTCCTCCACGCCCCACAGCGAGCGATTCATTTCATAGATGAAGGAAAACTCCCATCTGGTGGCCAGAAAATGCGCCGCGCGCAGGATGCGGCGCTCTTTCGCGCAGGAGTCCTGTTCCATCAGCCAGTTCCGGAACCTTTCGTAAAACCCGCCTTCCAGCGGTTCCAGACAGGGTCTGGTTTTTTCCAGAGCCCAGACGTTAAGCTGACGTCCGTGGGTTTCCATCATCCTGTGGAACACGGCCGGTTTTATGTCCGTAAGGGTTACCCTGTGAAAGAACTCGAAAAGGCCTCCCTCTATAAGGTTGTTCCATTGGACGGGCGCGCCGTTTTCCTCTTCGGCCATACCCAGTGTCCATGCAATTGTCATTTTATGAGCCTGTTTGGCCAGTTCGGTGAACTGGGAGGGTCGTGCGTGGTCGTTCCATCGGGCCATGCCCGCGGCCGAAAAGACAAGGTCGGCAAGTTCGCGTCTGATCACAGGTATCCCCCCTGTTTTATTGACTCTTGTATTGCACCGTTATCTGATATTATAAAGTATCGCAGTTTTTCTCATTCTGCTTTGGGGGCCGGTCCAGAATGGCCGACAAGAAGACAACTGGACGGAAGCGCGAAATCGAACTGATACTCAAATACCTGAAGCGGGAGAGAAACGTCGATTTTTCCGGTTACAGGCCTTCAATGGTGGAACGCCGTCTGAACAGCCGACGGGTGGCCTGCGGGTCTGCCGATTTTACCGGGTACCTTCTGTCTCTTGAGAAAAGCCCTGAAGAAATTGACGCGCTCCTTGACGCCCTGACAATAAACGTAAGCGGTTTCTTCAGGGACCCGCTTGTTTTCGATCTGCTGGAAAAACAGGTTCTCCCGGTTCTCCAGTGTGAAAAGACCAGGAGCAAAGACCGCTGTTTCAGGGTCTGGTCTGCCGGATGCGCCGCGGGAGAAGAACCCTATTCGCTGGCCGTGCTGTTAAGGGAAACGCCAATTCTGTCGTCGGGAGACATGATAGTACGGATATTCGGAACCGACATCGACACCGGGGCGTTGCAAAAAGCCGCAAGGGGTTTTTACACGGCCGAGAGCATCAGTAACGTGAGGTTCGGTTTTTTCACAAAATATTTCAGGCCGTCGGAAGACGGCTATTACATCAGTCCCGATATCCAGCGGATGGTCAGTTTTTCCTACCATGACCTGATGTCGGAAAACAATGAGGCGCCTTCCGAGAGCGTCTACGGCGCTTTCGACCTTGTACTGTGTCGTAATTTCTTGATATACCTTGATATGGAATCGCAGGCCAAAGTGCTGACAAGGCTGGACAGGGCCATACGCCCCGGGGGGTTTCTGGTGCTTGGGGAGGCCGAATCGCTTGAAACTTCCGTACTGAACAAAAGATACAGAAAGCAGAATGACAGCTGCAGGATTTACCGCAAGAGCATAGAGTAGAGACCTGTTTTCAGGGTGGTGAAACAGATGGTGGAAAAGATCCGCTTCAGCGGAATAGCCCGAAAGTTCCTTTTCTGGTTCGTTATAGTTTCGGTCACGCCTTTCCTGATAGGCCTTACCGTGATCACAATGCAGATGATGTCCTCGACGCGCCAGACCATATCCACGGAACTATCGGTCGTCCGCGACATGAAGGTCGACCAGATACGCATGTGGCTGAACGAAAAGAAGACGGACGTAGCTTCTCTGGCCGCCGACACGCAGCTCAGGGCGATGTGCGAGGCTATGCACAAGGGGAACATCGAACAGCGCAAGGCACTGAAAGGCGAAGTCCGCGATGTTATGCGGAACGAAATGGATCTTAAGCTTGATTTTCTGCAGTTCCTTCTGATAGACGCCAAGACCGGGCTGGTGGCAGTTTCCACGGACCCTGGTTTCGAGGGGAACAACCGTTCCAGCGATCCCTACTATACCGAGGTCATCAAAAACAAGAGGCTTTTCGTAAAAGACATATACCGCTCCGAATTCCTGAACAACGAGCCCAGCATGACGGTGTCCGTGCCCATCTTCTGCCTGGAGCACAAGGGGGAACACCTTATCGCCGTGCTGGTGGGACGGCTGGACCTGGAGCACTCGCTTTTTCCGCTTCTTCAGGAACGGGCCGGTATGGGTGAAACCGGCGAAACGCTTATAGTCAACAATAACGTCATAGCCCTGAACAGCCTGCTGCACGACGCAGACGCTCCCCTGAAACGCAAGATCACCGCGGAGCCCGCAGTTCTTGCGGCGGCGGGAGGAACGGGGATTGTTGAAGCCAGGGACTACAGGGGCGAGGAGGTCCTTGCAGCCTATACCTACATGCCCGAAACGGGATGGGGTTTTGTGGCCAAAAGGGATACAAGCGAAATATACGCCCCCGTATGGAGCCTTTTAGTCAGGGTTGCGCTGATAGGGTTCGCGTTTCTTGCCGGCACGGTAGTGCTTTCGTTCCTTGTTTCGGGGAGTCTTGCAAAACCCGTGGTGGAGATGTCCGAAACCGCCGAAAAAATTGCGCAAGGCGATCTTGACGCCCGAAGCCCCGATACCGGGGAAAGCGACGAAATAGGTATTCTGGGTCTTTCGTTCAACGAA
>Ga0272441_10013795_pt1 | contig 11572 bp, 6 predicted proteins | sample SSMProp6N_FD_193582 | JGI IMG/M metagenome (GOLD analysis project Ga0272441, IMG submission 193582) | Marine sediment archaeal communities from Little Sippewissett salt marsh, Falmouth, MA, United States - SSM-Prop-6N | ecosystem: Environmental > Aquatic > Marine > Wetlands > Sediment ... | reverse complement strand
CCGACGGGTAGCCGAAGCGCTTGAAACATTGCGCGGCGTTGCTCAGCAGCGCGCTTGGGGCCTCTTCGCCTGCCAGCACGGGCGTCTTCCCCATGACTTCCCCGAAGCGCGTGGCCAGCCAACGAATCGACGCGGTCTCCGGGCCGGTGACGTTGAGGATCCGCGGGGGCGCCGCGGCCAAGCCGAAGCACTGCAGCGCCACGCCGCTGACGTACCCTTGCCAGATGACGTTCACGTGCCCCATGCCGAGGTTGATAGGGGTCTCGTTCCAGACCTGCGTGGCCACATCGAAGAGGATACCGTAGCGGAGTTCGACTGCATAGTTCAGCCGGAAATGCACCACCTTGGCGCCGGCCTCATTGCTGTAGTGATCGAGCATCCGTTCCCGGCCCAGGCACGACATGGCATACTCGCCGACAGGGGCAGTCGGCGTGGCTTCGGTGGCCCCGCCGGACGCCAGCGGCACGAAGGGATAGATGTTGCCGCTCGAGAACGCCACAATCCGCGACCGCGAGAAACGCTTGGCGGCCAGTCCCGCCAGAAAGACGTTCGTGGTCCATGTCTGCCATTCGGCGCCGGTCGACCCGAACTTGCGCCCGATCATGTAAAGGACGTTCTCCGCCTCGGGGAGCTTCTCAAACGCGCCGTCCTCGAGCAGATTGGCCTGCACCGTTTCGACCCCCACGGCATCGAGCCGCGCGCGCGCAGCGGGGTCGGGGAAGAAGTCCACGCCAATGACCTTGCGTGCAACGCCGGAGGCCTCGACTGCGCGCACGGCCATCCGGGCAAGCGTCGGTCCCACCTTGCCGCCAACCCCCAGGATCAGGATGTCCCCGTTCAAGTGTTTCATGGACTCGATCAGTTGCGGGGTCGGCTCGGACAACTTGTCCTCGAGTGCGTCGACCGTTTCGATTGGCTTCACGCACAGGCGCGCCATTACCTCTTCTCGACCAGACATGATGGGCCTCCAGGTGTTGTAGCGGATATGTCCACAGCCCCGATGCGCTCGAACGCACGAAAGCGCCCCGCAGGTTATCACCCGCTTTGCCTCATGTCAATCATAGATCGCGACAACACAGATCGCGACAACCGCCCCGGGTGCCGGCCGGCCTGTTGAACCCTTCGAATCTGTTGTGCTAGACTCGCCGCACCGTTGTGGAGGGCCGGTGGGCTGTGCGGCCTTAGGGCCTGGGTCTCGCCCCCTCGCAAGCGTGGGTTCAGGATTTGCGAGGGTGGCAACCAGTGCGAGTTGGGTCTATCCCGCCGCCGCCCGGTCGAGTTCCGCGGCACACAGTAAGTGGGCGAGTGGCGGAACTGGCAGACGCGCTGGATTTAGGATCCAGTATCGAAAGATGTGCGGGTTCAAGTCCCGCCTCGCCCACCAAACCGTAAGTATATAGGCCAATGACTGACGAAAACAAAGACACAACTGACGTTGCGCCCGAGGGACAGGAAGACGAGGCGGAATCCGCGGTTCCGGTGGAACCGGCGGACGCCGCGGAGCCGGTGAATGAGCCCGAGGAGGAGGTGGGCGAGGAGGTCGGCGAAAAGGGTGAAGAAGGTGAAGAAGGCGAAGAAGAGGAACTGGTGTTTGTCGAAGACCCGGCCTTCGAGGTGGACTACAAAGGCGATTGTGCATACGAGATCAAGGTGACGGTCCCGCCGGCCAATGAGCAGAAGCAGGCCGAGGACATGTTTGAGGAACTCAAGCATGAAGCCGAAGTGCCGGGGTTTCGACGGGGTCGCGCGCCGTTGCGCCTGATCCAGCGCAAGTTCGCGAAGGCCGTCAAGAAGGACGTCACGACCAAGCTGGTTACGGCCGCGGTGCGCAAGCTCGTGAAGGACAAGCACCTCCGGCCGATCGGGGCACCTGAGGTGGACGGGCTCGATGAGGCCGACGACCGCAAAGAGGGCGACGCCCTTACGTTCACGCTGAAGTTCGAGGTGGCCCCCAAGGTCGAGTTGGGCATGCATCGAGGGATTGAGATCGAGAAGCCCGTCCTGAAGACTACGGACGAGAACGTGGATGAGGTGTTGGAGACGATGCGGGCGCGCCACGCGTTGTACGAAACCGTGGAAGGCGGGGAGGTCGACGAGCACGACCAGGTGATCATCGATTTTCGAGGCACGGTCGAGGGCAAGGATTTCCCCGGGGGATACGCCGAAGCCTACCCGTACATCATGGGGACGAAGCGGTTCTTCCCGGAATTCGAGGAAGTGCTTCTGGGCAGTTCACCGGGGGACGTGCGCACGTGCGACGTCTCCTTTGCCGAGGACTACTCTGCAGAGACGTTGCGAGGCAAGAGCGCGCACTTCGAGATCACCGTCAAGGAGATCAAACGGCAGAATCTGCCCGAACTCGATGCGAAGTTCGCAACGCAACTCGGCTACGAAAACCTCGAGGATATGCGGGAGAAGATTTCAGCCGCCTTGCGTGCGGAAGCGGACCGGGAGTGCACGGGCATAGCCGAGTCGCGGGCCCTAGAGAAGATCGTGGCGGAAAGCACGTTCGAGCTGCCCGCGTCCATGGTGGATCAGGCTGCCGAGGACTACTACGAAGCCGAGATCAAGCGGCTCCGGTCAATGCGCGTACCCAACGCGGAGATCGAGCAGCGCGATGAGGAGATTCGCGCCCGGGTGCGCCAGAGTGCCCTCAATAGCATCAAGACCCTCACCGCACTGTATCAGGTCGCCGAGGCCGAGGGCATTGAGGTGACCGATGAAGACTTCGAGCGAGAGACGGCCGCGATTTCCGCACGCACCGGCGCGACCATGGACGCCGTCGCCAAGTATCTCGAGGAGGAGGATCAGCGCAGCACCCTCGAAAACCGTATCCTCCGTGCAAAAACCCTCGAATGCATCCTGAGCAATGCCGTGGTCACGGAAAAGGAAGTCACACGGGAAGAACTCGCGGCCATGACCGAAGAGGAAGGTCTGTAACGCGACAATGGTAACCATCTACGAACAAACGAGCCGGGGCGAACGTCCCTACGACATCTATTCGCGCCTGCTGGCCGACCGGATCGTCTTCCTGGGAATGCCAATTGACGATTATGTATCCAACTATGTTATCGGCCAGCTGATGTTTTTGGAGGCTGAGGACCCGGACAAGGATATCAACGTGTACATCAACTGTCCGGGCGGCAGCGTGACCGCCGGGCTGGCGATCTACGACACCATGCAGTACATCAAGCCCGACGTGTGCACCATCTGCCTTGGCCAGGCCGCAAGTATGGGCGCCGTTCTCACGTGTGCCGGAGCCAAGAACAAGCGCTATGCGCTGCCCTACAGCCGGTTCCTCTTGCACCAGCTCAGCGGGGGCGTCCAAGGCCAGGCCTCAGATATCGACATCCAGGCGAGAGAGATCGTGCGGATCGGCGAAATCATCGACGAGATCCTGGTCAAACATACGGGGCAACCGCTCGATATCATCCAGCGGGACAGCGACCGCGACTTCTACATGAACGCTGAAGAGGCCAAGGAATACGGCCTTATCGACGAGGTCCTGGCCCGCAACAAGATATCCTGAGCGCGGTAGCCCGCAATCATCCTGCTCTGAGGAACACTTCTCGCCGTTCGCTCTCTGCACACCGGAACCTTTTGAGCAGGGCGAAGATCTCCACTATTGAGGAGTGCATAATGTGGCGACTCGTTGCGGCGCGAGGCGTGCAGTGAGCGCCATAATTGCAGCCTTGTGAATGGGCTATCGCGAGGTTTTTCCGGGCGGCCGATTTGACTCGGAATTCCTTTTGCTGGCACAATGTTAGCGGAAGCGTAAGAGTATAGATTTCGAGCCGAAAGAAAACTCTTGACAAAAAGAGCCAAAAAGTATATATTACAAGAAATGCGTCGCCGACAGGGAGGGTGGAATGGCTCCAAGTTACCGGCACAGTGATGTTCCGGCTTGTTCCTTCTGCGGAAAACGCCATGACGAGGTGAACAAGCTTATCGCCGGGCCCGCCGACGTCAATATCTGCGACGAGTGCGTGCGGCTTTGCGGCGAGATTGTGGCTGAAGATCGCGCCCGAAAGGGCACGAAGCGCTCCACAAAGGTGCCCACGCCTGCCGAGATTAAGACCTTTCTGGATGAGTACGTCATTGGTCAAGACCGCGCCAAGCGGATTCTGGCCGTCGGGGTGCACAATCATTACAAGCGGATTGCGTCGGGCGGGGAAATCGAGGGCGTCGAGATCGAGAAGGCGAATGTCCTGTTGATCGGGCCTTCAGGCTGCGGCAAGACGCTCCTTGCGCGAACGCTTGCCCGGATGCTGGACGTGCCGTTCGCGGCCGTGGACGCCACGACGTTGACCGAAGCCGGCTACGTGGGCGACGACGTCGAGAATGTCGTGCTGAAGCTGCTGCAGGCGGCAGACTTCGACCCTGCGCGCGCCGAGATGGGCATCGTGTACATTGACGAGGTCGACAAGATCGGCCGCAAGAGCGAGAGCCCCTCGATTACGCGGGACGTCTCCGGCGAAGGGGTGCAGCAAGCGCTCCTGAAGATCCTCGAGGGCACCGTGGCAAACGTGCCTCCGCAAGGGGGCCGCAAGCATCCGCAACAAGAATGCATTCAGGTAGATACGTCCAATATCTTGTTCGTCTGCGGCGGCTCCTTCAATGGCCTGGACAAAATCATTGAGCGACGGACCGATAAGAACGTCATCGGTTTCAACGCCCAGATCCGCCCCAAGAAAGATCGCAGGATTGGCGAAATACTCGAGAAGGTTGTGCCCGAGGATCTCATCAAGTTTGGCATGATCCCCGAGTTTGTGGGCCGCCTTCCCGTGGTAGCCACCTTGCATGAGCTGTCGTCCGAGGACTTGAAGCGTGTGCTCATCGAGCCGAAAAACGCAGTCACGCGCCAATATCAGAAGCTCTTCCAACTCGAGAAGGTGAAACTGCATTTCCCGCAAGAGACCATTGAGGCGATTGCGAAGCTCACGGTCGAACGCGACACCGGGGCGCGGGGCCTGCGGGCAATCCTGGAAGAGGTCATGCTCAACGTCATGTTCGAGATCCCTTCGCGCAACGACGTATGTGAGTGCGTAATCACGCCCGGGGTCATTCTCAAGCACGAAGAACCACTCCTCGTCTACGAACACGAGCTTGAGGATCGCGAGAAGGATAGCGCCGGCGAATCGGCTCTTGCCTGAATGCAGTCCATTCCGTGATCTCTACTTCGGGAACGGTTTTCCTTGGCGCAAGAGGTCACTCTAAACCAGGCCGGGAGGCACGTCCCTCTCGGCCTCTTGCCGTCGCCATTTGACACGGCCGCTGCAGGACTCACGGGCCCACGTCGCCTGTGAGCACCAGCAACCAGAAAACGAGGAGCACAACGGATGTCGGATGAAGTGAATAGCGAGGCCGTCTTTGCCGCGCCTCTGCCTTTGCTGCCGTTGAAAGACACGGTGGTGTTTCCGCGGATGGTGGTGCCGGTTCTGGTGGGGCGCCCGGCGTCGCTGGCTGCGGTCGAAGAGGCCTTGGCCTCGGGCCAGCCGATTCTGCTGTGCGCACAGGTCGACCCGGAGGTCGAACTCCCCGGCAAAGAGGACCTTCACGAAGTCGGGGTGGCCGCCAATATCCTTCAAACGCTTCGCATGAACGACGGCACGATCAAGGTCGTTGTGGAAGGCCTTGCGTCCGGGCGGCTTCAGCGCGTCCACCAGCGTGACGCGTTCCTCGAAGCGACCGCGCGTGCGGTCGAAAGCAAGCCGCTTTCGCGCAAGAGGAACGAGGCCCTTGTGCGGGCGACGGTGGGCCTGTTTGAGGAATACGCGCGGCTGAGCCAGCGCGTGGCGCCGGAGATTGTCATGTCGTTGCGCAACGTGACGGACGGGAAGGTCATGGCCGATCTCGTTTGCGCATACCTCTCGATCCGCTTTGAAGAGCGCCAAGAGCTCCTCAATACGGTCGCTACGGGAGAGCGGCTCGAGAAGATCATCGCCATCCTGATGCGTGAGAACGAGATGTTTGGGCTCGAGAACGAGGTGCGCGAACGCGTCCGCGAACAGATGGAGCGCAGCCAACGCGAGTACTACCTCCACGAGCAACTCAAGGCCATCCGGCGCGAACTCGGGGACCGAGAAGATGCGCCGGACGAATTCACCGAGCTCCGCGAAATGATCCAGGGCGCCCGGATGCCCAAAGAGGTCCAGGAGAGGGCACTGCGCGAACTGGACCGCTACGAGCGCATGCCGTCCATGAGTCCCGAGGGCGCCGTGATCCGCACCTACATCGAGTGGCTCATTGACATGCCGTGGCAGAAACGCACACGGGACAAGATCGAGCTGGACCGCGCCAAGGAGGTCCTGGACAACGATCATTACGGGCTGGCCAAGGTCAAGGAGCGCATTATCGAGTTCCTGGCGGTACGCAAGCTCAGCAAGCATTCCAAAGGCCCAATCCTGTGTTTTGTCGGGCCGCCCGGTGTGGGCAAGACGTCGCTGGGTCAGTCCATCGCGCGCGCTATGGGACGCAAGTTTATCCGTTTCTCGCTGGGGGGCATTCGCGACGAGGCGGAGATTCGGGGCCATCGGCGGACCTATGTGGGGGCGCTTCCCGGCCGCGTCCTCCAAAACATCCGAAAAGTGGGCGTGAAGAACCCGGTCTTCATGCTGGACGAGGTGGATAAGATGGGCGCGGATTTTCGCGGGGACCCGGCCTCCGCCCTGCTCGAGGTGCTCGACCCAGAGCAGAACAGCCGCTTTGCGGACCACTACCTCGAGGTGGATTTCGACCTGCACGAGGTCTTCTTCATCACGACGGCGAACAATGAGTTCAGCATTCCGCCGGCGCTGCTCGATCGAATGGAGACGCTCCACGTGCCCGGCTACACGAGTTACGAAAAGGAACGAATCGCCCGTTTGTTTCTGATTCCCAAACAAATGAAAGAGTGCGGACTCACCGGGGACCACATCCGCTTCGCCGAAAGTGCGATCTACACCCTCATTGAACGCTACACGCGCGAGGCCGGGGTGCACGAACTCGAACGCCGCATTGCCATGACCTGCCGCAAGGTGGCGCGCAAGGTGGTCTCAAAGGGGCTCACAAGACCGATCATGGTGAATGAAAAACGCCTGCCCGGGCTGCTCGGGCCGTTTGAATACAGCCAGTTGCGCGCGGACGAACCCAAGGTCGGCGTTTCTGTGGGCATGGCGTGGACCGCGGCCGGCGGCGATATCCTGAGCATCGAGACAAGCGTCATGAAAGGCAAGGGCAATCTCACGCTCACGGGGCAACTCGGCGACGTGATGAAGGAATCGGCTTCTGCCGCGTACAGTTATCTGCGCGCGCACGCCGAAGAACTGAAGATCCCCCCGAACTTTCACAAGACCACGGACCTGCACGTCCACGTCCCCGAGGGCGCCATCCCCAAAGACGGGCCATCGGCCGGCGTTCCTATTGCGGTTTCGATACTGTCGGCCCTGACCAAGACGCCGCCGAAGATCCTCGTGGCCCTGACGGGCGAGATTACCCTACGGGGACGCGTCCTGCCCGTTGGGGGCGTGAAGGAGAAGTTGCTTGCGGCCCATCGCGCAGGCGTGCGTACCGTGGTTCTGCCGAAAGAAAACGAGAAGGACCTCGTCGAGATCCCCAAGAACGTTCGGTCCGACTTCTCCTTCGTTTTCATCGAAGATGTCGCGCAAGCCTTCGAGACGGCTTTTGACTTCGCCTAACCGGATAGGAACGACCCTCGAACCGGCGTATGGCGCGCAATCGGGGACGTGACCCGTCATGAAAGTCACTGAAGCAAAGTTCGTCATCAGCGCTGTCCATCCCGACCAGTTTCCGCAGGACGGCCGGCCGGAGGTCGCCTTTGTCGGGCGATCCAACGTTGGCAAGTCCAGCCTGCTCAACGCCCTGCTGCAACGCAAGCGTATGGCCAAGACAAGCGGCACGCCGGGCAAGACGCAAACCATCAACTTCTTCGATGTCAACGGCGCGATCTACTTTACGGACCTGCCGGGCTATGGCTACGCCAAAGTCCCCAAGAAGGTCAAGGAGCACTGGGGCCGGGTGATGACGGCGTATCTCGCCACCCGGAAAACCCTGCGGCTCGTCGTGCACCTTGTCGACGCGCGCCACCCCCCTACCGACAAGGATCTTGACATGCTCGCGTTGCTCGACCGCGCCGAGGTGCCCACGCTTATTGCGGCCACAAAGATCGACAAGCTCAAGCGATCCGAACGCGCGCGGAATCTCCGGACCATTCGAAAGACCCTCGGCCTCGACGAAGACGCGCTCATCATTCCCTTCTCGGCCGTCTCCGGTGAAGGCGTCCGCCCGATCTGGCAAGTGGTTGACGCCGTGACGAAATAGCCCCACCGTGGCCAACTCGCCTGAGGCGGGCTATCGCCAAGGAGGACCAGCACATCCTTAAGTGAACCGTATTGCCGTCAGACCGGTTCCGCGCGGGCGCATCCCTAGGGCGCGGCACTGGGCTCCTCAGTGGCCCGCTTGTACAAGGCCGGTAATTCGCCGTCGCCCGCGGCCGTGAAGGCTTCGTCTTTCGTGATGTGATAGACAAACAGCCATTGCGCGCTGCTCCAATACGCCTTCCGCGAGAAGGGCACACCGCGCAAGGACAGGAAGCGCTCGAACGTCTCCGGCGCATTCAGCCCGAATGCGATGCACACGGCCCACACGGCGTGACCCTCTGCGAGAAACTGATCGGTCTTCTTGCAGAACTCTTCAAGGTCCTTGCCCTGGTACACGGGCGTATCAACGGGACGCATGTTGTACCGGCAGACCAGGTCTTGCACCCACCCGCTCACGATAATGACGTCGTCCGGCGTCCGTTGCGCCTTGATATGGTTTGTGGCTGAACGCCAATCCGTTCGTTGCGGCCGTGTGGCCGTCAACGCCAGGCGATGCCCGTAGAGGACCAGCAGAATGCATACCGCGAGGGTCCTCGGAATGGGTTTGCGCAGGAGTTCGACCATGCCGCCCAGCATCAGGTACACGCCCAAAGACGAATACGTCGTGTATTTGCTGCTGAAGATATCGGGGCGCCAAGTCCTGCTCAGGGCGAACAGAATCAGCCCCGGCAAAAATACCCAGAGCGCGAGGAAAACGAAGGGCTCGAGTTCGTTGCGCCCGTCTTTAGAGCGCGTTTGAAACGTGTGGGACAGCCGCCCTCGGCTGTCGAATCGGGCCGATACCAGGGCATGCACGCCGAGGTACGCGATGCTGACGATAAAGAACAGCAGGTGCGCGCGGTCCGCCCGGAGGTAGGTGCGCGCGAAGAACTCGGTCCAGGCAGGCGGCGTGACCTCCCAGGCGATGTCCATAGGCATGAACCAGCCAAAGGTATAGGACGCGCAGTCGGCAAAGAAATTGTTGACGATTGTGCCCAGCGGAAGAGGGGCAACCGGCGCCACCGTATCGTGGATCGTGCGTATCCAGAGAAGCGATGGAAGCATCAGGGCAAGACCGGCGCCGAACCACACGGCCAGCCGGCGCCATCGACGCACGTGGAAGGCCAACAGAAAACACCCTTCGGCCACCAGCAAGAAACAGCCGAAGAGGTGGGTCCAAACGAGCAAGAGATTGGCGGCGAAGTGCAGCCCCCACCACCGCCGGTCCCCATTGCGCACGATCCGTACGAAGGTATACGCCGACAGAAGCGCGGTAAGGGTGGTCAGCGAGTAATTCCGCAACTCTTGGGCCTGGACAATGTGAACCGACGACAGGCTCAGACACAATGCAGCCACAAGGCCCGCCCTTCGCCCATAGAGTTCCCGCCCGATGAGGTAGATCAGCGGCGCCCCCAGCATCCCGAAGATGATGGAAAGGACCCGGATGCCCGCGATCGATTTGGTGACCGTATTGGCCCAGAGGTATTGGAGTGCATAGTAGAGCGGCACCAGGTTCCAATTGAGCTGCCGTTGCGCACGCAGACACGTCAGGAGATCCGGCGCGTCAACGTGGACGACACTAATGTACTCGTCATACCATACGGACTGTTCACTCAGACGGTGTAGCCGCAGGGCCAGCCCTAGACCGATGATGAACAGCAAGGCACCCAGTGTGACCAGACGACCTCTGCGGCCGGAATCATTCCTGGAAAGCCCCACGGCAGTGTTTCCCGTCATCGTTCTTCGTTGTTCCCTAAAAAACCCGGCCTGCACCCGGCACGCATTATGGGTGTGGCGCTCCCCGGTTTGTCAAAGGTGGGGCCGTCGCGCGCAGATGGCGAGGCGAGCCTTGACGCCCACTTGCGTGAGAATCAACGCCTCGCGATCTCTCAGATGTCTCTGCCCGGAAACCCCTTTTTCTGACATCGACGATATGATATACTTCAAGATACCACAAGATGTTGTGGCGTGACCATGTTGCGGTCCACTTTTTGTGGTTGCGTTCGGCTTCCGTTCGTTAGCCAAGGAGCAGTCGTGAACGGGCTAAGGCGTCGGGTTCATTTCGTGGGAGTGGGCGGGATCGGCATGAGCGGCTTGGCCGAGATCCTGTTGAACCTGGGCTATGAAGTCAGCGGCTCAGACCTTCAGGCCTCGGAAATAACCCAACGGCTCGAGCAATACGGCCTGCGCTTCTTCGAGGGCCACGCGGCCGGCAATGTCGCGGGCGCGGGCATTGTGGTGATCTCGGCCGCTGTGGCTGAGGACAATGTGGAGATCGCCGCGGCCCGGCGTCGCGGCGTGCCCGTGATCCACCGCAGCAATTTGCTCGCCGACCTCATGCGGCTCAAGCCGAACGCCGTGGCCGTGGGGGGCACGCACGGCAAGACGACCACCACGTCCATGATCAGCGCCTTTCTGGACGGCGCCAACATCGGCGCCACAAGCATTGTGGGCGGCATCCTTCATCGCAGCGGCACCAATGCGCGCTGGGGCACGGGCGACTACCTGGTCGCCGAGGCCGACGAGCACGACGGCTCGTTTCTGCGGCTGCACCCGACCATCAGCGTCGTGACCAACATCGACGCGGAGCACCTCGAGTACTACGGCACCGTGGACAGGATAAAGCGCGCGTTCGTGGACTTCTGCAACGGCGTCCCGTTTTATGGCTACGCGATCGTGTGTTCGGATGACGCCAACGTGCGATACGTGTTGGGGGAGATTGAAAGCGTGTGCATCACGTACGGCCTCGAAGAGGGCGCTTCGCTCCGAGGAACGAACGTGTCGCTGCACGCGCCCGAAGGTCAGAGCACAAAGACCGCGGACTTGCCGGCATTGCGCACACGCTTCGACGTGACAAGCACCGATGAACGGCTGCACGCCACCGGCCGTCTCGGGGGCGTCGAGATCGCGGCGCTCGGCCTGCACAACGTGCGCAACGCGCTGGCGGCGTGCGCGGTGGGGCTGTGTCTGGGGATGCGGTTCGGGCTGATCGCCGAAGGGTTGAGGCACTTCGAGGGGGTGCGGCGGCGCCTCCAGGTCTGCGGGGAACACGACGGCATTGTCGTGATCGAGGACTATGCCCACCACCCCACGGAAATCGCCAGTACCCTCGATGCCGTTCGCCTGCTTGAAGCAAGGCGCGTCGTGTGTGTCTTCCAGCCGCATTTATTCAGCCGGACGAAGTTCTTCTGCGAGGATTTTGCCCAGGTTCTTGG
>Ga0272441_10013794_pt1 | contig 11572 bp, 7 predicted proteins | sample SSMProp6N_FD_193582 | JGI IMG/M metagenome (GOLD analysis project Ga0272441, IMG submission 193582) | Marine sediment archaeal communities from Little Sippewissett salt marsh, Falmouth, MA, United States - SSM-Prop-6N | ecosystem: Environmental > Aquatic > Marine > Wetlands > Sediment ... | reverse complement strand
GTCAACTTGCGCGGCGAGAACGAGGGCGAAGCGTGGTACGACAACGAGCGCGCAGCCCTGGAGCAGGCCGGCGTTGAACTCGTTGATATCCGATTCAGTGCCAGTGAACTCCCGCCGCGCGAGGAAGTGTTGCTGCTTTACGATACGTTCCTAGCAGCGGAGTACCCGATTCTCATCCACTGCCAGGGCGGTGCCGACCGGACGGGTGCCGCGGCAGCAATCTGGCGGATGGTCGTGCGCGGCGACCCGCGAGAAACAGCCGCGCTCGAACTTTCGCCGCTGTTCGGCCACTTCGAGGTGGTGCATCCCGAGATGGACACCCTCGTGCGGATCTTCCAGCCGGATCGCGAGTGGATCGAAAGCCAGTATCCGGCTCCCTAGGCGCATAGCCGGCGGCGCCTCGGCCCGAGTATGATCCCCCAGACACCTGCCAAGGCGGACAGGATCTCGTGAACCATCTGCTCGGTCAAACATGTGCCTTGCTGGCGGCGATCACCTGGGCTTGCGCGCTCGTTTTGCTCAAGCGCAGCGGCGAGCGGATCCAGCCTGTCTCTCTGAACCTGTACAAGAACGCGGTCGGGCTGACGCTGCTGATTGCCACGCTGGCTGTACTGACTGCCACCGGGTGCGAGAGCATGCAGACCCTGCTGCAACTATCTACCGGCGATATCTGCTTGCTGCTGCTCAGTGGCATCGTGGGAATTGCCCTGGCCGATACGCTGTTTCTCCATGCCCTGAACCTGATCGGCGTGGGGTTGATGTCTGTCATGGACTGCACGTACACGCCCATCGCGGTCCTGTTCGCGTGGGTTCTGCTCTCCGAGAAGCTGACGGTTTTTCACTACGTGGGCGCCGGACTGATTGTGGCGGGCGTTTTCATCGCGTCGCGCCACTCACCGCCAGTGAACCGCACACGCCGCCAAATCGTGGGCGGCATGTTCCTGGCCGTCCTGGCCATCGCCATGATGGCCCTCGGAATCGTTCTCCCCAAACCGATTCTCGAACGGACAGGGGTGTTGTGGGCGACGACGATCCGGCTGGTGCCGGGGTTTGGCATGCTGGCTCTCTTCGCCTTGCTCGGTCGCGGGTGGAAACAACACTGGCGCGTCTTCCGCCCGTCAGGACTGTGGTGCGTGGCGCTGCCGGCGTCCATTCTCGGAACGTACCTGTCGATGGTCTTCTGGGTCGCCGGGTTCAAGTATACGTACGCTTCCGTGGCCGCCGTGCTGAACCAGACGTCGGTCATCTTCGCGAGTATTCTGGCGGCCGTATTCCTCAGGGAGCACTTCGGCGGACGGAAAATCGCGTCGTTGCTTCTAGCGCTGGTCGGCGTGTTCATCGTGACGTTCAGCGACTGGCTCGCCACGCACGGGCCCGTGTGGCTGGGGATGATCGGCATCGGGGGCTGATGACGTCGGGTCGGCGGGGGATCCTGAGACGCCGTGTATAGGGGCGGTTTCACCCGTAAGATGTTATTCTGAGGTCGCGACGACATTCCGAACCTGCTTCATCGGCCAGAACGGGGAAGTGGATGCCCACCCAGGCAACGAGAACGCCCGCCGACACTCGGGCATGCGCGACGCGCCGCGGCCGCGCTTGGCCGGTTCTGCTCGTGGTAGCAGCGGGGGTGGTGGTGTATGCCAACAGCCTCCGCGCCGCCTTCGTCTTCGATGATCTGCGACAGATCGTGGACAACGAGGACATTCGCGACTTGGCCGAGCTGGGCCGCGTCTGGAGAGCGAGCCCCAGACCGGTTGTGAATCTGTCGCTGGCCGTCAATTACGCGATCGGGGCGCTCGATCCGTTCGGCTATCACCTCCTCAACGTCGTTATTCACCTGTTGGCTGGGATGACGCTCTATGGCGTGATTCGGCGAACATTGGTGCTGGAGACGTTCAGAAGGACGGTTGGCGAGTCGGCTCACTGGTTGGCGCTTGCGGTTGCGTTGCTGTGGGTTGTGCACCCGTTGCAGACCCAGAGCGTGACATACAGCATCCAGCGTGCCGAGTCACTGATGGGTTTGTTCTACCTGTTGACGCTCTACTGTGTTGTGCGGGGGGCCACGACGCCGGAGCGCGGTTTCGTGTGGTACGTGGCCGCTGTCGCCGCGTGCGCCGCCGGGATGGGCAGCAAGGCGGTGATGATCACGGCTCCGATCGCGGTCTGGTTGTTTGACAGCCTGTTGGTGGCGAGGTCCTTCCGCGAGGCCGCGCGTCGTCGCTGGGTGTTGTATGTTGGCCTGCTGGCGACCTGGGTTGTCCTGTGGCACGTGGGCACGCTCAAGGGCGTGTTTGTCCAGGATCCGGGCGCGCGGGCCCACGTCGGCTTCGGCTACAAGGGTGTCACGCCGGTCGACTACCTCGCAACCCAGGCCGGCGTCCTGCTGCACTATCTGCGGCTGTCGTTCTGGCCGCACCCGCTTTGTCTGGACTACCAGTGGCCGGTCGCCACGTCGGCCACTGAGATCGTCCCGGCGGGGCTCGTCATCGTTGCGCTGTTGGCGACCACGCTGTGGGCACTCGTTCGCCGACGAGCCGTTGGCTTCGTTGGGCTTTGGTTCTTCCTGGTCCTCGCGCCGACGTCGAGCTTCATACCGGTCAAGGACTTGGCGTTCGAGCACCGGATGTACCTGCCGCTGGCCGCGGTGATTGTGCTGGCTGTTGTTGCTGTCTGGCGCGTGTCGCGCTCGGTTTTGGACCGAGGCCGGCTCTCGTCGCGAACGCTACGAAGGGCTCAAGGTGTCCTCGTGACTGTCCTGGCCGTACTGCTCGGTGCAGCGACGATCTCGCGCAATCACGATTATCGGTCCGAGGAGGCCATGTGGCTGGACGTTGTCCAGAAGCGGCCTCGTAACGCCCGTGCCTGGAGCGCGGTCGGCGTGGCGATCTTGCGTGACGGTCGAGAGCAGGAAGCGCTGCCGCCTCTCCAGAAGGCGGCTGACCTGGACCCGCATCTGGCGATTGCCCGGCTCAATCTCGGCAAGGCCCTCACCCGACTGCGCCGCTACCCGGAGGCCATCCCGCACTATGAAGCGGGCCTGGCGATCGAGCCGGCCAAGCCACATGCCATCAACAGCCTCGCGAACGCCTATTGGCAGACGGGGCAACACGCGAAGGCCTGGGAAGCCTACCGGCGTGCGATTCGCCTGGATCCCGAGCGAGTCGACTACCGCCGGTGGTACGCTGAGACGCTCGCTGAGGCCGGGCGTTTCGATGATGCCGTGCGTGAGTTGCACGCCGCGCTGGAGATCGAGCCGGACGACGTCGACACTCGTCTATCCCTGGCGCGCGTCTTCGGCCGAACCCGGCAGTGGGATTCGGCACGCCGCGAGTACGAGACGGTTGTGAAACAGCAGCCGTCGCTCGGCGTGGCGCGCTACGAGCTCGGCAACGTCCTCCTTGGGAAGGGGAGCCTTCAGGACGCGGTTGACGCCTACGGCGTCGCGCTCGACCTGGAGCCCGGACTCGTGGATGCGCGCTGCAACCGGGGGATTGCGTTGCTGGGATTGGGTGACTCTGACGCCGCGGCGGCGGACTTCCAAGCGGTGCTGGAGGCTCAACCCGGGCACCTCGTGGCCCGGTATCGCCTGGGTGAGGTGCTCGCCACGCAGGGCCACACGGACGCAGCGCGGTCCGAGTTCGAGCACGTGCTGCGTATCGACCCCAATCACAAGGCCGCGCGTCACGCCCTCGAAATGCTGTCGCGATGAGTGTGGACTACGACTGGCCCTGCGAATCTGCATCCGGCGATTCGTCTTCGTGCGACGCCGCGGTCGGCGGTTTCGCGGCGTCTTGCCCCAGACCCCGCCGCTCTGCTTCCTGGATTGCCAGTTGACGAACGAGGAGCGTGATGTCACGACGAACGCGCCGCAAACGGATGTAGATTGTCCAGAACCCGATCAGCATGATCACCACGGCGCAGTAGAAGACGAGATCCGCGCCGCGGCCGATGCCGAGCAGGCGAGCGACTTTCGACGTCACCTGTGGCCACAGGATGGCGACACCCGCAGCGAGCCACACCGCTGCCCAGATCAACCCCTCCTTCCGCCCGGCCCACCCTCGGATCATGGCCCAGACACTGCCACAGAAGAGAATCGCGACGATGGCGAGCAGAACGTGCTGGAACATGGGGACAACCTCCAGGCTCAGCGCGCCACGCGACCCAGAAGATAGTGTGACACCACTCGCAGGGCGTCGCGCAGCGTCTGACCCTTCGCGAGCGAATACGGCGTATAGCGGATCTGCACGGGAACTTCGCGGAACGGCAGTTCGGATTTCCGGATGCTGTCCACCATCTCGCTCGCATGCGCCATGCGGTCCATGGAAATCTGAATGCGCTCCGCGGCGCGACGAGAGAATGCCCGCAGGCCGTTGTGAGCGTCCGTCAGCGGCACGCGGCTCACCAGCCGTGTGAACCACACCGCCAGCCGAAGCAGGATCCGCCGACTGAGCGGAATGGCAATGGCCTCTCCCAGAAACCGTGAGCCGAGCGTGATGTCGCACTCGCCCGCCACAATCGGTGCGAGCAGGGCGGCAATGTCTTCGACGCGGTGCTGGCCGTCGGCATCAAACGTGACGATATACGCGGCACCTTGCCGCAGGGCGTAGTCGATGCCGGTCTGGAGTGCGGCGCCTTGTCCGCGGTTGATCATGTGCCGCAGCGCATGCCGCGTCAGATTCCGGGCTACGCCGTAGGTATCGTCCGTCGATCCGTCATCGACGACGATCGTGTTTGGGTAGACTGCGAGCAGCTCGCGCAGCACGGACTCGATGCACGCTGCCTCGTTGTAGGCCGGTACGATGACGAACGTGGCCTGGCGCACCGCAGGCGGCAGCATCGCCGCGGATTCGGAACTCTGCTGACCGTCTTCCACTAACGTGTTTCCCATGCGCGGCTTACAGACGATTGATCTGAACGCTCGGGCCGTCGTGCGGGCGTCGTGATGCGAGCCATCGCCAACTCGGCGCGATCTGCCGTCAGTATACGTGCTCACCGCCGGGTGGACCAATCCGCGTTCTCCGCCGCCGTGCAACCGTGACGCTGTATCCCCCTCCGTCCTCGCGATACGATGCGGTTCCTTGACAAGCGTGTGCCTTGGCCCGGCGGCAGCCATCCGGGCCGCTGTAACCGGGATACAGCATGCCTCGTCGCACTGCCCAGCCACATCGCCGACAGCCGGTACCGCCCGTTGCGCACCCGACGCGCGCCTGGCTGGTCCTCATCGTTGTCGGCGCGGGCATCGTGGCGTACGCGAACAGCCTGGGTGGCGTGTTCTTCCTCGACGATTTTCAGAACATCGTCTCGAACCCGGAGATCCGGGACGTGGGGCGGCTCGACGCGATCCTGCTGGACGGCCATCGACCGGTCGTCAATCTCACCCTCGCGCTGAACTACGCTGCGGGCGGCCTTCAAACCCGTGGCTATCACATCGTCAACATCATCATCCACGCATTGGCGGGGGCCGTGCTGTTCGGTGTGATCCGGCGCACGCTGCTGCTCGAGCGATTCGGCGACCGCTATCACACCTCCGCACCGTGGCTCGCTATGACGGTCGCTCTGCTGTGGACGGTACATCCGCTTCAAACCCAAAGCGTCACGTACATCATTCAACGGAGCGAGGCGCTGCTGGGCCTGTTCTTCTTCCTGACCGTGTATTGCGTGCTTCGCGGCCGAGCGTGGACCGTGGCGGCCATCGCGGCCTGCTGGCTTGGTATGGGTAGCAAGGCCGTCATGATTACTGCTCCCTTCGTGGTTCTCGCCTACGACTGGGTGTTCCTCGCACACGGGATCCGGGAGATCCTGAGCAAACGCTGGCTGTTGTATTCGGGGCTTTGCTCGGCGTGGATTCTGCTCGCCGCTCTCGGACTTCTGAAGGGTGTGTTTGTGCAGCCGCCGGGGTCCGGAGCGACGGTGGGGTTCGGATACGAGGGCGTGACCCCACTCGCTTACCTGGTCACGCAAGCCGGTGTACTCGTGCATTACCTCTGGCTGTCGATCGTGCCACATCCGCTGTGCCTGGACTACGGTTGGCCCGTGGCCCAGACGGCCATGCAGATGGTGCCGGCCGGACTCGTCATTGTCGTGTTGCTAGCGTTGACGGCGTGGGGGCTGTGGCGCCGGCGTGCGATCGGGTTCCTGGGTGCGTGGTTTTTCCTGATCCTCGCCCCGACATCGAGCTTCATCCCGATCAAGGACATCGCCTTCGAGCACCGCATGTATCTGCCGTTGGCCGCGGTACTGACGGTGATCGTCGTCGCTGTGTATTCGCTGCTGCGCTGGATGGTGAATCGGGGCGTCTTCAGCACGAACGCAGCGCGTCGCGTCGGCGGCGGGCTGGTGATTCTGGTGGCCGTGGTGCTGTGCGGCATGACGATGCGACGGAACCTCGACTACTCGACCGAGATCGCCATGTGGCAGGATGTGACCGAGCATCGGCCCAACAACGCCCGCGCGTGGAACAACCTCGGGTTGTCCCTGCTCAAAGCCGGACGCGAGGACGATTCGCTGGACGCGTTTCAGCATGCTGTCGACGCCGATTCCGGCTACGGGCCGGCGAACATCAACCTGGCCAAGTCGCTGGTCCGCCAAGGCCGCATTACCGACGCTATCCCGTATTACGAGCGTGGTGTAAACGCCGAACGCGGGCAGGCCCACGCGCATTTCGACCTGGGGAGCGCGTATTGGCACGCGGGGCAGCCGGAGAAGGCCTTCGCTCGGTACGAGCGGGGGATCGAGCTGTCGCCGCGCAATTGGTCGTATCGCCTGGTGTACGCCGACAAGCTTCGGCAGGCGGATCGTGCGTCCGATGCGCTCGAGCAGTACCGCGAAGTGGCGCGGCTGGCGCCGGCGGACGTCGAAGCACGGCTTGAGACGGCGCGCGGGCTGGGGGTACTGGGGGATCACGACGCAGCACTTGCAACGTATCGGTCGGCGGCGGCGTTGGAGCCCGCGCACGCCGGTGCCCGCTATGAGTTGGGCAATCTTCTGTTGCGACAGGAACAGTGGCAGGCGGCGATCGATGAGTACGACGAGGCACTGCGCATCGAGCCGCGGTTCCTGGACGCGCGCTGCAATCGCGCCATCGCGTTGCTCTCGCTCGACCAGGCCGACGAAGCCACCGCTGAGTTTCGGGCGATTCTCACGATGGACCCGCGGCACATCGTGGCGAGGATTCGGCTCGCCAGGACACTGCAATCGCAGGGTCGAGTCGAGGAGGCACGCACCGAGCTCGAACGCGTGCTGGAGATCGATCCGACCAATGAGTTTGCCCGGCGAGCGCTGCAAACGCTGCCGGGTCCGTAGAAGTCGGCGGGCACGTCACGTACGGCTATGTCCGCGCACGAGGATTGAGAGGCCGTGACCGAGGAAAACGTCAGTCTGGTCATTCCGGGACGCAACTGCGGCGGCACGATCCGTCCGTGCCTGGAGGCCGTTGCGCCGCTGCTCGCGGCCCCTGCCAGCCGCCTGGACGAGATCCTCTTCGTCGATGACGGATCGACCGATGACACGCCGGAGATTGTGGCGCAGTTCCCGGTGACGCTCATCCGCGGCACGGGTACCGGGCCGGGTGCGGCTCGCAATCTGGGTTGGCGCGCCGCCCGTAACCCACTGATCTGGTTTGTCGATTCCGATTGTGTGGCCGAGCCGGACGCGCTGCGGTTACTGCTTCCACATATCTCGGATCCGGCGGTCGGTGGCGTATCGGGCAGCTACGGCAACATGCGGCCGGATTCGCTGCTGGCGTGCTTGATTCATGAGGAGATCGTGGAACGCCATCGGCGGATGTCCGCGCGCGTAGATTTCCTCGCCACATTCAACGTTATCTACCGCCGGTCGGTGCTAGAGCGTGTGGGCGGGTTCGACGAGCGGTACCTCAAGGCGCAGGACGCGGAGCTTTCGTTTCGGGTGCAGGAGGCGGGCTACGAGCTGCGGTTCGAGTTTGGCTCGCGCGTCCGGCACTATCACGAGGCATCGCTGCGCCGCTACCTGCGCACACAGCGGCAGCAGGGCTATTGGCGTGTGTATCTGCACTCGAACTACCCGCGGCACAGCGCCGGTGATTCATACAGCCGGCTTAGCGATCACGTGCAGCCCCCGCTGGCGATGTTGAGCTTGCTCACCGGGCCGCTGGTGTTCATACGGCCGGTCTGGTGGATCGGGTTGCTGCCGCTCGCGTTCCTGGCCGTGGCGCAGATCCCGATGACGTGGGCCCTGCTGCGGCGTTGTGGTCGCCTAAACCATGCCGCCTTCGCCGCGCTGAGCTTCGTTCGAGCGTACTGGCGTGGCGTGGGGATGGTTCACGGGTTGCTGGACTGGCTGTGTGGGTTCGGTCGTGAAGCTGGCAGCGACGGTGCCGGATGATCCATCTCTCGCTGGTCTACTGGCTTCTGCTGAGCGTTCCGGGGTACTCCATCCTGTGCCGGCTTGATCGGCGGCAGTTGTCGTCCGGCTTGTTGGGGACGTTGAGCCTGTCGTACCTCGCGACGTTCGTGCTCCTCTCGCCGATCTCTATCGTGTGCTACCTGCTGAACCTGCCGGTGGGCGTGTTTTCGGTCGCGATAGCGCTGCTGATCCTCGCGGGTTTGTTTGACATCATCCGGTCTGGGCGGTGGCGCGACGTGGGGAAGCTGATCGCGGCGGCCGTGGGGATCGAGCTGCTCGTGCTGGCGGCGAATGCGCTGTTGGAGGCGCGAGTGGGCGTGTTTCTCCGCGGTGACGCGTACGTCCACTTGGCGCGCATCCGGCAATTGCTTGATCACGGCTTCACGAACGCGGATCCGTTTGTGGCGGGTGACTACTTCCACTCGATCTACCACACGAATCTGTGGCACGCGCTGTACGCCGCCGGAACATGGCTGACGGGGCTGGATCACCTGGGCTTCTGGCATGCGAGCCTGCCGCTGGCGGGGCTGCTGCTGACTGCCGGTTGCGGCTACCTGGCGTGGTGCGTGTTCGAGAAGCGGTGGGCCGCGTGGGCTGCCGCGATGTTCTTTGTCGGCGTGCAGGGCACGGTCGATTTTCTTCCATACGCGAACAAGCTGGCGCCATACTGGCTGATGCCGATGGTGGTGGCGTTCGCGATCCAGGCGTGCCGCAATCCGTGTGATTGGCGGGCGGGGGTGCGTCTCGGCGTGGCTTCGCTGGTGCTCGGGCAGGTGCACGGACTCTATGGTCTCTACGCGGCGCTGCTTCTCGGGCCGCTGCTAACGGGTGTGGCGGTGGTGAAGCTGATCCGTCGCCGGGCCGATCGTTGGCCGCAGGTGTTCTGCGTGGCGATGGTCCTCGTTTCCCTTCCCTTCCCCATCGTCTCAAAAGCGACATCGCAGACCGGCGGTGCGGCGAGAAAGGGTGTTGATCCGACGGCGCATTTCGATGAGATGTTCATCAAGCTGCCGGGTGGGCTAACCGTGAAAGATCCACTTCGTGGGTTCGGTGGCGGCGGGGGGTTTCGGTATGCCCTATTGGCAGGGGGGATCATCGCGGCGCTGTGCACCCGGCGCCGGCGTTCCGCCGCTTGCGCATCGGTCATCGTTTTGACCGGGGCGGCGTTCCTGCTGTTCCCGCCGGCCTGTTCCCTGCTGTTGGCGGTTGTTGGCCGGGCGTGGATTGTGGCACGGCTGGAGTTCATCCTGTTCATTGGCTTCGTGACGCTGGTGCCCGGGACCATCGCGTACGTGGTGCACGCCTGGAAAGACCGCTGGTGGCTGCGGGCGCTCGTGAGCGTGGCGATGTTGGTGGCTGCGCCCATCTACGCGAATCCGGGTGCGCCGTGGTCGGCGTGGCGCGCGCATCTGGCCGCCGCGTCGAAGCCGCTGGCTGAACGCCGTATGAGCCTGGAGTTCTATCGGGCTCAGCGGGCGGCTCTCCAGGCCGTTGTTCCCCCCGGGCAGACGATCCTGGCGGCGGAGCGCCCGGGGATGCTGATGGTCATGCTGCACGATTGCTCGCTCGTCGCTCCCGAGAGCGGCAGCGTTGGTGTGCCTGACCTCGGCCCCCGACGCCGGGATATCGCGACCATGCTCAGGGATGATGTGCCGTGGCCTGAGCGGCGAGCCTTGCTGGTGAAGTATCAGGTCACGTACGCTTTTGTGCCGGCGATGTCGGCGTGGGCGGATGGGCATGTGTGGCAGGTGCGCGACACGCCAGGCGGTGCCATCCTGGGATTGATCACGGCGGATCGGCCGGAGTCGGTGCTCCGGCGGCTAAAACGGGCTGTCGCTGATGACCCCGAGAACCACGTAGCCCGGCTGAACCTGGCGCGGCTGCTGCACGATATGCAGAAGCTCGATGAAGCTCTGGCGGCGTACAGGATCCTCTGCGTGCAGCGGCCCGCCGATCCGGTGGCGCACTACGAGCTCGGGAATCTCCACCTTCAACGGAGGCAATGGAAGGACGCGCTGGCGGCGTACGATGTGGCCGTCAACACTGCCCCGGCCTTCGCCGATGCACACTGCAACCGCGGCGTCACGCTGGCTCTGCTCGGGCGTTCGGCGGACGCGATCGAGGCTCTGCGAAACGCTGTGGAGGTCAATCCAAGGCACGTGCTGGGGCTCTATCACCTCGGGCGAGTCCTCGCGTTGGAAGGGCAGACGCAAGACGCGAAACGCGTCTTGCGGCGAGCGCTGGAGGTGGATCCAAACCACGAGGCTGTGCGAGCCGCGTTGCAGCAGCTTTCGCAATCCCCGTAGGCGACGGACGGGAATCGCAGGCGTCGCAACCGCGATTGGCGAGTCAGTGGCCGTGCGTTTTGCGGTATTCCTCGTAACGTAGACCGAATATCCCGAGCACCAGCCCGACGGCGTACGTGGCGGAGCGCAGCCCCTGGACGACGGCGTGCCACCCGCGAACCAGTCCGGACAGGGCCTGTCCCAGGCCGATCAGTATCCAGACGCCGCTCTTGGCGAGCAAGATCGGCACCATCTTCGCGCGCGAACGAAGCTGGGTCTCCACGAGGCTCGTGGTGATGCCAACGCGGAACATCCGCTGTATCAACCAGCGAGCGTTGGCGCGCGAGGCCGGTATCCACTCGGAGACGATCGCTTCATCAGCCCACACGATGCGGTAGCCGGCCATGCCGATGCGCTGGAAGAAATGCCGATCGCCGCAGCCGAGTAAGGCCCATTGCTCGTCGAATCGCAGGTTGAGCTCGGCCAGTAGCCCACTACGAAACAGCACGTTGTTGGTGAAGGCGTGTGAGAGCCGGTGGCCGGTCGCGTGGCGGCGGCGGTGGAAGAAGCGGCCGCGGATGATCCACGCTGGCGTGTCGTCGGGTAAGACCGGGATCACCGGGCCGGCGACGACGTCCGCGTCATGCTCGCGCTGCACCCGCAGAAGCTCGTTCAGCCAGCGCGCGTCGGGTGCTTCGTCATCGTCAATGAAACACAGCCAATCTGCGTCGCCGGCGTTGTCCAGGGCGGCGTTGCGACCAAACGCGATCCCGCGTCGCGGCTCGACGACGTACACCAGCGGCCAGCGCAGCGCGGGGGCGAGTCGTTCGCACGTCGCGCGGCCACTCCCGGACGGGTCGTTGTCCACGATCACGATGCGGATCTCGGGCGGAGCATCCTCGAAC
>Ga0272441_10013793_pt1 | contig 11572 bp, 12 predicted proteins | sample SSMProp6N_FD_193582 | JGI IMG/M metagenome (GOLD analysis project Ga0272441, IMG submission 193582) | Marine sediment archaeal communities from Little Sippewissett salt marsh, Falmouth, MA, United States - SSM-Prop-6N | ecosystem: Environmental > Aquatic > Marine > Wetlands > Sediment ... | reverse complement strand
CGAGGCGTTCGTTGAGGAAGATCCAGGCGAGCACGGCGACCTGGATCATCATCGTGTTGTTGATGACGCTCGACTCGGTCGCACTCAGTGTGCGCAGGGTTCGGTTCCAGAGCGTGAACGCGAACGCCGTGTTGACGACGGCGAGCCAGAGGACGATTCCCCATCCCTGAAGCGAGAGGGCCGGAAGGCCTTGCGTTCCGATCCCTACGCTGAGCAATACTGCGGAGCCGATCCCCATGCTGATGGTCGTCACGACGACGGGGGAGAGCGTCTGCCGCCGGTTCACGGTGCGCCCGAGAAGCGACGAGGCCGTGTTCGCAAGAAGGGATATCCCGGCGAACGTGAAGCCGATCCCGGCGCCTCGGAACGGGTTCGACGGCACGAAGTAGAGAACGGCGCCGGCGAGTGCCAGCGCGATTCCCGTCCACTGGAGGCGCGATGGTTGCTCCTTGAGTGTGAACACGCCAACGCCTGCTACAAGCAGTGGCGTGAAGCTCAGGATCAGACTGAATGGGATCGCATCGAGGTAGGAGAGCGTGAGGAACTGCCCCCCTTGGGTCAATGCATAGAAGACGAGACCGAGGGCAGCCAGCTGGAGCCACTCCATGCGGCCGAGCCCTCGGATCTCCTGGCGGCGCTGCCAGAGGCCGGGAAGGAGCACGCAGGCGGCGATCGCGTAGCGAAGCCCGGCGAATGTCAGCGCGGGGATCTCCTTAAGGCCCCACTTGACGAGGACCCAGGACGTCGACCAGAGGAACGTGACGAGAAGGGCTTGCAGGACGGCGCGTTGGTTGGTTCTGTGCATAGCTACACCTCCGTGCGCAGGGAGTCCCTGCGCAGTTCGAGGTCCGGCCCAATCCCTCCCGGCTTTTGTCCGATCAGGTGCTACGCACGATGGCTTTCGCGACGCTCGGTCCAGGCTTGCCGCCAGAGGCTGGCAACGGAACCCTAGTCGCTCGGGTCGGCCGGGACCATTCTCCACGCGTGCCGTTGGGAAGGCAAGGGGTCCTTGCGGTCGCGGCTTGATGCTGGGGTGCGTTCCCGGTAGGATACCGCCAGAACTCATCGGGTACTCGCAGGTCTCATCGGAAGTGGATCTCATGTCGACGAAGGATCAGATCTTGGAGACAGGGCGGGAGCTCCTGCTCTCGGAAGGGCTTCGCGCGATCACGACGAACGAGATTGCGCGGCGCGCGCGGATCAGCAAGAAGACGCTCTATGGCCTCTTCCCGAGCAAGGATGTGCTCCTCGAGGGGATCGTGGTCTCATTCGTCGAAGGGAACCTCGCCCGTTGGGACGCAATCCTCGATCGCGACGCGTCCGCGATCGACCGGATCCTCGCCTCGCTGCAGTTCCTCGGCGAATTCATGCCGCAGGTCCAGAGCCGGTTGATCACCCAGGTAGAGGCCGTCGCGCCGCACCTCTGGGCGCGGATCGATGCGATCCGCCTCCAGCGACTGGCGAGGCTCGAGACCCTGATGGAGGAGGCGCAGGAGGAAGGCGTCCTTCGAACCGACGTCGATCCGGAGCATTGGACGCTTCTGCTGACGGGAGCGATCCGATCCGTGCTAACGCCGAAGACGCTGATGCAAACGGGAATCCCGCTGCTCGACCTGATCCGGTCGGTTCAGACGATCTTCTTCGACGGGCTGCTGACCGAGGAGGGGCGAGCAACCATCGCAACGAAGGAGACCTCATCATGACGAAACGAACGCTCCCGATTCTCGCCCTTGCTCCGGCACTGCTTTCCATCGGGCTGGCGTCGGTTGCACAGCCGATCGAGACCGGTGCCGACGTGATCGACCGCATGCGGCAGAACGCTCATTCGATCGAGGATCTCGACGCCGTGCTTTCCGTCGAGACCTACGACGACGGCGAGGTCAGCCTGACCCAGCGCCTGCGTCTCTCCGTCCTCCAGCCGGATCGGATGCGACAGGAGTATCTGGAGCCGGACTACCTCGCCGGCAATCTGACGCTGATCACCGGCAGCGCAATGTGGATCTACATCGCTGCCGCCGAAACGTGGTTCGAGAAGGATCTCTCTGAGCTGTCGTCGGCTGAGCAGCCGTGGCTCGTCTTCCGCCAGTACCTGCGTGATGTCGAGGACGAGTTTGGCGACTATTCGTTCGAGCTCGACGCGACCGATCCGCAGGCCTTCCACCTGATCGGAACACCGACATCCGATGAGGCGACCTACGGGCGGATCGAGCTATGGGTCGATCCGGAAACGTTCGTCCCGACCCGGCGGATGCTCTTCGACGTCGATGGGAACCTGCTCGTCGACCTGAACATTCTGGAGGTCGAGGAGGCCGTCGACGGGACGTATCTTGCTCGCCTAATGAAGACCTATGACGAGGAGGGCACGCTCGCAAGCGTTATCCGCTACGAGGAGCTCACCGTCGACGGAGGGCTCGATCCGATCCTGTTCGAGCGTCCCGCGGAGGCTGCCGATGAGTGAATGCGGGCCTGTCTTCATCGCGGAGTCGCTGACGAAACGATTCGGATCCCTTTGTGCGGTCGATCATCTCGATCTGTCAATCGAGATCGGCGAGATCTACGGGCTCGTTGGACCGAGTGGCGCGGGGAAGACGACGCTGATCCGGATGCTCTCCGGGCTGACCGTGCCCACCGAAGGCGAGGCGCGGCTGCTCGGCGCACGGATGCCCGCCGATCGGCGAACCATCGATCAGCGCTACGGCTACATGCCGCAGGAGCGTGCCGTCTACCGCGACTTGTCGGTGGCCGAGAACCTGCTCTTCTTCGGGCGCCTCTACGGGATGTCTCGGGCGCGGATCGCGGAACGGACGAAGCAGCTTCTCGGCCTGATGCGGCTGACGGATCACCGTGCTCAGCGGGCCGACCGGCTCTCCGGTGGCGAGAAGCAACGGCTTTCCCTGGCCTGTGCACTCCTGCACGAGCCGGACGCTCTCCTCCTCGATGAACCGACCATCGGGCTCGATCCGGCGCTTCGTCGCGAGTTCTGGGATCACTTCCACGAGTTGAATGAGCGCGGCCGGACGATCCTTCTCTCGACCCATTACCTCCACGAAGCGGCCTGGTGCGGCCGCGTCGGGCTGATCCAAGGAGGCCGCCTGATCGCCGATGGAACACCCGAGGCTCTTCAACGGAGGGCCGCCGACGCGAGTGGGCGGGAGCAGCCGGATATGGAAGAGGTCTTCCTGATCTTGACCGGGGGCGACGTAGCAGGAGGTGGATCGTGAAACTCTCTCGCACACTTGCCGTCACCGAGCGTGTGCTGCGCCAGCTCTGGCACGACCGACGTGTCCTTGTATTCATGCTGTTGCTTCCCGCCCTCGCGATGCTCCTGTTCGGCTACTCCTTCTCCGGCGACATCACCGACGTTCGAGTTGCCTTTGTCGATGAGGATCGGACGGATCTCACGGCGTCGATCCTCGAGAGCCTGCAGGAGGATGACGCGTTCGAGATCACCGTGCTCGACGCGGTCGACGATCCGGAGCGGCTCTTGTTGGACGAAGGCTATCAGGCGGTCATTCGCATCCCCGACAAGTTCACCAGCCTCTACTACGCGCACTTCGCGATGGGGATTGCCACCAGCGCGCAGGGAACGATCGATCTGACGCTCGACGAGTCCGATCCGCAGATCGCGAATACGGTCAGAATGGGACTCGCCGATGCGGCGATGGACCTTGGCGAAGGCGGGCCGGTGGAGATCGACACGCGCGAGCTCTACGGCGTCGAGGTCCGGTTCATCGACAGCTTCGCCCCGGCGATCATGGGACTCGTCGTTGCGTTGATCAGCACGGTGCTGACGCTGTTGTCGATCGTGCGGGAGAAGGTCGACGGAACCTTCTCACGGATCTGGGTCTCGCCGGTGCGGCGGGCCGAGTTCATTCTCGGCTACGTCGTCGCGTTCGGGCTGATCGCCCTCATTCAGTCGCTCGTCGTTCTCGCGGTCGGAATCGGGGTGTTTCATATCGTCATCAACGGGTCGATCGCATGGGCGTTCGCCTGCGTCATCCTGTTCGCTGTGGGGAGTGTCGGGTTGGGAACACTACTGTCGGCGCTTGCTCAGACCGAGTCGCAGGCGATCATCTTCTTCCCGCTTGTCATCCTGCCGTCGGTGCTCCTCTCGGGGATGATGTGGCCGATTCAGGCGATCCCGCGCCTTCTCCGGCCGCTCTCCTACGTCGTGCCGCTGACCTACTCGAACCGGCTGCTCCGCGCGATCATGGTCAAGGGCCTGGCGCCGTGGGAAGAGCCCGTCGGATTCGCGGGCGTCCTCGTCTTCGTGCTCTTGACGATCCTGCTGGCGAGCGTCGTGCTTCGGCAATCGGCGGGCGGTACGGAGTAGCTGTGCGAAATCGCCGCGCCAACGGATTGCACCGGAACGTGGGCTTGGGTTCCCCGAGTGGGATGACACCGCTGGTCCGGTGCTTGCGTTGGACGCGAAAGCGGCACAAGCTGGTGTCAGATCCCGTAGTACGTACAACGCGATCGAGGAGCATCCGAGAAGAGACGCCACCGGTCGGCCATGCTACGATTGCGAGACGTCGTGAAGTTCTCAATCGATCATCCGAACTGTCCAAGGAGTACACGATGAACCCGACCATCCTGCGCACCAACGCCACAACCGTCTATCGGTTCCTGAGCCTGATGAACGCCCGACTTGAGGAGGGTGAGTCACTCGACGGCAAGCGGATTCTCGACTGCGGTGCCGGCGGCCCGACCCCGCCGTTGGCACTCTTCGCCGAGCAGGGGATGGCGTGTTTCGGAATCGACACCTCCGAGCGTCAACTGGAGCACGCCCGCGCCTTCACGGAGCGCATCGGTCTGACGATCGACCTGCGATGCGCCGACATGCGGAAGATCCCGTTTCCCGATGCATCGTTCGACTACGTCTACGAGCACTACTCGATGTGTCATCTGAACGCGGCCGATACCGCTCAAACGATTGGGGAAATGCGCCGGGTGCTGAAACCCGGTGGTTTGGCGTTCCTCGGCGTTATCTCGGACGAGAGCTGGCCGCTGTCGGCCTACGGCGAAGAGCGCAATCCCGGCGAGTACTGGATGATCGAAGGCGGCGAGGAGAGGCGCCACTGCCTCTTCTCGGACGAGGCATCCGACGCGCTGGTTGCACACTGGGAGTTGCTCGCCAAGGAGAAAGCCGTGCTGCACGTCGGGGGAAAGGACGTATCGATGGATCAATGGGCCGCGCTTCACGAGGAAGCCCGCACTTCTTGTTCCCTCGAGGAATGGATGTCCGGCTACGACCGACGCATGAATGAGTACCGCTACGTCCACACCTACTACACGCTCGTGAAGCCGACCGACTGAAGGAGGACCGCATGAACCCGAGCAACCCAGTCATTGACTGCCTGATGAACCACCGTTCGATTCGCCGCTTCAAGCCGGATCCGATTCCGGAGGCGACGATCGAGGTCCTGCTGAGAGCAGGAGTCCGCGCCGCGACGGCCGGCGGCATCCAGCCGTACAAGTTCATCGTGATCGACGATCCGGATCTCCAGAAGACAATCAGCTACATTCCCGGGCCGCTGACGATTGTCGCCCTCGTCGACCAGTACCGCGTCAAGCGCTACTACGAGCTCTTCGACGCCCCGTTCTACAATGACCAGGCGATCAACCTGATGATTTCCTTCTGGGACGCGACGATCGCGCTGCAGAATGTCGTGATCGCGGCGGAGAGCCTCGGCCTCGGCACGGTCTACATCGGCGGGATCTTGTCGACGGACATCGAGGAGGCGCTCGGTGCGCCGGAGTATGTCTTCCCGGCAGGTCTTGTCACGCTTGGCTACCCCGACGAGGAACCCGACCTCAAGCCGCGCCTGCCACTTGAGGCGGTGGTCTGCCGGAACGAGTACACGATTCCCACGGACGACGACATCCGCGACTGGTACCGCGAGGGGGATGAGGCGTGGCGGGAGCGGAAGAAGGCGTGGGATGACGAACGGCGCAGGGTGATGGACGAGCGCGGGGTGACGAATCGGGCCCAGCACTGGACGATCGGCCACTACACCGAGGAGTTCATCACGGAGCGATCGAAAGACGTGGCTCGGAACATCGGCCGGGCAGGGTTCCGGTTAGCGTAGAGCCGCGCCGTCTGTACGCGGAGCCCCTTTGCTGTGACGGATCTTGCGCGCTAAGGTGAAGCCGAGGTGAACCATGGGAGCATTCGGCAACGTCCTGATCGCGCTGCTCATCATCGGGGGGATCGCCCTTGCGATCTGGTACGGGCGGAAGCGGCGGAAAGAGCTTACGGCTTGGGCCGCATCGAAGGGACTCTCCTTCTCCCACCTGAGGGACCGGACGTTCGATGACCGCTATCATGCGTTCGGCTGCCTGCGGCGCGGCCATAGCCGCTATGGCTACAACTTCGCCACCGGAACGTGGGGTTCGCGGCAGGTCACCTGTTTCGATTACCACTATGCCACCGGCAGCGGCAAGAATCGGCACGACTACCATTTCTCGGGGGTCTTGATGCGAAGCGATGTGCGTCTTCAGCCGCTGCGCATCCGGCCCGAAGGGATCTTCGACAAGGTGACCGAGTTCTTCGGCGTCGACGACATCGACTTCGAGTCGGCCGAGTTCAGCCGGGCGTTCCACGTCAAGGCCCAGGAGAAGCGTTGGGCCTACGACGTTCTGCACGTCCGGACGATGGAATTCCTGCTCGGGATGCCGCGGATGTCAATCCAATTCGACGACCACGATGTGATGGTGTGGAAGAACCGACGATTCAAGCCCGAGCAGTTCGAGCAGGCGATCGCCGTGGCCGAGGGGATCCTCGATCGGTTGCCTCCGTATCTGATCGAGCAACAGGCGAGTGACTAGGAAGGAAGGGTGAGGACATGGTCGTGATGTATGTGGTACTGGGACTCTTGGCACTTATCGTGCTCTATGTCATGGGCACCTACAACGGACTCGTCCGACTTCGACAGCACGTGCGCGAGAGCTGGTCGGGGATCGATACGGAGCTGAAACGCCGCTACAACCTGATCCCGAATCTGGTGGAAACGGTGAAGGGGTATGCTTCGCACGAGCAGGAGACGCTCGATCGCGTGATCAGCGCACGGGCGAAGGCGGTCGATTCGACGGGGTCGCCGGCGTCGCAGGCGCAGGATGAGAACATGCTCGTCGGCGCACTGCGACAGCTGTTCGCGGTGGTCGAGAACTACCCCGACCTCAAGGCGAACCAGAACTTTCTCGAACTGCAGGGCGAACTGACGGCGACCGAGGACCGAATCCAAGCGGCACGCCGCTTCTACAACGCCAACGTCCGCGACATGAACACGCGGATCGAGGTCTTCCCGTCGAACATCATCGCGAACCTGTTCAGCTTCCAGAAGGAGGAGTTCTTCGAACTCGACGACGCGGCCCAGCGTGAGGTTCCCAGCGTCGATTTCTCGTAGGACTGCGTGGAACCCGGCCGAAGGCTGGGTTCCCAGATGCCGTGAAGCGAAGCGCCGAAGGCGAGCTTCTCGTCACAAGCCGGGGCCGCCTTTCATGCCGTGAGGAGATCCCATGCCGAACCTGGACCTTCTCGTGTTTCGAGAGGGCGAGCTTGCGGCGAATCTACAGCGCGAGCTCCGCGAACTGATGCGGAACGTGTGGGGAGAGCCTGGAAGCGATGGGGTTGACTGGGCCGATCCACAGTGGCGGATCCTGGTCAGGAGGAACGGCGAGCTCGTCAGCCACGTCGGGCTCCTGGAGCGTGAGGTGCAAGTCGGCGACCTGCGCGTCTCTGTTGGCGGCGTCTGCGGTGTTGTCACCAGGCCGGACCGAAGGGGATGCGGATACGCGGGCCGAGCGCTCCGGCGCGCCGAAGACTTCATGCGCGGCGATGTGGGTCTGGACTTCGGCATGCTGACCTGCAAACACGAGATGAAATCCTTCTACACGCGCTGCGGCTGGAGGGCGTCGAAGCACCAAGCCATCTGTCAGCTTCCGTCTGGACCCGGAGTGATTGACGGCCACGTGACGATGGTCCTGGAATGCTCCGATGTGCGTTGGCCCCCCGGCTCCATCGATCTGCTCGGGACTCCCTGGTAGTCGCCCGCGAACCGGATCGAAGATCGGGTTTGGGGCGCGCTCGAAACTTGCAGAACCCTGTGGAAGGATTGCCTGTCGCGTTCTTGACGGCGCTACGATCGAGGGGCCGAACGCCCCGCCTTTCCGCTGACGCTCATCAGCAGCAATCCGCCGAGCAGGAGAAAGCCGACGATCGAGAAGAGGGCATAGCGGTGCGCTGCCTGTTCGGCAAGCGTAGCAGCCTGTCCTCCGCGCTCGAGCCTCCGAGCGACGTGGAAGACGATCGCCCCGAACACGGCCGGCCCGACGGCGGATGATGTCCGCCCGGCGACGGCGAAGAACCCGTAGAACTCGGCGCTCCGCCCCTTCGGCGTGAGCAGGCCAACCGTCGCTCGGCTGACCGATTGCACGGCCGTCAGCGTAAATCCGGCGATCGCGCCGATCGCGTAGAACGCGATCGGGCTTCGCGTGAAGAAGAGCCAGAGCACACCGCCGGCGAGACCGGCGAGCGAGATCAGAAGCGTATTGCGGATCCCAATTCGCGCAATCGCGAGGCCGGGAAGGAAGGCCCCGGGCACGCTCGCGATCTGGACGAGGATCATGAACAGGATGATCTGCTGCTGCTCGAACGCAAACAGCGTCGCCCCGAGGATGGCGCCGTAGCTCAACGTCATCAGGATGCCCTCGTTGTAGAGGAGAAAGGCGAGCAGGAACCTGCCGAACTCGCGGTGCGTGCGCGCGGCGCGGATTGTCTGACCGAGGCGGCGGAACGGAAGGAAGACGAGTTCGCGGCCGCGGGGCAGCGACTGGTGCGTCGCGCGCTCCTTGACCCGGCGAAAGAAGGGAATCGTGAACGCGGCGAAGTAGAACGCGGTGAACACGAGGGCTGCGCGCACGACGAGCGTTCCCCCGATCGTTCGGACGGCGACGAGCACAATCAGCAGGCAGAGTACACCACCGGCCGAGCCGATCGCCCAGCCGTTTCCGGAGACGCGCCCCATCTCTTCTTCAGAGGCAATCTCGGGAAGGAAGGCGTTGTAGAAGACCTGCGCGCTTCGGTACCCGACTTCGGCGAGGATGAACAAGGCCATGCCCAGGGCGATCGCCCCGGTGGTGACGGAGACGAGCGACGCGGTGAAGACGCAGGACATCACCGTGAAGAGCAGCAAGAGCCGCTTCTTGTTTCCGGATGCATCGGCCAGCGTGCCAAGAATCGGCGCAATGACCGCGACGATAGCGGTCGCCGTAGTGACGGCGATTCCCCAGTAGAAGGACCCCAGCGCACCGCCGACGACGGCGTCCTTGAAGTACGTCGCATAGACGGCCAACAGCACGACGGCCGCGTAGGCTGAGTTCCCCGCGTCATAGAGATACCATGCCCGGCGATTCGCTCGATCAATCATTTCGATGTCCCCTCTCCCGATCCCACGGATAGACGGCCGCCTCCGCGGCAGCCTCACGTACGGACGAATCCTCCGAGAAGACGCCGCGCCGATCGGGCGGGATCAAGTCGGCAATCGCGCGCATGATCGTCTCACCGATCCGGTTCACTTCCTCGCGCCCCGCACGACCGCGACCCGTCTTCACGAAGGGCCCGATCGGAGATCCGAACCGAATTGTCACACGGGTTCGTTGAAAGCGCGCGAGGCTTCCGAACATCTCTGTCAAGCCGTCGATGCCCATCGGCACGACCGGGACGCCGGTCCGGGCTGCCAGATAGGCGGCCCCCGGCCGAGCCGGTCGGAGGACGGCGGCCCAGCTTCCCCCTTCCGGGAAGATGCCGAGGATCCCCCCGGCCCTCAAGACTGCTTCTGCTCCTCGAAGCGCTTCGCGTGAGCTTCCACCGCGGCGTACGCGGTAGGTTCCCCAGAGTGTCGTCAGCCACTTGACGCCCGTTGGCGCATTCGGAAGCTGCGTGCCGCCGACGAATTCGAGCGGCCATGGAATGGCGCGAATCACGGCAACCGGATCGGCGAAGTGGAAGTGATTCGCTACGACAAGCATCGGACCCGAGGAGGGGAGGTTCTCCTCGCCCTCGATTGAGAGCTTGGTAAGGAACGCGAAAGCGACTCGGATTGCTGCGCGAAGGATCGTTCGAATGCCACGGTGTCTTGGTCTCCAGCCCCGTCCCCCCATGCACCGATGATACACGGGCGGGTCGCAATCGTGGAAGCTGAGCTCCGGAAGACCGGAGAAACAGGAGGATGGCGCATGGGGCCTCGAGTACCTGTCTTCATCCCGGGCGTTGGCGCGTTCACTCTCGGGATCGCGGTCTCGACCATGTCCTCCGGAGAGGCGCGGTGCTCGATCCTCGGCACGGAGCCGATCGAAGACATCGATGCATTCCTCGCTTCTTGCCTGTCGGACGAAGAACTGACGCTGATCGAGACCGACTTCCCGATCCTATTCGAGCCGACGATGAGGTTTCGCGATCCGGTCTATGCTTGCTGCGAGCCGACGGCAGCGATGCACGACCCCCCGGATCGGCTGGCGACCCTCGCGCACGCTTCGAGCAGAGGTGGCGCGGAGGATGCTTACCGCTCGGATTGCTTCGGCTTGCGCCGAGCCACGCTCCGGTGCTAGAACTGTTCCGCAATTCCGGTGGGCCACCGGACTGCCATCAAACCATCGGACGTCGCCTTCCTCACCTCGCTCACCGAGAGAGGAGGAACGTCATGGAGATGCGTTGGTTTGTGGTTCGTCCAGGCTCTGCCGTTCTCGTCCTCGCGATGGGGATTGTGCTACTGCTCGGATCTGCGAGCATGGCTGAGACCTGCTGCGCCTGCGGGCATGCCTGCTCGGGAAGCGCGGCGGACTTTGGAGCCTGTTATCAATTCTGTCAGAGTGAGGGAGACGTGTTCGTCAACTTTCACGCAGGGACGGGCTGCTCGGAGATCAAGGCCTGCGAGCAGGGAGCGTGCTGCGACCGGAGGCCCGAATGCAAGGAGATAACGCGTCTTGGGTGTGCCATCGATGCAGCGGGGAAGGGGTTCTTGGCCGGCAAGACATGCGCCGACTGCCCGGAAAGAAGGCCGCTGACTCAGATCATGGTCGTTGCGAACGAGCTGGTCGATCGTGGCGATGGAACGCTTGTCTCCCGATCCTACTACGTGATCGTGGAGATCGCGCGGCTGACCGCGGGTTCCGGCTACAAGGGCTACATCATCCGGGTGCCGCGGACCGTGGTGCCCGACGAGCACGGCGATGTTCCGCTGGAGCAGCGGGGGGACGTCCAGGCGGGGCGCGTGACCCGAGAGGATCTATCGAACGATCAGTGGAAGAGGCTGAAGGAGGTCCTCGATGGGCTCGGACTGAACGCGGGACTCAGCCTGGACGAGATCTTCAAGGCCGTCGAGGATGCGGATGTCGACGTGCCGCCCGAGCCGATCCCGATGATCAGCGTGTCCGCCCCCAAGGAGATCGTGGACCCAGCCGATCCAGGGGGCGATCCGCTCGGTTTCTCGCATTGGGAGGTCCATCGCTCAGGCGGCGATGCGTCTCCCGAAGTCAGCTTGGGGTTTCCGCTTCCGGACACTCCGACGGTGAT
>Ga0272441_10013792_pt1 | contig 11574 bp, 5 predicted proteins | sample SSMProp6N_FD_193582 | JGI IMG/M metagenome (GOLD analysis project Ga0272441, IMG submission 193582) | Marine sediment archaeal communities from Little Sippewissett salt marsh, Falmouth, MA, United States - SSM-Prop-6N | ecosystem: Environmental > Aquatic > Marine > Wetlands > Sediment ... | reverse complement strand
GACTATGGCACCGACTCTGACCATTCATGCCGAGACGGGCGAGCCGCTCGTGGTTCCGCTGAAGGCGAAGGGGATGCTGATCGGCCGTGCTCCGGAGTGCGACATCAGCATTCCGAGTGCGGAGGTCTCGCGGCACCACGCGCGGGTGTTCGAGGATCCGTTCGGGCGGTGGATCCTGGAGGATCTGGGCAGCAACAACGGGGTGTGGGTGGGCGGTGAGCGGGTCGAGGCCTGTGCGCTGTTCCCCGGGAAGCGGGTGGTGATCGGGCGGAGCGAGCTGGTGTTTTCGCAGGGCTCGGCGGCCCGGATCGACGCGGACGCGAGCGTGGTTTCGAAGGCCACGGTGCTGGCGGACGACGCTCGGGAGGTGACGCTGCAGGAGCCGGGGGTGGAGGGCGGTTTGAGCGGCGGGCGGCTGCAGCAGGTGCACCGTCTGATCGACCGGATCGCGGAGCTGACCCGTCCGGCGGACCTGTATCCGGAGCTGTGCCGTTGCATCGCGACGGATCGGGGCCAGATGGCGGCGGTGGTCCGGCTGGTGCCATCGGACCCGGCGGCGGAGCCGGAGCTTCTGGCGGTGCATTTCGGCGGGCAGAGGGATGTGGACGGTGCGGGTCCGAAGGTGCATCTTTCGCGGCGGGTGCTGCGAGCGGTGCGCGAGCGGGGCGAAGGGGTGATGGCGAGCAACGCGGGGTCGGCGGGGGCGGACATGGAACTGACGGTGGCTGACCTTCGGATCCCGCGCACGGTGTGTGCGGCGCCGATCGTGGTGGAGGAGGCGTTTACCGAGGCGCTGTACCTGGATACGCCGTTCAGTGCGGCGGACGCGGCGCCGCTCGAATTCGTTCGGGCGGTGGCCCGTCACGCGGCGTTCGCCCGGCGCAGCCTGCTGTTGGGTGCGGACCGAGTGGACCGTGCGGCGCTGGACCAGCAGTTGGCCTGGGCTCAGCGCATCCAGCAGCGGCTGGTCCCGCAGGTGAAGCTGGACATTCCCGGGGTGGACGTGGCGACGTGCTATCGGCCGGCGATGTGGGTGGGCGGTGATTACTGCGACCTGTGGCGGCTGGCCGACGGGCGGCTGGCGTTCTGCGTGGCGGACGTGGCGGGCAAGGGCCTGCCGGCGGCGATGCTGATGTCCAACTTGCAGGCCACCCTGCGGGCCACCATGGCCTTCAGCACCGATTTGCGCGAGGTGATGGACCACGTCAACCGGCACTTTCAGGACAGCACCGCGGACGACATGTTCGTGACGCTGTTCCTGGGGCTGTACTCGCCGGTGGACGGTCGGCTGGAGTATGCGAACGCGGGGCACATGCCGCCGGTGAAGGTGGTGGCGGGCGGTGGTGCGGCGCCGCTGGGCGAGCCGACCGGCCCGCCGCTGGGGGTGGTCGACATGCCGTTCGAGACGGAGGCGGCACAGCTCGAGCCGGGCGCCGGGGTGGTGTTGGTCACGGACGGGATCACGGAGGCGCAGTCGCCGGCCGAGGAATTGTTCGGGCAAGACCGGCTGGACCGGGTGTTGGCCGGAGCGACCTGCCGGGCCGCGGGCGAGATGGTCGAGCTGGTGGTGGACTCGGCCGACGCGTTCCGCCGCCACGCGCCTCAGGGCGACGACGTGACGGTGCTGGCGCTGCTGAACACCACCGGGCAAGGCGGCGGCTGACCGGCGGCTCTGCGGCCGGGGTCACCGGGTCGGTGCCAGGCACCGGGTTGCTCCACAGCGCCTAGCCCATGAGACCAACTGGGGGGCGACGAGGATGAAGAAAGGAACAGTACTGGCCTTGGTGCTGACGCTCGGTACCGCGGCAGACACAACCGCACAGACGCAGCGCGGTGGCCCCAGGCGCGTCGTGGCCGCAAAGATGCCGGATGCTCTGCGCATGCCTTACTCGCAGCAGATCCAAAGATTCTGGAAGGTGCTCGACGAATGTCTTGAGACGAAGCCTGATTTCGACATTGAACGGAACAAACGGGAAGTTGGCCGGCCCGGCAGTAAGCTATTCCAGGTCATATACAGGTACAGTGTGAAGATCCCCGACGCTATGAAAAAGGCCTTGCCGGGGCTGCGCAGATCGAAGGCGGAGCCGCTGCTTGAGATGCTCTTGGCGCAGGCCCTGCGTGACAAGGAGAGATCGTATTACGCCGCGCTTCTCGCAATCCACGCTGGGTACGATGAACTCCGGTGGGCTTCTTTGGAACCCTTGATGGCTAAGAATGAAGACCAGTGGCGACGTACGCAGCACAGGTTCGTGCCGGCGTGGTTCAACCGCTGGTGGGACCATGCATCTGAGAGGTACTCGCGGTGGCTCTTCCTGCGGCTGCTGTCGGCCAAGCATCAGCGTCGAATGCAGGTGGATAAGGGGGTGCTGCTCGCGTGTGGTTTCTCGATGAGCGACTACCGGAACATGAAGGCCCTCGTCAGGAAGGGGCGACGGCCCATCGGATTTGAAAGCGAGATCGCGATGGGCGATGCGGTGACCGCCTATGTGACCAAGTCTGACGCCAGTTTGCTCGAGAAACTCCCGAACAACCTGGACGCCCTTCTGGGCTGGGCAGCGCTTCTGGTCAATACTTCCGACAAGGATGTGGCCAGCGTACTTAGGGCCTTCCTTCGTTATGCCGAAGCACGGAAGCACGAGGCAGTGCTCGTGGACATGGCCCTGGCGCTACTTGCCGTCAGAGGGTACGACTACGACGGGGAGGAGGGCAAATACGAGTTGAACGTCCTCGGGAGGCAACTGCTGGAGTATGCCATCCAGCATCCGATACCGAAACTCCTGCATGTCACCGAGATACTGAAAAAGCGCTGGGACGAGAAGGTCCTCCTGGAAATGATCCAGAAGCATCATCCAGAGACGACCACGTGGGAGAAATTTCGGGCCAAGATCGGCGGCAGCAGGTAACCCTCAGTCTCATACGCTTCCTTGCCATGTACCTGAAGCTGGACACCACGGAGAGCCAGGTCGGTGCCGGGCCCTGTGTTGCCGTGTTGGCGTGTCCTTTCGCGTCCCGATTAATTTCGATGCCGCAAGACCTTGCGCGAGAGCCTGTTATGTCTTAGGTCGGTAGGTCGGTGCCAGGCACCGGATTGGGCACCAGGTTGCTACCAGGCCCTGTGTTGCCGTGTTGGCGTGTCTTTTCGCGTCCAAATTGTTTGCGATGTCGCAAGGCGTTGTGCAAGAGTCAGTTATGTCTTAGGTCGGTGCCAGGCACCGAGTTGGGCACCGAGTTGGGCAGGCACCGAGTTGGGCACCGAGTTGGGCGTCGGGTTGCTACCAGGCCCTGTGTTGCCGTGTTGGCGTGCCCTTTCGCGCCCCGATTAATTGCGATGCCGCAAGACCTTGCGCGAGAGCTGGTTATATCTTAGGTCGGTGCCAGGCACCCGCCTAGGTCGGTGCCAGGCACCGGATTGGGCACCAGGTTGCTACCAGGCCCTGTGTTGCCGTGTTGGCGTGTCCTTTCGCGTCCCGATTGATTCCGACGCTGCAAGCTCTTGCTTGAGAGCCGGTTATGTTTTCGGTCGGTGCCAGGCACCGGGTTGGGCACCGGGTTGGGCCCCGGGTGAGCGGGAGGCGGCCCCTGTTGTTCAGCGTGTGCCGTATTTGAGCCCGGCCTCGATGTATCGGATCGCGTTGGCGGTGAACCGCTCGGTGTGCGCCTCGTGCGGGGCCGAGGAGGGGCAAAGGAACGTTCGCTCGGTGCCGGCCCGGTCGATGGCGGAGCGCACCTTCTGTTCGATTTCGTCGGGTTCGCAGCGTTCCATGTCGAGGAACTCGATGTTGCCGTAGAGGGTCATCCGGTCTCCGACGACGCGCCGTGCGTCGTCGAGTTCGATGTCGCCCTGTGGGGGCGGCTCGACGGGGTCGGTGGAGTCGACTCCCATGTTGAGGAAGAGCGGGAGCAGTCGGGCGACCTTGCCGTGGCAGTGGACGTGGATCAGGCTGTCGGGATCGCGGGCCTTGATGAGTCGCATGATTTCGCCGTCGTAGGGGAGGACCAGCTCGTCCCATTGCCTGGGCCCCATCATCGGTGGGCAGGCGCGTTCGACGCCGTTGAAGTGCCAGAAGGGTCCGACGCCCTGGTCGAGCAGGAAGGCGACCTTTTCGCGGGTGCGTTCGAGCCAGGCGTCGGCCAGCGCCTTGAGTCGTGCCGGATCGGTGAGGACCCATTCGAGGACGGTCTGGTAGGGCATCATTCCGACCAGCATGGCGACCATCGAGCAGATGCCGACCCCGCACAGGGCGAACGGGCCGGCCTCTGCGCGGTGCGTTCGGAAGGCGTCGAACTCCGTCGGGTCGGGCGGGTCGAATCGATACGGGACGCTGAGCATCTTGTCCACGTCGGCCGGGGAGTTGATGGGCTTGACTCGGTCCCATTGTGTGTTGACGCCCTGATCCTTGTCATAGGTCCAGAGCAGGTCGCCTTTGGGTGTGTGGAGGACGGTGGTGTGGCGGTTGCGGATCGGGCTGATCTGTTGGGGCGGTCGGGTCTCGACGAACTCGGCGGGTGCCATCAGGAACCGCCAGTAGCTGATGGCGCGGAAGACGTCGGGGCGTCCGGCGGGGCTGTGAGGGGGACGGCGGTCGCAGTGCTGCTGGACCATCCGTGCGACCTGGACGAACTCCGGCCGGGCGCGCCAGCCATCGGGCGGGTTGCGGTCGATGTCCTGGGTCGGCTGCCAGGCGATGGGCGAAGCGATGGGGATGCGGTCTGCGGTGCCGCGGCCGTAAGCGGCAAGGATGCGGCGGCTGGACGGGTCGAGGTCCCCCATCGCGGTTGTCCCTTGATGAAGCGGCCGGTGGCTCTGGATTGGCGTGTTTGTCAGGCGCAGCTCAATGAGCGTGGCAGCTCTTGATGATATAGCCGCCGGACTTTTCGTCGCGCTCCAGCTCCAGGATCCCGCTGGCCTGGGCCCTTTCGAGCAGTTGGCTGAACGAGCGGAAGTCGTAGTAGGACTCGCTGAACCCGGGCTTTCTGCGCTTGAGTGTCTGCTTGATCATCGAGCCCCAGATTTTTTCGCCCTCGTTCCGCTCCGAGACCAGCGCCTCGTAGGTCTCGACGATCAGGTCAAAGGCCTCCTGTTCCTTCTCGGTGGCGGGGGCGGCGGTTTTGGGGCTGCTGGTGCCGCGCTTCCGGGGGGCGGCCGCCTTGCGCGGCTTCGCCTTCTGCGGCTGGCGCCGCACCAGGTCGTCGTAGTAGATGAACTCGTCGCAGTTGGCGATGAGCAGGTCGGACGTTGAATTTTTGACGCCCACGCCGATGACGAACTTATTGTTCTCGCGGAGCTTGCTGACCAGCGGCGAGAAATCGGAGTCGCCGCTGACGATGACGAAGGTATCCACGTGTTCCTTGGTATAGCAGAGGTCGAGCGCGTCGACGACCATGCGGATGTCGGCGGAGTTTTTGCCGGACTGGCGGATATGTGGGATTTCGATCAGCTCGAACGACGCCTCGTGCATGGCGGGGCGGAACTCCTTGTAGCGGCTCCAGTCGCAGTAGGCCTTCTTCACCACGATATTGCCCTTGAGCAGCAGGCGTTCCGTTACCTTTCGGATGTCGAATTGCGCGTACGCGGCATCGTGAACGCCGAGGGCGACGTTCTCGAAGTCACAGAACACCGCCATGTTTTTCGTTTCGGCTTGATGGCTCATCGTTGCGGCTCCTCCAGCAGATCGGTTTGGTCTCCGGCGCATCCCCGAGGGTATGCGGCCCGCCCAGGCCGCGCTCGGGCCGTGGGGGCCCGGCGTGCTCTTCGGGCCGCGCACATCATACGGGAATTCGGCCCGGCCTGCCACGGATTTCTGAGCGGCGGCTACTGGGCCGAGATGGCGAATGGCGAGCGGCGCGCGAAGGTCCAGGTCTTGCCGGCGAGCGAGACGGTGACCGCGTCGTCGGCGATCTTGTGTGTCACCGGGACCACGGTGCCGGGCTTGCCGTCGCCCACCTGGAGGATGTGGACCAGTGTGAGTGTGCCGGGCCGCTCCTTGTAGGTGTAGGTGATCCGCGAGACGGGCGAGAGCTTGCGGTGGTCGCGCGAGAGCTGGACCGGCAGGGACTTGGAGACCTGGGGCGATGTTCCCGGCGTGGTGAGGCTCCGGCAGCGCAGCCAGCTCTTGCCGTTGCTGAACGAGACGGCTTCTTTTTCGACCTTCGGCGTCTCGGTGGGCAGTTGCAGCAGCCACTGGACCTCGGGGACGTTCTTTCCGGCGGCGGCGGCCAGGTTGTCGACCACCACGATGGTCCCGGGCCGGACATAGAGGAGCTGTCGCACGCAGCTCTTGACGGTGCCGGGTGCGTAGGCCCTGGCGAACTCGCAGGCGGCGGCGGTCCACGCGCCTTCGTGATGGAAGAAGGGCATGTCGCCCTGTTCGAGCTTGTACCGGCCGTTCAACTGGGCCTTGAACGCGGCGAGGTCTTTGAACCAGGTGCCCTTGGTGAACCGCTGGGGCTTTCCGCCGAGCAGCAGGGTGTTGTGAGCGTTGGTCCGCAGTTGCGGCCCACGGTACTTGCCGTAGTATCCGGCGTCGCAGGCGAGCAGGCCGTTTCGGTAGATGACGAAGCTCCCTCGGTCCCAGTGGCTGTGTCCGCTGTAGAAGTCGGTGCAGCGCAGGCCGACGATGGTGGCGTCGGGTTTCCAGGAGCTGCGCATCAGGGCGTGTCCGCCGTGTGCGGCGCCGGCGCGCATGGCCAGCGGCGGCTCCTTGGGCTCGACGGTCAGGTGGCGTGTGTAGAGGAAGTAGAGCACGCCGTGGATTCGGAAGAAGCGGTTGACGCCGCGTTGTGCGGCGAGCCATCGGCTGAAGTGAGCGCCGGTGGGCGACTTGAGCGCCCAGGTCAGTGCGTCGTAGGGTCCGGCGATCTCGTGGGTGACGCCGCCGTCTGCGCCGCGCTGCATGTCGCCCCAGGGGATGAAACGCATGTCCGGCAGGGTGGAGAGGACCATGCTGTCGAGCTGTCGGGCGAGCCAGTCGTTCTGGTGCTCCTTGATGGCGGCGGCGAGGTCGGTCTCGAAGGCGCTTTGGAATCCCATGATGGCCCAGGCTCCGGAGCCGGGGCAGTAGTTGTACCAGTAGCCCAGGGCGTCGCCGGGCAGCCCGTTGAGGTGCTCCATTGCCGGGAACAGCCGGTCGGTGAAGCGGGAGCGGATGGTCTTGAGCAGTTGGTCGGACTGGGCGTCTTCGCCGGCGGTGGCCAGCGCCCAGAGCGCCAGGCCGGAGTTGCCCATCCAGACGTAGTTGTGGAAGACGTGGTCGTCGGTGATATTCAGGCCGGCCTTGACCACCGGCGCGATGTTGGCGCGGACCTTGGCCTTGAGGTCCTTGGTGAAGCGCGGGTGGTTGTAGAGCCAGTCGTAGGCCAGGCCCATTTCGCGGCAGCGGAACCACACGTCGAAGGCGTCCATCCGGCTCGGCGCCTTGAACCCGGTCATCCGCTTGATGGCCTTATCGGCGGCGGCCTGATCGCCGGTGAGCAGCCAGACCATGGCCTGGGACGCGGCGGCGCGGTCGCCGCGCAGGCGGCCGAGCACCTTCTTGAACTCGGCGTCGCGCGGCAGTGCCTTGAGCTGTTCGAGCGAGATCCAGTGGGGGCCGGTCTTGGGCCGGAGCATCACGCGCGGATGGTCTTTGACGAGCTTGGCTGCGGGCGGGATGATCTCCATGGCGCGTGCCGCCGGGAGCCAGGCCATGCCGAACACGAGGATCAGGCATCCGGCCGCCGTTGCAGTGCGGTTGCTCGAACTCATCGTACGCTCCTTTCGGCTGGCAACTATCTCAAATGGTGGGGCGGACATTCTTGTCCGCCGTTGGCCGGCAGGAATGCCTGCCCACCGGCATGTTGCCACGGGCCCGGGTGGCCCGGTCCGGTCCGCCAACGGCAGGGTACGCCGGGCAAAAGCGCGTGTCAAGACCGTGGAGGACGAGTGGGGCGCGGTCAGAGCCCTTCTGCGGCGTCCAGCCACTTCGCGTCTTTTGTGATGAATGCGGCGGGCGGGCCGTCGAATTCGACTTTGACGACGGGCGCCAGCGGGTCCGGCGGATCGGCGGGCAGCCCTGTGATGAGCGTCCGCCGGTTCGAGAGAGGTTTGACCTCCAGCGGCTCGCCGGTGGTCAGGAGGGTCGCGGAGCGTATGCCGGGCTGGACCTTCGCGATCACCAGGTCCTCGCCGGGGTAGTAAAAGAGCGTCAGGTACGCCGTCCGTCCCTTGCAGGTCCACATCCCGTAGTGGAAGGCGGGGCCCTGGACGCGGCCGCGCGAGAGGTCGTAGATGGCCTCGGGCCGGGTGCCGTAGACGGCTTCGCCGTGCGTTTTGAGCCAGGCCCCGATCCGGCGGAGCACGTCCGCCTCGCGGTGGTCGATGGTCCCGTCGGCGCGGGGTCCGACGTTGAAGAGGAAGTTCCCTCCGAGCCGGACGGCGTCGATGAGGTTGAAGAGGACCTCGGCGGCGGATTTGTTGGCGAGGCTGTGGCGGAGGTAGCCCCAGCCGGGTGCGTAGTTGAGGGTCATGCAGGTTTCCCAGGCGCGGTCGGCGTCGTGTTCCTCCCCGCCGACGCGCTGCTCGGGGGTGCCGAAATCTTCGGAGAGGCCCGCCCGGTTGTTGATGAGAATGTGCGGCTGGAGCTTGCGGACCATGGCGTTGAGTTCGGTGGTGCGGAAGAAGTCTGCGGGGTGTTGTCGGATCGGTTTGCCGCCCCACATGCCGTGTGCGACGTCGCCGGGGACCAGGGCGCCGTCGTACCAGAGGACGTCGAGGTCTCCGTAATGGGACATGAGCTCGCGGATTTGGGTGTGGATTTCGTCGACCATGGCCGGGAACTCGGCGGCGTAGTTGGCGGGGTCCCAGTAGGCGTGCCATCGCCAGTTGAGGAGCGAGTAGTAAAGGCCGACCTTGAGACCCGCTCGGCGGGCGGCGTCGACGTACTCGGCGATCAGGTCGCGGCCCGGCCCGGTCCTGGCGGCGTTGAAGTCGTGGGTGGCGGTGTCGAAGAGGCAGTATCCGTCGTGATGGCGTGCAGTGAGAACGACGTATCTCGCGCCGGCATCTACGGCGGCGGCGGCGAGTGCATCGGCCCAGCCGGCGGCGGGGCGGAACTCGTCGGCCCAGGGTTCGTAGTCTTCGAGGGGCATCAGGTCACGGCAGAGAACCTGCTCGCCGCGCCCGTGTGCGGCATAGATGCCCCAGTGGACGAACAGGCCGAACCGCGCGTCGCGGAACCAACGCAGTCTTCGTTCAGTATCGCCGTCCGTTGGCACAGGCGCGTCCTCCGAGAGATGAGCGATGTCGGGCTCGGCCGACGGGGTCCCGCGTTGCGGCGTCTATGGCTCCTTCTCCAGCACCTTGACCGTTGCGGGATCGAGGCGGAGCGCCCAGACGATCCAGCGGTTGACGTTGACAACGTAGACCAGCTTGCGTTTGGCGTCGTAGAGCCAGCCCTCGCTGGAGATGCGGCCGACGCTCGGCCCGCCGAACTGGTAGCCCGGGATATCGAGCAGCATCCATCGGTTCGCCGCACAGTCGTAGGCGCGGACGTAATAGCGCTTGGTGCCTTTGGGCGGGGGCCAGGGATAGGGCGTGCCGAACAGCACCCAGTCGGCGTGCTCGACGTAGGCCATCTCGCGGACGAAGGACATCCGGCCGAGTTGGGGGTTAGCGGGCGTCAGCTTTTCCAGTCGGCGGTCTTTGAAATGGAACGCCATCAGGCTGCCGTCGCCGGGCTTGTGCCAGCCACCGGGATAGCCGAAGAGCATCCGGTCGCGCTTGCCGTCATAGACGAAGCCGGCGAGCCGAGGGAGTTTCTGCGTGGGCTTGGTCAGCTCGAACGACCAGCCCCTTGCACAGTCGAACAGCCAGAGCCGGGCGGGATCGCCCCGCTTCTTCGGCGCCATCACTACCGCCCCGTGCCGGCTGTGCTCGAGCGGCCCGCGCGAGAACAGGTCGAACAGCGGCTTGAACGCCCGCAGCCGGAGCCAGTCCATCCGCGACGGATCGTAGGCGTACCCGCTGCTGGTGACCAGCAGTCTGCTGTTGGGCACGTAGCCGTAGGTGTTGTACGAATGCCCGCCGACCCAGGGGCGATTCATCATGGTCGAACCGGACGTCCCGCAGTGGGTGTAGGATTCCTGCGCGTCGTAGCCCTCGACCATCCGGCCGGAGACGGGCGAGTAGTGGATGGGCGGATTCTCGGAGCGGACGCAGTGCCCGCCGCCCCAGACGAGGATCTGGTCGCGGTCGGGGTCCCAGGCCGCCGTGCCCCAGACGCGCGAGCGGCAGCCCTGGCAGCAATTCCGCGGCGGCTTGGGCAGCTTGACGAACGTGTTGGCCGGCAGGTTGTCGATGTTCGTCTTCGGCGGCGGGTCCGCCGTCTCGCAGTACGAGGCGCGGAACATGCCTTTGCGGTAGAGGCGCTGATTGGGCGCGGTCCCGAGCTTCTTCGTCCCGGCGGCGTCGCATTTGGCAGGGTCGATGTCCATCCGCCAGGTGGCGTCCTTCAGTGCGAGAAAGAGGCGGTCCTTTCCATCCGACGCGAGCGGGGGCGGGCTGTATCGATCCGAATAAAACCCGTAGAACCCGCCGTGATAGGGCGGCTGTGCCGCGTCGTCCTTCTTCGGCGTCCAGCTCGTCACCAGGTCCCATCGTTCCGCGGCGACGTCCAGCAGCCAGAGTTGGCTGGGCCGGAGCGGCGACCAGCGCGGCCCATAGCTGTAGCCGGTGCTATTGTTGTGGGTGTATCCGCCGACCATCGCGATGCGGCCGGACTCCGGAAGATAGACGAGCATGTGGCCGGCTCGGGGGCTGGGCGCGATCTTGGGGCGGATGCGCCGCCAGATGTCTTCCTTCAGGTCCAGCACCCAGGTGTCGTTCATCAGGTAGTCCTCGTGGTCGCCGCCGAACAGGACCATGCAGCGGTTCTTCGCGTCATAGACGAGCGGCGAGTTGCGGCGGCAGGGCGGGACCGGGTACTGGTCTTCGGCGCAGGCTTCGATCTTCTGCTGGAGCGCCCGGGCGGCCTTGAGCGCCGACAGGGTCTTCTTCGCGGCGAGCAGCTCATCGTAGCCCTTGAGGTCGTTCCTGAACGCGGCCATTCCGGGCATGTAGGGGAGTACGGCGCTGCGGTCGGCGAGCGCCTTGAGTTCGGGCTCGGTGCCCACGCCCTTCGGGTCTCGGTACCAGGCGAGGCGGGTGCGGCCGATGAGGTCGATGAGGGCCTCCTTCGCGGCCACCAGTCTCAGATGCTCGTCGATCACCTCCCCCGGCGGCGCCGGCATGGGAGCCCACTTGCCGGACCGCAGGTCACAGAAGACAGTGCGGCTCCAGCCGATGTGGCCGGGGCGCTTGTCCGCGCCGACGACGATCAGCCGTCGCCTCCCGGGGTCGAGGGCCATGGTGTTCCAGTGCATGTCGCGCAGGGTGAGGTCCTGGGCGTCGGACTTCCAAGTCTTGGCGGCGAGGTCGAAGGTGTGCAGGCGTCCCTCGCGGGTGAAGAACGTATAGTTCAGGATTTGCGAGAGGCAGTAGAGCTTCCGGCCTTTGGGATCGTACGCGGCCTGGTAGTAAGGATGGATCCCCTTCTTGGG
>Ga0272441_10013791_pt1 | contig 11574 bp, 7 predicted proteins | sample SSMProp6N_FD_193582 | JGI IMG/M metagenome (GOLD analysis project Ga0272441, IMG submission 193582) | Marine sediment archaeal communities from Little Sippewissett salt marsh, Falmouth, MA, United States - SSM-Prop-6N | ecosystem: Environmental > Aquatic > Marine > Wetlands > Sediment ... | reverse complement strand
CACGGGGTTGGGGCTGTTCAATACGCCGGTCACGATCAAATCGAGTGTCTGGAATGCTCCGAAGCGCGTGCGGGTGCGGATGATGATCTCCTCCCCCACCTCGACGCCCAGATCCTGAGCCAGCCAATCACCCAGCAGCACCCCCTGATCGCCGGGCTGCAGGTAGCGACCCTGGGTCACGGTCTCCGACAATTTGTAGATGTTCTCGTCCGTGCCCGGGTCCAACGCGATGACCTTGGCGTACAGTGAACCCTCGCCGTGGAAAATCTCCCCGGCGAAAACCGTGCGCCGCGTGCTGGTAACTCCGGTTCCTTCCAGAACCCCCTCCACCGCCGCGGGATCGTCGATGGCGTGCTTGAGCGGCATGCTCTTGAGATCCTCCAGATACTCAACAGTCGTTACTTTGGCCGAGCCCGATTCGTACCAGATTATGTTCCTCTCCGACTCGCGCTCCGCTCCCTGCAGCCAGCCGTCCATGAAAATAAAGAAAACCAGTCCTACGGCCAGGGCGCCCGCGGTGATCATGGTGCGCCGCCGGTAACGGGAGAGGTTTTTCCAGGCCAGGGAAATCAGGAATCTCATTATGCCCTCCTTTCGTCGGCGGTAACCTGACCGTCGTGCAGCAGGATCAGCCGGTGCGCGTAGTCCATGACCATCCGATCGTGCGTGGAGAAGACAAAGGTGGTTCCGTGCTTCTGATTCAGCGCCACCATCAGATCGAGAATTTCCCGACCGGTATCCGAGTCCAAGTTGGCGGTCGGCTCGTCGGCCAGTACCATGTCCGGTTCCTTGATCAGGGCACGTGCCACCGCGACCCTCTGCTGCTGTCCCCCGGACAGCTCGCCGGGAAGGCGTTTCTCCAGGCCCTTGAGTCCCACCTCCTCGAGGATGCCGTAGGTCCGCTCCCTGATCTGCGTGCCGTTGATGCCGAGCAGCGACAGGGCGAAGGAGACGTTCTCATAAGCGCTGAGCACGGGTATGAGATTGAAGGATTGAAACACGAAGCCCAGTCTCTGCCTGCGTAGAAGGGCCAATTCCTTTTTGTTTTTTGACGAAACCGCCTCCTCGGAGATATAGATCTCCCCGCTGGAAGCCTTGTCCAGACAGCCGATCAGATTGAGCAACGTGGTCTTGCCGGAGCCGGAGGGTCCGGCGATGGACAGAAACTCCCCCTCTTCGATATTCAGGGTCACACCGCGCAGGGCGTGAACCGCAGTCTGCCCCACTTTGTAGATTTTGGTAACGTTCTCCACCTTGATCATTGCTTCACTCCTTTGTTCTGATTGTTTGCTTCACTATGAGGCTCCGGCCCTGCCGGGGACTCCGCCGTGTTCCCGCTCGCCGGGGCGGAGCCGGCCGGCGGCTGGGCGCCTGCCGGCGTACCGGCACCTGTCGGCAGCTTCCCCTGGGTCAGGTCGTCGACCACCGAGCCCAGCGACATGGAGGAGAGGCTGCCGGAGGGCAGCAGTACGACTGTGCCCCGCTGTTTGATTCCCTCGTAGATCATGTTCATGCCGCGCAGATGCAAAGCGGTGGGATCGTCTTTGTAGCGTTTGGCCGCTTCCACGAATTTATCGGAGATCTCGATCTCCGCGGTACCCAGGATCACGCGCGACTGCCGTTCCCGCTCCGCCTGGGCCCGCTTGGACATGGCGTCCTCCAGTTCCTTGGGGATCACGATATCGGTGAATTCGATGGAAAGAATGGTGATGCCCCAGGGATTGGTCTTGCGATCCAGCACCTCGCGGATCTCCTTGCCGATCTGCTCCCGGTCGGCCAGCAGATCGGACAGATCGTGCCGACCGATGGCATCGCGCAGCGCGGTCTGGGCGGAGAGCACGACCGCTTCGAGGAAGTTTTCCACCTCGAGGATCGCCTTGGTCGCATCCCAGATCATCCAGAAAGCCAGGGCATCCACGTGCACCGGCACGGTGTCCATGGTGATGGTCTTCTCCGCGCTGAAATCGGTAGCCCGGATGCGGGTATCCACGAATCGGGTCACCCTGTCGACGATGGGCAGGAGAAGAAAGATGCCGGGGCCGCGCAGCCGATGATACTTGCCGAGCCGCAGGATCACCACCTTCTCCCAGTGATGAGCCATTTGAAACAGGGGGGCGAACAGATACCCCGCGCTGATCGCCGCGGTCAGATGCCACATGCCGCCGCCGTAGCGGGCAAACATGCCGATCCACAGGCCGGCAAGCAGCAGCAGAACCAGCCCCCAGGAGGGAAACAGCATCAACAGCAGGACGCTGAAGATCACCTCGGTGGTGATGTAGACCAGCTCGATCGGGGGCACGCCCAGCCCGGCTGCCAGCTGCCAAATGACCCCGATGCCCAGGAGTATGGCTAGGATCAACAGGGCCAGGGGATTCAGACGAAAATCCCGCGGCAGAACCCCTCGCGGAAGATTGCGGATTCGATCGAACGCTTTGACACGATACATGACTTTTTTCACTCTCCTCTCTGCAGCTCGTTGAGATAGGAGCCGATTTCCTCCAGGCTAAATCCGTAGGAGGCGGCGTGGCTGACGAAGGAACGGGTGATCTCGGCCAGGATTTTCTCGCGTTCTACATCGGAGATTTCGACCTTGCGATCGCTGATGAACGTTCCGGTGCCCTGCTGGGTGGTGACGATATTTCGAATCTCCAGTTCGCTGTAGGCGCGGGCCACGGTATTGGGATTGACCTGTAGATCCACGGCCAGGCTGCGCACCGTGGGAAGCTGATCCCCGATGTTCAACCGACCGTCGGCGATCGCCATCTCGACCTGAAGGATGATCTGCTTGTAAAAAGGGACGCCGTTGGTCGCGTCCAGCGAAAAACTCAAGGTCGATTCCACAACGCCTCCATAATTGTACTAATGAATTAGTACAATATTAGTTTAGTACAATAATACAACTTTGACAACAGAAAATTATTTTTTTTGTAGGAAATGTTGAAAAACGGGGAATGGTTTACTCTTCCTCCCTCCCTGTCCGTCAGGGAGATCGATGAAAGAGAAACAAGAATGTCCTCGCGGCGAACAGCACCGCTACCGGATCGGCAGACCCCAGGTGTGCAACTTGTCCAGCTCCGGGCTGGCGTGGATCTCATCCGGCCACACGCACATGTCGCTGGCGAAGTAGCAGAAGGCCCTGGCATTCGTATCCCCAAACAGGGCCGCGTACAGCTGGTAGAAACCGGAACGCTCTACGCCCACCGCCTGGTCGATGGCGTCGATCAACAGGTTGTTTTCGATGTTCAAGTCCTTGGTGCGATAGATCCACCAGGTGGTCTTGCTGCAATACCACAGTTGGGGATCGAAGTTGTAGACCGCGGCAACCGGTGCGAACACGGGCAGCCATTCCCAGGAATGCGGTTCCTGAGGAGGCCAGGCTACGCTGTCATCGGGCACCGCGGGAACCGGAATCAGACCGACCTCCGGCGCCCAGCGGATGAACGAGTACTCGGTGTTGGCTTCGTTGTACAATCCATAGATCGCAGCCATATCGAGATCCACCTGCTGCCGGGCTCGCATCTGGGTCACGGTGGTGGCCTCCCTCCAGTCCCGCCAGGTCTCGTAGGTAACGCCCGACACTTCCTCGTTCAACGTCGCGCTCAGCACGCAGGGAACACCTCGGCCGTCCACGAACGGATCGGCGCCCATCTGCTGCTCGAAATACTCCCGGTCGAACACACCGCAGTGGGTGTACTTGGACAACACCAGCCAGGCCAGCAAGTTGCTGGTCCAGGAGAAGATGTTTCGGCTCAACAGCACATCACCATGCTCGTACACCGCGACACCTCCCACCTCCGCGTCGAAGTACGACAGGGGCCGGAAGAACCACAGGCACTTCGAGTTTTCCGGGCACGGCTCCAGGTCGTTCGCCGCCAGCAGCCGTTGCACATCCTCGCCGTAGGCGCCCCGATCCAGGTATTCGACCATCTTGGCCTCATCCCCTGTGAACGAACCCTCCACCACCAGGTTGACGATCCTGGCAAACTCCTCGCCTGCCTCCCCTTCGGGCTGTGCCTGCGCTGCCTGCCCGGGACCGAGCGGCCCCCGGACACATGAAACCAGAAGCAGGGTAAGGAGAATGCCGAATCCGAGAACAACAATTTTCTTCATCTCGCTCTCCTTCTATCTGTTTGTATCCTTCAGAAACTCGACGAGGGATATTCTTTTCACCTCTCTTTCCTCCCCCAGATCGTAGAAAACCAGGGATATGTCCCCTCTTTCCGTTTGCTCCGGACCGATGAAGATCAACCGATCTTCAACCAACCCCAGTATCCGCCAAACGGCTCTTTCGCTTCGATACACCGTGTCCACTTCCAGATCCGGCAGGCTCAGACGGGCGATGGCCGGCTCGTTCCCCGATACGGCACACGGCAGGTAGGCGTATCCCCGGTCGAATACCATCTTGCCCGTGATGCGGCTGATCGGTTCGAGACGGGTCGCTGGAACCTGCACCGAGATCCTGCCACTCGCCGTATCCATGACGCGAATCGGTGCAAAATCTCTGCCTTGCAGCGGTCCGGTTCGGCAGATGTACAACAGCCCGTCGTTGAAGGCCAGTCTCAGGTCATAGCCCTCGGGAATCTCACTGAACAGGGTTTGCGCCTCGTCCCTTTGGGTATCGATGGCGTACAGGCGCAGGGTGTGCGGTTCGCCTACCTCCATGGTGCACAGGTATACGCAGCGCTCCCCGGCTTCGATATCGCAACGCAGACCTTCGACCCCCTTGATGGGCTCGAGCGCCGATCGATTCGCCGTGTCTACAACCGAAATCCAGAATCCCTCCCGAGTCAGGGTATGGTGGGTTACATAGGCTTTGCCGTTGGCCGCGATTACGTGATCGTAGGGCCGCATCGCAAGCCGCACCGAGGCCACGATGCGGCCGCTCGCCAAATCCAACGCGGCCAATTCCCGTTCCCCCCGGCGAGCCCAATACAGACCGTCCGGGGCTCTGGCCGCGGACGGGGCGGCGGGGTGAAACATTCCCAGAACGGACAGCTCCATCGGCCTCGGATGGACTTGAAACAGGTAGCCGTATTCCAAAAAACAAATACCCGCATCCGGTCTCTCGGCGTGCACAAGGAACACACCTCCGCTCGCCAACAGCAGAGAGAGTACGAATCGCATGATTGACCGACGAGCATTCATGTACGGGTCCGGCCGCTCGATACGCGCGACTTGCGACCAAGTCGTTTTCAAGCGGCTGCCTACAAAAAAGTATAGTGGAGGGATCAGCGAATATCAAATACCTTTGCCGCCAGCAGGCTCGAGCAGCAGGCGGGCGTCCGCCTCGGCTTCCACCCGCTCGCGGCTCCACGGCATCGGGGCGTACCCTCCCGTGCTCCAGAGGCGCAACAGATCCTGGTAGTGGCGGCTGGCCGGATGACCGGATTGCCCTCCGGAGTACACCCAGCGAGCGGAATCCAGATCGGCAAAATCCACCAGGTGGCGCCAGCTGGCGCTGTAGGTCGCCTCATCCGGCGGTACGCTGCGCAGCGGCGGGCACTGCCAGATCGTATCGGCGCTTCCGCCGTAGGGCACGGGCTTGGGATTGAACAGCAGATGGAAGGGCCACCGGCGGCCGATGGGGTGGATGAGCCGGGCTTTGTGAAAGTCGCCGTAGCGCCACCGCCGCGGATCCGCTCCGCAGCGCCGCGACAGGTAGGAAAGAGCGTCCCGCAGAGCCGCGGCCAGGACCTGTTCCCGGCTGCGGCGCGTCCCTTCGGGTGTACCCAACCAGGCTCCGTCGTCCTGTTCCAGCACATCCAGCAGCATCAGATGGCTGTAGTCCATGTAGTGGGAGATCGAGCTGAACGCGTTGATTCCGCTTCCGCAGTAAAAGTCGCTCAACTCTCCCAGCCACGGCTCGAACACCCGGCGCTTGGCATAGTACTCGCATACCGTGTACACCGCCGCGGCGGCCGAATCCGCTTTCAACTCCCCCTGCCAGCCTTTGAGCAGCCCCAGGGCCGCGGCGGCCTGGTCGCCCATCTCGGATAGTGGTTTCTGCTCGAGGATCCCGCCCGCCAGAGTGGACACCAGCGCGGCAAAGCGCCGGGCCGGCCGTGAGTGCAGGTCCACCTGCATGCGGGCGAAATCATCGAGGGAGAGTTTCGGCTTCGCTTTGATCAACTCTTCAATGCGGGCGGCCCGGTTCCCGTTTGCCGTTCCCAGGCCCAGGTAGTGGGGATACTCCAGGCCCACGATCTGGTTGTTGGCCGATACCACGTACCCGTTTCCGGGATTCAACACCCGGGGCATCTGATCCCATGGGATCCATCCACTCCACTCGTGATCGTCGTTCCATCCCGGCGACGGAACCAGACCGATCCCATTGCGTCGCACGGGGATCTTTCCGTTCAGCACATAGCCGATGTTTCCCTTGCGATCGGCATACACCGCATTCTGGGAGGGAGTGTCCCAGATCGACATGGCCGCACAGAACTCCGGCCAGTCTCGCGCCCGATCCATCGCGATCACGGCGGGAAACAGGTCCGCCGCTTCATGCCCCGCCCAGCGCAGGGCCAGGCGATGCGTTTGCTCCTCCGGACGGATGCTCAGCAGATCCCCCACGATCGGACCGTGACGGGTAACCATCACCTCCAGAGGCAGAGCACGGCTCTGTCCCTTGACGCGGATCTGCTCCACGATCCGCTCGGCCCGGATCCATTTGCCGTTGTGCTCGTACTCCAGGGAGCCGCCTGGATGGAAGCGTTCCAGATACAGATCCTGAACATCGCTAAAGGCATTGGTGAAACCGAAGCTGATATCCCGGTTGTGACCGACGATCACCCCGGGAACTCCGGGAAAGGTTGCCCCGCTCACCTCGAACCCGGGAGCGTGCAGATGACAGGCATACCAGATGCTCGGCACGGTCAAACCCAGGTGCGGATCGTAGGCCAGAAGGGCTTTTCCGCTCTGCGATCTTCGTCCGCGTACGGCCCAGCAATTGCTGCACCCGGCCAGGGCATCTGCGGGAAGCCAGCTGCGCAGGCTGCGAAAACTCTCAAGCGCCTTTTCGGCGATCGGGATGAGGTTCTGATCGGCCAGGACGATCGGATTGTCCTCCGGATACCCCCCGTACAGACGGGAGGCCCGCTCGGGGCCGACCTTCCCGGCGATCGCGGCGTTTAGGATCTCCGTGGACCAGTTGGCCGACAGATACCAGGCCTGCATCTTCATCCAGGCCAGCGTATCCACCACCTCCCAGGCTTGAGGCCGGAAACCGATCAGGGCAAACTCGATCGGGAGCTTGCCGGGATTGGACTCGACGTAGGTATTCACCCCCCGCGCATATGCGCTCAACAGGCGGTTGCTCTCCTCGGACAAACACTCCAGATCCCGCTCCGCCGAACGGCCGATTCCCACGGTGCGCACGAAGCGATCCACATCCACCGCCGCCTTGCCGAAGATCTCGGCCAACCTGCCCCTGGCCAGACGGCGGTTCTGCTCCAGCTGCCACAGTCGGTCCTGGGCCTGCACGTAGCCCTGGGCGAAGCACAGATCCTCCAGGTCCGCCGCATAGATGTGGGCGACACCCCAGCGGTCCCGGATCACCTCCACCTCTGCGCGCAATCCGGGGATACGCACCGTTCCTTCCACCTGAGGAAGAGCCATGCGCAGGCGGCGGCGGAACAACAGCACAACTACAGCGACCGCAAGCAGAAGGAACACCATCAGCCAAACTACCAGCATAACGATACCCTCAAGCTCCAATGTAGCGGGAATTCCCGGAATTGGACTACCCTCCCGTTGGATCTTTGATTGAGCTCAGAAGTTCAGGATCGCGCTCAGCCGTAACTCGAAGCCGAGGGCCGGCTGATATTCGCCGCTTCCTCCGCTGATGATCTCCTCCACCCCGGCGATGGTCTTCACGTCCAGCTGCAGATCCAGGTGCTCGGACACGGTGAGGGAAGTGGAATGTGTGTACAGCAGCCGCAGCGGCTCCACCGTGGTGTCGCTCAACTCGGTGCGCTCGGCGATCAAAAAGGTGTTTTCCAGCTCGAATCGATCCGCATGGGCGATTCTACCAGCAGCGACCGATTCACCGTCTATGGCCGCAAACGAGGCGGCCAGCAACTCCCACCGTTTGGAATCGATCCGTCTCTGCCGCAGGTACTGCAATCCGAGCGTACTGGATAGCGTATCCCTGTCCGGCTGGACGGAGACGGCCGGCTCCCTGTCCGGTTGACCGGGAAACAGCAGCAACCGCTCGTCGCCGATGCGCTGGCGTTCCAGGGTGAGCGACAGTCGATGATCGGCGCTCAGGCGCCGGTTCACTCCGGCGAACAGGTCCAACTCGGTGTCCAGGGTGAACGAGTGGGCGAAGATCTTAGCCGCATACTCCCGGCTGCCCTCCCATCCGGCGTCCAGGCGAAGACGGTTTGTCCTGCCGCCGTCCGGCTCCCGCCGAAACGGCAGATCGGCGCCCAGCTCCACGCGCACCGACCGGCTCTGGGTGTAGCTTTGCCCCTGCCTCCCGGTCTTTCCGGCCACCTCTACGGAGCCGCGTGCCGGAACGCAGCCGGGAAGATCCCGCAGACGAAGATCCAGACCGAGGGAGGTGTCAAGGGTCGCCTCGCCCGGGCCGGAGACTGCACCGGAAGAGGCCAGCAAGTCCACGGCCTCGTACTCGTTCAGCCGCCCCCGGTCGAACCGGGGATTCAGGTAGTACAGCGGCGGCATTACGAGCCTCTTCCAGCTCTGTCCCAGCAACCACAGCTCCCGAATGTCCCCGGCCGCATCGTCGTAGCGGCCGCAGAAGCTGCGGCGCATCCGGGGCTTGAGCTCCACCGTTCCTCCGCTTCCCGGATCCAGGGGGATCGCGGTATCCCATCCGGCCTCCACGGCCAGATCCCTGGTCGCACCCCCCGCCTGGAAATCCAGCTCGCTGAACTCAGTATCCAGATCCAGAGCAAAGCCGATGCCGTCCTGCCGCGGCAGATCCAGGATCAATCGACCGCTGTCTGCCCGGGATGCCGGAAGCGCTCCGGGATGCGCTGCCGGGATCGAGCGGAACAGGTTTCCCATGCGCTCGGCATACGATGCAAATACAGTGTCGGTCGGCGGCGAAGTGGCCAGATCGTAGCCCGCCCCGCTGCTGAGCTCGAGCGAGATAAAACCGAGATCCGGTGCGTAGGAAATCCGACCGGCGTGGGTTTGCAGGATCGACAGTTCGGGATCGTCGTACAACCAGCTGCGGGTTAGACGATAGCTCTGCTCAACGCCTTGCGGGTAGCGCAGTATCTCGGTGAAGGAGAGGGTTTCCGCGATCCGATTGATGCTTTCCGACACGTAGCCGCTGTCGCCAAGGACCAACTCCTCGCGCTCGCTTACACTGCGCACATACATGTGCTCCAGGGCGGGTAGAAACGGCTGGATCGAATCGATTCCGATCCGGTGGGAATAACTCCAGCCGTTGTCTCTGTCCTCCAGCTCGGGGGCGGGGATCCCCGCTGGTTCGCGAAACAGGCCGCCGGCGGCGGCTTGATAGCCGCTTGTGCCGACCGCGAGGGGAACATAGCCGAACAGCGTGGCATTGAAGGCCGCGCTCCAGCTGTCTCGGCGGCGCTGCGGCGAATCGAGAAAACTCCCTTCACGATGCTCGAAGCCGGCCGTAACCATCGGATCAGCCAGCAGGGCGAGGTTCTCCTTATGCCCCAAGGGCACAACCGCGCCGCGATAACCGAACGCACCCTCCCCGTACAGCGCCGCATCGAGGGAGAAACGGCTCTCGGCCAGGTGCCACTCATCCAGCCAGAAGGTGAAATCCGAGCCCGTGGGGATCACACCGCCGTCAGCCATCACGCCGAAGCGGATCTCGGAGACATGAGAAAGGGGATTCGTACCGCCGCTCTGCACCAGCTGGCCGGCGGCCGATCCGTTGATCCGCAGGCGGTACGGTGTCTCCAGATCGATCACGATCTCGTTCCATCCCTCGCCGATCGCGGAGCCGGGGATGGCGATCTCCAGGCGGTCGGCCGACGATCCGAGCAAGACCAGAGAAAAAGCGGCCGCGGAGGGCACCGTCTGGCCGACCGGGAGAAACACGTAGAGGCGCAGCTGCTCGTAGCCGCTCAGATCGGCCAGATATCCGAAGCTGCGGCTCAGGTACACCGCTTTTCCCGAGTCCAACGCCGCGCTCGGAGCGAAGTCGCAAATCAGCACCTGCTCGACCCCGCCGTAACGCTCCCGATACGACGGATCACCATGGAGCTCGGCGTACACATCCGCGTACGCGGCGGAGAAAGCGTCGGTCCCCACTTCCGCCTGCCCGGCGTCCACCTGTTCGATCCTGGTGAAGTACTCGTCCGCATCGAGGACATCCATTCCCTCTTGGGAAACGCTCCTTAGGCCGATCTGCTCCATATCGGCCACCACCGCAGCTCGTCGGTGATTGCCGTTGCCCAGGGCAAAAGCCGCCCCGGCGCTCATATCGGTCGAGAATCCCGGCTCACCCTCGGGTGCACCCAGAGAGATCGCCAGCTCCGTGCTGTTTGTCACCGAGGTGCCCCGCTCCAGCCCGAGCAGTGGTGCCGCGGGCGGGGTCAGCGGGTAGTCGAAGGCGGTGAGGTTGCGCAGCTGGAGCCAATCCAGCCGGTAATCCAGGGCCAGCGCCAGCAACAGCTCCTGCTCTCCACCGGTGATCGGGGTGTAGCGGTAGCGCACCTCGATATCACTGGTCGGTCCAATCACCCCCTCGGTGAAGGTGATGGTGCCGGAATAGTAATCAACGTTGTACAGGGAGGAGCCTAGGGGCAATCCGTCCACCGTTACCCGGACGCTACCCTCCACGATATCGAAATCCAGGAAGTATCCGTCCGCCTCCACGGCATAGCGAATCAGCAGCGTGTTCACCGAGTTCTCGACCTCCGGATCCCCGCTTCCCCCGTAGATGGGATGGTCCGGATCGAAGGGGTTACGTGGATCGTCATCCGCATAAGGAGCGTCCAGCGGATCGTAGGGCTCCTCAGCCGGGAACGGCCGGGGATAGTAATCCGTGTCATCGGCTTGCGTTTCATCCTAGAAGGTGAACAGGATCACGCCGCGCTCCGGATCCAGGACGTGGGAATCGAGAAGTGCATCGTAGTTGTCGTTGCGCCGCCCCGTGGCCGTGTCAAACAGCTCGAGCGTTACACCCGTCGGAACCGCACCGCCGTAAACCTCGGCCAGGAGGTAGGCACTCTTGATCTCCCAGTAGCTGTCCAAGCCGATCTTGCGCAGGTACAGGTAAGAGCTCCCGCCGTCCGTCCCGAAATATGAACCGTAGCCGCTTTCGGTGAAATCGTCGCGCTGCCCTACCTCGGTAATGATCGCCTGCCGACCCATGGGATCGCCGGGGGGCAGGCCCGAGCCCACGGGGAATCCCCCCTTCTCGTAGTAGACGAGCAGCTGTTCTTCCTCGAACAGGGAACGATTCAACACGATGCGGCCGGTCGAGTTGTCGTAGCAGTATTCCTCGCCTCGCCTCAGCAGGGCGAAATCTCCCCCGTCCACCACCACGTCCTTCGGCACTTCGCTGCTGCGGTACAGCCGCAGGCTGGGTTCATCGATCTCCCGGTCCGGAAGCAGGTAGTA
>Ga0272441_10013789_pt1 | contig 11575 bp, 21 predicted proteins | sample SSMProp6N_FD_193582 | JGI IMG/M metagenome (GOLD analysis project Ga0272441, IMG submission 193582) | Marine sediment archaeal communities from Little Sippewissett salt marsh, Falmouth, MA, United States - SSM-Prop-6N | ecosystem: Environmental > Aquatic > Marine > Wetlands > Sediment ... | reverse complement strand
CTGCGGAGTAGTAACGGCCATATCTATGAAATTGGTGGAGTAGCCGGCCGCCGATATCTCTTGCGCATCGCTGAAAACACCCAAATTACTGTGTGCACCCATAGTTATTCTCCTTAGACGGCAGTGACCGCTGTTTCAGCATCCGAGATTGAGTCGCATCTGCGAACAGGCATATCACGGAACATCAATAGCGGCTTGCCGTATGGGTTGTTCGTTGAATACTGAACGTTCTGCTTATCCATAGTGAGAATGTCGATGTGCGTGAACATTGTTCTGTTGCAGTACATCCAGACAGTCTCGTTGCCGTAAAAGTCATTCCTGATCTGTATGATCCTCTTGGGAAGGTCAGTGTTGATATTCGCTAAGCTGGTTTCGATGTTGCGAAGCCGCTTGACTGCACGAATATCAGGAATGGTCAGGCCCAAATCCCACTGAAGCTCAGTGTAGTAATCCCATCTCTGCTTGCTGTTCTCGGCCGTGTAGAGATGGCGACCCATATCCTCTACCTTGATGCCCATGTTGGGATCATTGACAGGATATAGACCGTGGACCTTCTCCGGCGACCACTGCACGAACCAAATAGAGGTCGTATCACTTCCTGTTCCCTCCATGTCATACACGCCATAACTGGCGCTGTTCGTGAGGGTCTTGCCGTCATTTGCAGTGCTGGGGGTTGTGTAGCGGACATTGAAGCCGTCGAACTTCTCAGGAGTCGCCACAGACGTACCGTAGATCAAATGATTGGAAACGCCCTGGCCGAAACCCTCAATGTGACGCGACTGAATACGAAGCCTCTTGAGGACCGGGTCCGGCTGGATACGAAGGGCATCTTCGGGAATCTGAACCCTGTCCTTGAACATCGACAGAGTTTCAGTAAAGCTGTCCCAGTTAACGGTCGATGGGTCCCAACCGTCGCCAACCTTGACAATCTGTGGGGTCGGAAGTGAAGTCTCTCTAACGCCCGTGTAACTCAAAAGGTCGTTAGATGGTAAGATTGGCATGTCCGAGAGAATGTCATTTGTCTCGGACAACACCTTTGCAAAGTCCACCTCTTTATTGTTTATCGAAGTCTTCGATAGACCAGAAAGGTGGTATCTGGAATCAAATCCCAATTCTGACATAGTAACTCTCCTATAAAGTAAATTCCAAGTAACGATACTCGGAGAGTTGTTCCGCAGATGCGGCTCGCCTGACGTTTTAGGCCCGCTTCGGCCCGGCGTTTACGACGCCGTAACGCCCGGTCCCGCTATGGGATTGATCCGGTTCTGGCGCTTTATTGATCCCGGAGGTAAAGCAGTTACTCTACTGGTTGCGTTGTAGGTTGTGACGTAGCCCGCAAACCACTATTTATCACCTCGGCATGTTGGTTCAATACAATTCTCATCGCCGCGATGTTAAATGCCATCGTGCTATCAAGTGAATCTCCGTATTGGGCTGTCCATTCCGGGGGTGGGTCTATCAAATGCTGACTCATACCAGGCCCGGCACACCCAATCATCATCAATGACGCAAGTATTATTAACGTTCTCATCTTCGTGGTCCCATTCTAAGCATTTCCGGGGAATTCGGAAAATATGCCTTCTGTATCGCCTCAGGGTCTTCCTTGTTGTCACTGTCGCCTAGATTTTCGCCCTTGACAAGCTTGCCCTCTTCCAACTTGTCTTTATATATTTCGTTGAACAACTTAATCATTACCGGATGATTTCCCGCGCCCGTTTCGTTCAGCATGGCCTCCACGCCGCCGAGCTTGCCATCGTAATGCTTAACAGCCAAGGCACATTGCTTGACGTAAGACTCATACGCCTCTTCGCCCATTTCAGTCCGAAGCCTTGCTTCCGCGTCTTTCCTTTCCTGATCCAATTCGCTATCAAGTCTTTCGTTTTCGGCTATCTGTGCGGCATGCTGTTTCTTGATTAGCTCTGTTTGAAAAGCCAAAGCAGCATGGGCTTGCTCCTTGGGTATGTTCTTTTCCTTGCAGACTTTTGCCCATTCAGCTACGGCCTCTTCATCCCAGCCTATCCCGTCCGGTAGATCGTCAGGCTTCTTAAACCCGTAATCCTCTGGCTTCTCAGGCACGCCCAGACGAGAGTATATCTTACTCATCGCCTTGGCTTTATCCTCATCCGTAGCGTCGTCTTTTGGAAATACCACAGCGCGGTTAGTATGGGTGTTCAAAAGCTCAGCATAACCCTTAGCCAATTCAGGCTCGCTTTTAAACCTGGATACCACCTTTCTAGTAGAATCCTCCATGTCATAATTTTCATGCCACGCAGTTTGCTGTTCGCCGCCAACATCTCCAATTTCACCTTCAGCCATTGATTCGCCCTTTCATCAAAAGCGTTTCCATTATGCTACTAACGTTCCCTGTTCTTCCTGACTCTGTTTCTATTACGTCAAGCCACCACAATAAATCTACTCCTATATTGCGTTTAACCCTGTCCTCATCGTTCTTTGCAGGCTCGAAAAAGTCCAATATCCCATCAAATATATGAGCAAATACTTTCTGACCGGCCACTGTTGAGGCAACTGCGCGATAGTCGTCTTTGAGCGACCTTACTTCAGCCTCCCACTCTGTATTATCAGGCGCCATGTATTCAACAGGATTGCTCATTTAACCTTGAACCTCCCGGGGATAAGCCTGTTAGCGATTTCTGACTCTGCCGCCGGGCCGCAAGGCGAATTCCTTATAATTGTCAAACACGTAGCAATTGACTGCATCTCACTATCCGTACACTTTTGCCAGTCGTCTTTTTCGATAACCCACTTAGGCTCGTCGTGTCCAATTGTTATTGTCCCGTCGTGATAATCCTTATTTGCCTGAAAATCAAAACCTACCGGGGCATTCAATATCATAATCCCGGCATCCTTTTCGTCGTCCACGGACAGCGTATCAGGCATGCTATCTTCTATTTTTGGAATATCATTCGCCGATTGAATATCTTCAACATTAACCGGCTCATCATGTAATTCGATCTTCATGTTCGGGTCGGCTTGCAAACTCTCGTCGCCCCAGTCGATTTTTAGGTTCTGGTCCACAACACAATCGCAACCGAATTCAACCTTAACCGACTCGTGTTTGGAGTTGTCGTACTCCACAGTGTCTTTTTGGTCGTTAAGGATAACTTCAGGCCTAGGTCCAACCCAATAACAATACAAAAACCCACCCACCACCAACGCACAGAACATCGCAATCCCTGACACTACTTTCGTAATATCACTATTCATCTCTTTCCCTTTCTATTGCGACAACGCTTCTAATGGACTGCCGGTTTCTGGGGCTTTTGCAAGCTTCGGGACAGCATCAGCAGCTTCCTTCGCCATCTCAGCCTGCATCATGGCCTGCTGCTGCTGCGCTATCTGCTCCCTAATGGCCTGGACCTCTTCATCTGTGGCAATTTCTTCCTCCGGCCATTCGTTATCCCTCAATGTTCTCTGAATGCTCTTGTCCGACTTCATATAGTGCAAAGATTGCGGGAATAATGTGGCGTACATATTCAACTCGGCCATGACCCGCTCAGTCCTTCGAGTCTCGAACATCCTCTTCTGTGCTTGTGCTAACGGACCCATGTAGTTGACATTTATCCTTCCGTCAGACTCGTAAAGAACAACATCAGGCGGCTCTGGGATAAACCCAAGTTCCATGGCAACCGAAAATACCCAATCCTGGGCAGGATTAAGAAAATACCTCTCTAACCTTCCTGTCTTGGGTGCCATTAATACAGACTTCTCGCCAGCCCTCTCCATGATCTCGGTTGCGGTCATCTGCCTCTCGGACATCTTCAACATGTGAAAGAAGTCTACACTGAACCTCTCCTTAATGGCCTGAGCTAACCGGTCCTCCCTCTCTAAACCAAATCGCATGTCGGGAACAATAGGAATAGGCTCTATGGTTTCTTCTGGGCGGTCAACCCAGGTGTATCCATTAGGGTTAAGATTCAATCTGCCCCTTAAATTCCTATGGGCCTTAACAGGAGGCTCTACAAGCTTCTGCTGGCCAGTCATGTTAACCCTGGTCGCTTCGTTAAGGCCGTATACTTCTACGATAGCCGAACTGCCCGGACCCCATCCGTATTCAGAATCAGAAGGAAGGTAATAAGCCCAATGGACCCAAGGTTTAGACCTGTAACCAGTAATATCAAGAGGAACCATCTTGTCCGTCTCGTGCTCGATATATATCGAAATGTACTCCCTATCGGGCACTGATTGGCCTTCTAAAATAGGATCATCCTTGCGATAACACGCATGAATGAACTTGTGCATCGCAAATCCGTTCTTCTCCAAGTTATTATTTACCGACTGCGAAAGCTTATCTTTGCCAAACTTCTCCGCCGCTGTCATGGCGGTCATTTTGAACTCGTGATGAAATATCCCCTTGTCGTGATAGACCTCCCTGGGATGAAAGTTACTAAAGTCCAATTGCCTCTCAATAGGGTCAGCCTCCATAAACATGACAGTATCGCCAGTCGATCCGGCGTCGCGGAAATTCCCCCCTATCGTTGAATAATAATTACTATCCTGCAAAAGAGATCGAATCCCTTCGTGACAATTCATTAGCCACTGCCTGACTTCAGGCAAATCATTCATCTGCAACAACGCCATCTCATACTTGAACCAATCAATCGAAGCAGAACATAGATTCCCCTGCATACCGTCAGCCCAGTTGCCTAGAGCATATTCCGGGTAACTGTTGTATATATCTATCCCTCGCTTAGCGGCCTTAGAAGACTCATCGTCAGCACCCCATGCGGATAACTCCGGGCGCATCATGTCAATAACCTGAGTCCACAAAGCCTCGTAAGGCTGGCGCTTCTTACGCAAAAGCTCATGTCTACGCTTTATTTTTTCGTATAAGGTATCCAATTAATCATCTCTCGTCCCTTTCAAAAGACTGTTTTTGCTCGATTTTTCCCGCAATTTCATCCACCTAATGTCGTCTTGAGACCAGTAGCAAACGGTTGATCTAGCCTTGGGTCAGTCAACAACCCGCCAGTCAATATCGTAGATCGCCCCTTAGCACGCCTTCTCCGCTCCTTCTCAGTAACCTGCAAAGGTGTTATCTCTGCAGCCCTTGGAGGAGGTGTAGGGGCTACAGGTTTAGGGCTACTGCCGCCACCACCGAATATGCTCATGTTATGCTCCCGTGCGCACCCAGCCACTCATGTCCGGACACACCAACAAATACTTAACCTTGCACTTTTCATCATGCACTATGGCCACAGTAAGCCCGTCCAAATAGGACAACATTCGGCCGATAAACTCATAATCTTCGTCATTTTCTGGCGAAATCTTCATGCGCAAGTCGTCTACCGCCTCAAGCTTCATCTTTCGCCCTTTCAGTCGAAGCTCCAGCCGCGTCCTTCTGCTATTGCCCTCTTACGGAAATTAACCAAGAACTCACATTCATCATCGGTAAGCTCTAAGGAAAAATGCTTCCCGCAATCTACGCAATAAACCCCAACTTCAACGTTTCTGAGACAAAACACATTCAAGCTTAGCCGCTCATGCTTACATTCCATTCGCTTTAATGCGTATTCGATTCTGCGCTGCGATTTTTCTATGCCTCTAATCCTTTTGAACATCCTTCGCCCTTTCCTTGTCTCGCAAACCTGCACGAATTGACAGCAACCACAGGCACGTCATCAAACGGATTGTGCCCGTAAAAGCTTATCGGCGACGAAAAATGCTCAATAAGCTGCCCAAGCCTCTCGTCCCCTTTTGCGGGCTTAATCAGCTTCACTTTGCGCCCTTTCGCCTTCGCTTCGCCTTTAGACCTATAATCAAACTTGTGTACTTGCGCTCCCAAGAACTAACAGCCCCTTTGTCTTCCAGTACAACCAACCTGTGAGTATCGGCTAATAATCCTGATATCATCGTTAATAGCGTTTCATCCTCTGCTTTTACGCCCCAAATCTTAATCCTAGGCTCTAAAGGCTTCTCGCCAGCGGTAATTGATATATACATCTTCAGCCCTTTCATTTCACAGTGGTGAATCCTATGTGCCGGGCACACTAGGAGTGCAATTCGCCCTTTTGATGTCTCGATGAGCCGCACTGCCGGGAAGTATGCCACGCTCATGGGTCTCTAAATACGAATCCATCTTACCCAGCAGTTTCTCAAGGAACTCAACTCGGCCTCTTAGGTTCTGCTCAACGGTCGTGAAGTATTGCTTGTCCATGACTTTCCCTTGTTGCGCCCTTTAAATGTCCTGTAACGTAAGGCAGTGGGCAAGGATTTACACCCTGCAACGCCTACCGCCCGCCGCGCGGCACTAGCCGAGTACATCGAGGGCTTTTAGTTGTCTATCCTCGGCTCAGCGCGTCTACCTATTCCGCCACCACTGCCTGGGTTCGAGTCACAAATCCTGCAAGCGGCAGCCGGGGAATCGAACCCCGGAATTCCATTTGCCGCTGAGGCGCGAGCCTCTAGGCGCGTCCCCTTGCGGGGGAGTTAAAATCATTCTATCTCTAACATTATATCGCATTGCCCCAGCAGCGTTATGATAGCCTTGGCTAACTCTGCCGCCTGCTTGAGCGATAAATGCATTTCCTTCTCTTGCGACGAATTATCCTTTAACCATAGATGTTCGCCGGACCTTGTGACGGTATACTGGTTTAATCTGCCTGTCATAATGAACCCTTTCTATAAGCGGCGGAGCGGGCATTGCACCCACTAAAGGGCTATATTCCGCCGCAGATGTACAAGCGACGGGCTGGCATCGAACCAGCGACAGGCCACACGCTGCATGCTACGTGCTCTTTCCGCCGCATAGAGGCCGGGAGTTCACTCCGCGATATCTACGGAGGCCATAATTGCCCCGGCCAGACCTGAGATAGCATCTCAGGTGGTGTAAGGCGTGCAGGAGCGGATTGTAGGCGTTGCTTGGACGCCTCGTTAGCCCGTCGCAGCCCTCGGCAGTATATGCCGCACGCTTCACGGACCGTCTGAGCCTTAGCACCAGACGGACTCCACCGCTCGATGCTCATTCGGCACACCGTACGGATCAGCTATCGCAGATTCGCCAGGCGGGCTCTGCGGGGCCATTGTAGGATCCCTACCACTGGTAGGGATCAGTATTCGGTTGTCAATCGTGTGTCCTCTTGACCTCGCCATAAACCACCAAGTCGGCCACGTACCTGCATATCTTGCGAGAACCTTCATCTGTGGGCGGCAGCGCAGATTCAAGCTTCTCCACCCATGTATTGAAGTCCGCCATTGCCTGTTTGTGATAATTCATCTACGCCTCACCAGCCCCTTTGCTTTACGGGCAATTCGGCATTACCCGTTGTGTCGTGCGACTAGGTGTCGCCAGCAGCGCCCTTAAATCCTTGTGCTTATGAAACCCGATAACCTCGCCCGTTTCGCTGTTCCCGTAAGTCGCGCACTTAAAACACGTCACCCAAGGGTAGTCATAACCGTATCCGGCAGGGCTTTTACATAGCGGGCAAGTGAAGTATGGATGTAACATCAACCCTTTCATCTTCGCCTCTATTCCACAAATACGGAAGTATATCTTAGCCCGCTAAGTAGCGGTGGCTGATTCATAAACTCGTCTATCAACTGACTTGCGTATGCCCTCAACAACGATTTATCGCCCTGGCTCACAATGTTACTTGGCATAAAACATACATCTTCCCCAGCGTCCGGCACCGAGCAACTGCTATCTCGTGTATATTTGCTCATCTTCGCCTCACCAGCTTATGTAACGGATCGTAAGGCGCTTCGTCCTCGGAATACTTCAACTGCGTAGCGTTGGGGATTGCGCCGGGATAACCTATTCGCTGGTCATTGACTACCAAATCGTACCTATACGCCATTGACAATGTTCTAAAGGCGTCGGCGGGATGGGTGGTCCAGTCCCTCACAGGCTCCTTAAGATAGACCGGCTTATCCTCAGTCGATCTGGTTGCGTCCAATTGCTGCCTGTACAAGCTTAACGCAGTCAGGCCAGTCTCACAACTGGTCTTGTGGAATCTGCATAACTTAATCAAGTCCCTGGCCGCTGAAATGCCGTCATCAAACGTGCTTTGCTCCACGACGTGGAAATCTACGCCCAACTCACTTGCAACGTCTATCAAATACTTCCCGGTTTGGATACTCTTGGCGTTGCTGCCCCTCAAATCCCACGGCCCCCAGTGCTGGCCGTAAATGTAAGGCTTGTCCCTCAATGTGACGGCGTAAGCGGGCATCCCCAAGCCCTCGTCATCATAGTAGAAGTCAACCAGCCTGATCTCCTGCCTTACGAACTGCACGAACCATATGGCAGTATGCCTGTGGCCAATGTCCCAGAACGTATAAACCTTTGCCATAGGATCAGGGGGATACCAGCCTATCTGACCAGCCTTTTCAATCTCCGCTATCTCGCGACCAAAGAATGTGCCCTCCTGGTATCTCGGCAACTTGCCCAATATCCTGATGTTATACTCGTTCGAGTCCTCGCCCCATTTGTCCCGAATATTCTGCTCGTAAGCCCTTCCGGATACTCCGGAAATAACCTCTCTGTTTTCCTTGTAATTCGGCGTGTCTAATACACTTATGTTTGTCGCGCTCCAGCCGCCCTCGCGGTTTATCGCCTCCGCAAAATTCCCCCTGGGGGCGGTAGGGTTACCTATGGCAAGCCAGCGGCAATGCCCGGCAGTCATTAAATGCTCTGTAGCCTTCCATATTTGGGGCATAATCCCGGCAGCCTCATCGAATATCACCAAAACATGATCATTGTGATACCCCTGGAACGCTGTAGCTTCTAGCGTAACAGTATCGGGACGCGTCGAAAACCCCAGCGCATACCATCGAGTGCCCGTAGTCTTCTGTAAATCGAGCTTCGTAGCGGTGGGCTGGCCCCCCAGTTTGACCTTCGCCCCGGCATGAGCTGATCTTATCTCTCGCCAAAGCAATTCCTCTACCTGCTTATGAGTTGGGGCGGTAGTGATGACAGTCGCAGGAGGAAAACAATACAAAAACCACAACGCTATCCTACCCGCGGAATATGTCTTAGATACGCCATGGCCCGCACTTACGGCAGTTTTAGGATTGTCCCGCACGGAATTGGCAACTTCCTCCATCTTGTCCCAGACATGATCAGGGGCCACGTCCAAAATATCGGTGAAGAACCGCACTGGATTCTTCCTGTAGAAAGCTAAACTCTTAGCATCTAAGCTCTTAGCCTTTGTCATCTAATTCCTTAGAAGCCTTCAGGAACGCGGCCGCCAGCGTATCCTTTGCGCCAACGTCTATCTCTTGCTTGTCTCGCCAATCTTTCGGTTTACGATTCTTAAGCCAAAAGATCAAGCTCGTGGCGTCTGGCGGATAGTATCTCGTAGTTGGAACGACAACAGGCTCGCCATTGTGCTGGAATATCTTATCTTCGGCGTGGCTGTAGCCCGTAGCTCTCTGATACAGTGATTTTTCAACGTTCTCGTCAGCCGCGTTTTTGCCTCTCTTTACGGCATCAGCAAACACAGGATATTTCTTACGCCAAGCATCTACAGTAACAGTAGTTACCTTGAAAGCTTCGGCAAGGTCTTTATTTGTTGCGCCGTTAGCGCATAGTATATAAGCATCATCGGGGTACGTATCTTTATACTTTGATGGTAGAGGCATATGGTTGTTTTCGCTATCGCACGGGGTTGCTACAAGCCTTTAATTTAGCTGTATTTATCGAAGACAAGCGCCGCTTTACCTACTTTTGGTTTGTACGCGATCTTAGTACTCGTCATAGTTTATAACCGCAGTATAGACAGACTGTTTTGCTTTCCCAGTCGAACACATTAGGCAGGCCACATCGAGGGCATACTTGATTTTCTATCGCGGACCATCTTGATTCATGCTGGAATTGTGGCAGTGAACTCTTTTTTGCCGCAATTTTCTCGCCCAAGTCGTATGATTCTATTTGCGGTGAAGTAACTTCCCCGTTACAATCTTTGCTGACTCTTAGTAGTGTCATCCGTGCCTACCTACCCAAGTTGCCCAAAGAAGAAGAAGATGTTTCTATGGTTAATTATAGTATCTTTACAGTTGTAGAGTCAAGGATAAAATCTTTAATTGGCGCATTTTGCGAAGTTTTTTTCGCGTTTGTGGGGCTTGTGTCTATAGCGTAGCGGTGACTTTCCTTGAAAATGTGTCATATTTCGATGGTTTGTGGTGATTCTTTACGGATTTGTCTCATAAACCAAGTGTCCAGTCGTGTTATCTTGGAAGATTCTCAGTTTATTTTCTTTGGCCTGAAAAGAATTTTCGCAATCTTTAAAGTTTGTTGTTGACTTAGCCGATAAGTATGCTATTATTAGGTTGAACACTTGATACCACGGTCACTCTAACCGAAGGGAAAAACGATGATACGCGAGCAACTCAGGGCTTTCCGGCAAGTATCTAGGGTTTGTGGTTGTCGGCTATCGGAGCTTCGCGGCTGCACGCTGCGTGAGCTTTTCACCGAGATTGACTCCGGCCAGTATCCAGTGTTTTGGGCCTGCTGGTCGGACAGTGAGCTTGATGCGGTTCTGTAAATCTACACCTCTAGCCGAAAGGGCGAATGATGGGAATTGCAACAAAAGACAGGCTGTGTACTATTAAAGACTCTGTGATCCTGCCGCCGAGCACGAACGATATGGTAATCTTGCCCCCCGTTAGCCGTGCGGCCTTGACTTACCTGAAAGCTATCCCTGACAAATGGACCTCGTTTGCTGAACTCAAAAAGGCCGGATACGTTAATTTTCACTGGTTTGATGAGCTTAGGATTCGCGGCCTTTGTGAAAGCCGCATGGCCCCTCACAAAATTGCCTATGGCAGAAGATGGGGTTCTAGGTACTGGTTTCGTGCCAAAAAAGGAGCGTGTGCAGTGCCTAAGCATACGCCCGAAACAATCAGGGCAGCAGAATTTCTCACAGGCGACAGTTATGATAACCCTAGCGGGAGACGTTTCCCAACACAGCATGGCCTAGAAACAGTCCGGGGCATAGCAGATATTATCGCCCGCAACGAAGCGATAATGTCTAAATATACACTGAAAGAGGTCTAGCCTCTAACTGAAAGGGCGAGAAGATGAAAGCCAATCCAATATATCACGACATCGCAGACGCGCCCTTTAAAATTGGGCAAGCTGTCCGCGTGGTGCGACTCTTAGATGAAACAGCCGACCCTAAATTTCTCCTTTGTGTCGGTGTTGTATTTTCGTATGAATATAACTGCGGCTGCGGCCAGACATATCCAGGCAACCCAATGGTGGGCGTTGCGTTTGGCGATTTACTGGAAGAGTTCTGGCCAAACGAGCTTGCCGCTGTTGACAAAGCCTCTAACTGAAAGATCAATCATGCGTTACGTTTACTTCACGATATTGGCTTTTCTGGCTATGTGCTGAAAGGGTAAGCAATGTTACGAAAACGAATCAAGCTTACTGGCGACGCTCCGAAGCATCTTTCTTGGATGCGCGAACTAGGCAGCAAAAGACTTTGGGAAATAGGTCACGCTTTCAATAAAGAGGCTCGCTTTGCGCCCCAGAATGACCCGGCCTATGTTGCCAGTGCCTGCATCGCTATCGTGGCGCAGATACTCGAAGATGGAAAGGGTTAACCATGTTACATCT
>Ga0272441_10013788_pt1 | contig 11575 bp, 9 predicted proteins | sample SSMProp6N_FD_193582 | JGI IMG/M metagenome (GOLD analysis project Ga0272441, IMG submission 193582) | Marine sediment archaeal communities from Little Sippewissett salt marsh, Falmouth, MA, United States - SSM-Prop-6N | ecosystem: Environmental > Aquatic > Marine > Wetlands > Sediment ... | reverse complement strand
CATCCTGGCATTCAACAGAAGGTGCTTCTTCCATATTGTTGGAAGGTAAATATCCCATCATTTTTCTCACCATCTGATAAACTTCTTCTTCGTTCTCTGCAGCAAAATGTGCAACACCACTCTTTTTGTTGTGAGTCATAGCACCACCCAATTGCTCCGAAGTAACCACTTCACCCGTTACTGCTTTTATAACTGCAGGTCCTGTAATATGCATGATACCAATCTTTTTTACCATGAAAACAAAGTCCATAATTGCAGGTGAATATACTGCGCCGCCTGCGGCAGGACCTACAATAATCGAAATCTGGGGGATTACGCCTGACGCAATTGTGTTTCTATAAAATAACTGCCCGTAACCGCTTAATGAATCGACTCCTTCTTGAATACGAGCACCTCCCGAATCATTAATTCCAATGCATGGTGCACCCATCTTCATCGCCATATCCATTACTTTACAGATCTTTTTAGCATGCATTTCTCCCAGAGAACCACCGATTACAGTAAAATCCTGTGCAAACACATAGGTCAATCGTCCATTAATCGTTCCGTAACCGGTAACAACTCCTTCACCGGGTGCTTCAATTTTCTCCATGCCAAAATTACTACATCTGTGTTCAACCAAGAGGTCCAGCTCAAAAAAACTGTCCGCATCTAGAAGCATGCTTATTCTCTCTCTGGCAGTCATTTTGCCTTTATCGTGTTGAGATTTTATTCTTTTTTCGCCACCTCCTGCTTTAACTTTTCCTTCTCTTTCTTTTAAATCCTTCATCAGTTCATCAATTGACGCTTTCATTGATTTCCATTACCACCTTTCTCAGTAATTTTATCGTTTTCCAATTAGCCTATATAATTAACACTCTGTTTTTATATAATTATAGTATTCTTTGTTTACCGTTTATCCGCTGCTTGAATTAACCAACAAAGTATTATTTTTTAATAATTAACTAGGTAAATATATTTCATTGCAATTCATCTTTCGCATAATTCAATTAGAATGCCATTGGTGCTCTTGGGATGTAAAAAAGCTATTTTAGCCCCACCTGCACCGTATCTTGGCTTTTCGTCTATTAATCTTACTCCTTTCTTTTTTAATTCTTCTAACATTTTCTCAAGATTATTTACCTTAAAAGCAATATGTTGAATGCCTTCTCCTTTTTTTTCAATAAATCTGGCAATAGGCCCATCTGGTGAAGTTGATTCCAACAATTCAAGTTCACTGTCACCCACCGGTAAAAAGGCTACTTTTACTTTTTGCTCTTCAACCAATTCTTTTCCTGAGACTTTTATATTTAATTGACTAAAAACATCGCAGGCTTTTTCTAAATCTTTTACAGCAATTCCGATATGGTCTATCTTTTCAACCATGATTTAACTACCCCCTTATTTATAAGCATGGATCAACAAATCTAATATTTTTTTTGCTGAAGTATAAGGATCAATTTCACGTCTTTCAATTTTATCTGCTATTTCATTTAAATATGTTTTATCAATAACTTCTGTTAATGAATTTTTCCATTCTTCGTGAATTAGACTTAAAATTTCCTTTTTAATATTTTTGTGTCTTTGCTTTCTAAATTTTCCACTTTCTTTTAAGTATTTCAGATGGAGTTGAATGTTTTTTAGGAGTTCATCGATACCGCTATTATTAAGGGCAATCGTTTTTATCACCGGAGGATGCCATTCTCCAAAATGATTTAAATCCAACATCATACGGATTTCAGTTAGCAAGCGTTTATGTCCTTCTTTATCAGCTTTATTTACAACAAAAATATCACCGATCTCCATGATTCCTGCCTTAATGATTTGAATATCATCTCCCATTCCCGGGATAGTCACAAGTACTACTGTATCTGCCACTTTTACAATATCTACCTCTGCCTGTCCTACTCCAACTGTTTCAATAAAAATAACATCCTTCCCTAATGCATCTAAAATCTTTATGGTTGCTTGCGTTGCACGAGAAAGACCCCCAAGATAACCTCTTGTTCCCATACTTCTTATAAATACACCCTTGTCCAAACTTAAATCCTGCATGCGGATTCTATCTCCCAGTAATGCACCTCCTGTGAAGGGACTGGTTGGATCAATAGCAATGATTGCAACCGTTTTCCCTTTTTTACGCATTGCTTTTGTTAATTTATCGGTAATAGTGCTTTTACCAGAACCGGGTGGACCGGTTATTCCAATAATGTCTGCATGCCCGGTATGATTATAAAGTTGTTTTAAAAAGCATTCTGCTTTTTTATAATCATCTTCTACTAAAGTAATTAATTTTGCTGCAGCTCTTCGGTCACCCTTTATTATTCTTTTTACGGTATCTTTTTTCATCATCATATCCTTTGATTAGATCTCATATAAGTTTATTTATTTCTAAACTAGTAAAATCCGAAAAACGATTTTTCACCTTTTCCAGTTATCGGAAATGAAACAATGAGTTTTTATTTTACGGTTTCGTTGATAAATTTTACGATATCACGAGTATCGCTTCCTGGTGTAAATATTGCCGCAATTCCAATCTTTTTAAGCTCAGGTATATCTTCTTCCGGTATTACTCCTCCACCAATAACAACAATATCGTCAATATTCTCTTCTTTTAATATTTCCATGATTCTGGGAAAAAGATGAGTATGTGCTCCTGATAAAATACTTAAACCTATCACGCTGACATCTTCCTGTAATGCGGTTTCTACTATTTGTTCGGGTGTCTGTCGTAATCCGGAATAAATTACTTCCATGCCGGCATCCCTTAAAGCTCTTGCGATAACTTTCGCTCCCCGGTCATGACCATCCAATCCCGGTTTAGCGATAAGTACCCTTATTTTTTTGTTTCCCATTTTATTTCCTCCTTAATTAAAGCTTGACAGATTCTCGATATTCTCCAAAAACTTTTCTCAGTACATCACAAATTTCCCCTAATGTAGCATATGATCTCACACAATCCAAAATAATGGGCATTAAATTCTTTGATGTGCCGGCAGTTTTTTCCAATTGTTCTAAATTATCTTTAACTTTTTCAATATTCCTTTCTGATTTTAATTTATTTAATTTTTCTACTTGACAACGGCCAACCTTGGGATTAACCCTTAACAAATCTTTTGGAGCTCCTTCTTTAATTTTAAATTTATTCACACCCACAACGACTCTTGAACCTTCTTCAATATTTTTCTGATATTTATATGCACTGTTTTGTATTTCCTGTTGAATGAATCCTTTTTCAATAGCAGCAGTGACGCCTCCCAAGTTATCAATTTTTTCGATATACTCTAATGCTTCTCTTTCTATTTCGTTGGTCAAACTTTCAATATAGTAAGATCCTGCCAGAGGATCGACAGTCTCAGTTACTCCGCTCTCATAAGCAACAACCTGTTGAGTTCTAAGGGCAATTCTAACAGAATCTTGAGCTGGCAAGGCTAATGCTTCATCTCGGGAATTTGTATGTAAAGATTGGGTCCCTCCTAATACTGCAGATAATGCCTGAATGGTAACACGGATGATATTATTATCCGGTTGTTGTGCAGTTAGGGTGCATCCGGCTGTCTGGGTATGGAATCGTAGCATCATGGATTTTTTATTTTTTGCTCCAAATCTTTCTTTCATAATCTTTGCCCATAATCGACGAGCTGCTCTAAATTTTGCAATTTCTTCTAATAAATCGTTATGTGCATTAAAAAAGAAGGATAATCTTGGAGCAAAATCATCTATTTTTAGACCTATTTTTACAGCAGCATCAACATAGGCAATTCCATCTGCTAAAGTAAAAGCAACTTCCTGGATAGCGGTAGACCCCGCTTCCCGAATATGATAACCACTTATACTGATTGTATTCCATCTGGGCATTTCATTGAAACAGAATTCAAAAATGTTTGTGATCAATCTCATAGAAGGACCTGGAGGAAATATATAGGTTCCTCTCGCAATATATTCTTTTAATACATCGTTTTGGATAGTACCTTTTAAACGCTCAGGAAATACTCCCTGTTTTTCCGCTACAGCAATATACATAGCTAATAAAACCGACGCCGGAGCATTAATCGTCATGGAAGTACTTACTTTATCCAAGGGAATTCCGTCAAATAATATTTCCATATCCTTTAAGGAATCTATGGCTACACCAACTTTTCCCACTTCACCCAATGACATATTATGATCGGAATCATATCCGATTTGTGTCGGAAGATCAAATGCAACACTTAATCCGGTCTGTCCCTGTTCCAATAGATATTTATAGCGTTGATTTGATTCTTCGGCCGTACCAAATCCGGCATATTGCCGCATTGTCCAGAATCGTCCCCGATACATAGTCGGTTGTACTCCGCGGGTATAGGGATATTGTCCTGGGAAATTCAAATCTATATTATAATCAATATCCGAAATATCTTCAGGAGAATATAATCGCTCAATTTCCTTTCCTGAACCAGTTACAAAAGATTCTTTTCTTTCGGGAAACCTATCAAGCGTTTTATTTAAAGTATTTTTCTCCCAAGTTTTTCGCTGTTCATTAATTTGATTCATTTCTTCTTCCTTATACATATAACACCTCTTCAATATTAATATCGCAAAACAGTACAGTAAAATATGGCATATGGAAGCTCATTTGTATTGGCAAATATTTTCTATATGATTTACCGTCCTTTCATCTCATGCTGCACTGTATACTATTTTTATAATCAATATTTCAACTTATAAACAAATATATTAATAAGAATAACACTTATACCAGTAATATACTCTAGTTCTTTCTTTAAGCTTTTTTGAATATTTTTTCCGATTTTGGGAATATCCTGCCCATATTTTAGTTCCAGGTTTATATTTATTAAAATACCTTCTTCCTTGATATCAATCTGAGATTTACCTAATTTTATAACTTCTTTAATGTCTTTAAGTGTATAAATGATGATGTCCAGAATTGCATTCTCAGAAACGTATAATTTTCCGTAATAACTAAAAGGAGGTCTTACAATTGCTCTTTCACCAATCTTTCGATTAGAAGTTCTTCTTTTGTAGAAAATCTCTAAAGACTCTAATATATTTACAGGAAATTTTCTTTGTACTTCAATTCCCGGTAACGGTATTACATGACGCCCTTCTTTTAATCGGCTTGATTTCGCTTCTTCAATCTCCTTTTCTGAAGAAATATCTTCGATTTTTAATATTTTTTTTGGAGGAGATAAGTCCAATCTTTTAATAATCTTGTCAACCATTCTTATAGATGTACCAATAATTAATATTTTTGCGGGTTTAGATTTTTTTATAGCTCCTATTACATCACTGGCATGGGATGGATCTTCAAAAATGGCTGTTCTTATTGCCTGAATTCTATTCTTTTCTTTCTTTGCAGAATGCCCTGCTAATATTCTATCTTTTCTAATTAAAAGGCCATCATCGATTATATAACTTATATTATATTTATGAGCAATTAGAATCGCTTTATAACTTTTACCAGTTCCACTTTCACCTATAAAAGCAAATATTTCCACTTTCATTACCTTCTAATAATTTATTTTATATTAAATATTTTGAATCAGTACATTTTATGAGTTCATATATTTCTAAATTGTTCTTTTTTATTTTTCTAGAATTCAAGATTAAATATAAGCATCTATCGATTGGATATAAAAATCATTCTATTTTTCAATAATTATATATTTGATTTTCCCCTATTTGTTACAGATTCTCTCATTATAGTATAATTTATTCATTTTATTTTCGATATTTTTTAAAAAGTAATATCTCTCTTGGATATGAGACTTTTTTTTAAGCTGAAAATAAAAAATAGCATTGTAGGGACGTATTATATACGCCCCTACTTTTTAATTTGAATATATCGGTTTCATCTATTTTTCAAAAGATGTTATGATATTATTATTTTTTATTATCCTTTAACTATTTCGAGCATTTCATTCGCTTATGCTATTTCCAATTTTTACAGATACATGTATCCTGTTAACCGATTAATTTCTCTTCGGTTTTACCCAGCCTCTTCCTTCGACCGCTCTAGCGACACGCTGTAATGAAATAAGATAAGCTGCATCACGAGTGTAAACATTTTTCTCTTTAGCTAAATCTGCTACCGCATTAAAAGCATTCGTCATAATACGGTCTAATTTTTCAATAACCTCTTCTTTTGACCAATAATAATTCATATTATTCTGAACTTCTTCAAAGTAGGAAACGGTTACTCCACCAGCATTACAGAGGAAATCAGGTATCACATATACGCCTTTTCCTTTTATAACTTCATCAGCTTCTAAAGTGGTAGGTGTATTCGCTGATTCAGCATATACTTTCACAGTATCAAAATTAATACTATTAACATTATCTCCCGTAACTGCTTGACCCAAAGCTGCAGGAATAAGAACAGTAACATCTTTTGCTAACCAGGCATCTCCGTCTTCCTGTTCCCAACCAAATTCTTTTGCTTTTTCAGGATTTATGGTTCCGAATTTATCCAATGTTCCGGGAGCCAATAAATCTTTAGGATTAATTCCATCTTCACAACTGTAGGTATAAGCTTTCTTTTCATTCGCATCCCAACAAGCAACAGCGATAACTTTTCCCCCATATTGTACGAATTTTTCAACAGCATAACAAGCAACGTTTCCAGCACCTTGAACAGAAGCTGTTGCATCTTTAAAATCAATACCCAATCTTTTTAAAGCTTCACGAACACAATAAATTGCACCATAACCGGTTGCTTCAGTTCTTCCTAATGAGCCGCCCACGCCAACTGCCTTTCCGGTTACAAATCCGGGTTTTCTGCATCTTGCAATGGTGTCATATTCATCCATTATCCAGAGCATATCCTGAGGATTGGTTGCGACATCAGGGGCAGGCACGTCCATTTCCGGTCCTACAAAATCATAAACCCTTCTAACCCATCCACGGCATAATCTTTCTGTTTCTCTTTCTGATAGTTCTCTCGGGTTGACAACAACTCCTCCTTTTCCACCGCCTAAAGGAATGTCTACAACAGCGCATTTCCAAGCCATCATCATAGCCAACTGTTTAACCATATCAATCGTTTCATCAGACGCAAAGCGAATACCACCTTTAGAAGGACCTCGAGCGGTAGAATGCTGGACTCTAAAACCGGTGAATGTTTTTGTAGTTCCATTATCCATATCTACAGGAATAGTAAATTGCAATGCTCTTTCCGGTTCTCTCATAAATGCTCTCAGAGAGGGATCAAGACCTAACAATTCTGCATTGTGGTCAAATTGCGCTTGAACCAATTCAAACGGATTCATTTCTTTGGACATTTTAAATTCTCCTTGTTTTATTGATTTTAATGAATATTTAATTCTGAACATATTAAGATCTATATTAATACTCTGTTTGTTTTACTACCTCCTTTTCCTTTATTGCATCTGTGAATTTTATAAATAAACAATTCTTACATTTAAGAACATTAATACTTTACAGGTATTACAAAAGATAAAATGATTTATCATTAACAAAAACTTTTACTTATTTTTTAACGATTTACCGGAAGATAAATATTGGTCAATAGCACGGGCAGCCACTTTTCCGTCACCAACTGCAGAAATAACGGTTGCCGAACCTCTGACGATATCACCCCCCGCAAAAATACCTTCTCTGGTTGTAGCTCCGGTAGTATCTTTAGCAATAAAATAACCCCACCTATTTGTATCTACACCGGTTGCGCTTCGGGCTAAAATGGGATTTGCAGAAGTACCGATAGCGTCAATAACCATGTCAATTTCAATTGTAAATTCAGAGTCCTCAATGGGAATAGGTCTTCTTCTTCCCGAATCATCAGGTTCGCCTAGTTTCATCTTTTGGCACACCATTCCTATAACATTTCCATTCTTATCCCCCAAGACCTTGATCGGTAAAGTTAAAAAATTAAAAATAATACCTTCTTCTTCGGCATGGTGAACCTCTTCAATTCGAGCCGGTACTTCCTTTCTTGATCTTCTGTAAATAATATAAGATTTCTCCGCGCCTAATCTTAGAGCAGTTCGAGCAGAATCCATGGCTACATTTCCCGCTCCGATCGTCGCTGCCCTTTTCCCTATCTTTATCGGAGTATCATACTTTGGAAAATCATATGCTTTCATTAGATTCGAGCGGGTTAAAAATTCATTTGCTGAATAAACATCATTTAAATTTTCTCCGGGAATATTCATAAATCTAGGAGCACCTGCACCATTAGCCAAAAAAAGGGCATCAAATTCTTCAGCTAATTTATCCACGCTTTTTGTAGCTCCGACTACATAATCTGTAATAATTTTTACACCCTGTTTCTCAATTTCATCAACTTCATATTTCACAATATCCTTTGGAAGCCGAAACTCAGGAATGCCATAAACCAAAACACCGCCAAGCAAATGTAATGCCTCAAAAATAGTAACCTCATAACCTATTCTTGCCAAATCAGCTGCACAGGTCAACCCGGCAGGCCCGGAACCAACGATTCCCACTTTCTTTGTTTTTTTCTCAATTTCAGGTAATTCACCATGAACATTATTTATTCGAGCCCAATCAGCAACAAAGCGTTCCAATCTTCCAATAGCAATCGGTTTACCCTGTTTTTCCAAAACACAATACATCTGACATTGCTCTTCCTGGGGGCAGACTCTTCCAGTTATTGCCGGTAGTGCATCTGTTTTTAATATTTCGTTATAAGCCCCCGAAAAATCCTCCTCAACTATCTTTTTGATAAATTGTGGAATATTGATCTCTGCTGGACATCCTGTTATGCATTTTGCATTTTTGCATTGTAAACATCTTTGAGCTTCATATATTGCCTGCTCTCTGGTATAACCTAAAGGAACTTCTTTAAAATTAAAAATTCTTTCTTTAGGTTTTTGTTCAGGCATAGATATTTGCTCTCTTTTCATCCTTTCTTTCGGAGAAATCATCTCGGCCATTAATTTGTTCTCCTTCCGCATTTGCATTCATGCTGGCTGTTCTTGTATTCATCCAATGACTCTTTTTCCAATCCCTCATATCTGGTTAATCTATTGGCAAATTCTTCCCAGTCAACTAATTGTCCGTCGAATTCCGGACCATCTGAACATACAAATTTAGTTTCCCCTCCTATAGTTACACGACAGGAGCCGCACATGCCTGTTCCATCTACCATGATGGAATTTAGACTTACGATGGTCTCTACTTTATATGGTTTTGTAGTATCACAGGTCACTTTCATCATGATAGGTGGCCCAATCGTCCAAACTTTTTTAATTCCGGGATTTTTATCCAATAATTCTTTTAATACTTGTGTCACAAAACCCTTTCTTCCATAGCTGCCATCATCTGTTGTTACGATAAGTTCAGTAGATGCTTTTTTTAATTCTTCTTCCATAATGATTAAATCTTTATTTCGAGCACCTATTATAGAAATCACTTCATTTCCGGCTTCTTTCAATGCTCGTGTAATAGGATGAATACAGGCAATGCCCGTTCCTCCGCCCACAGTGATGACTTTACCATAGTTTTCAATTTCAGTCTTCTTGCCTAATGGTCCGATAAAAGAAAATAATTGATCATTTTCTTCCATTTTAGAAAGTTCTTCGCTTGTTTTGCCAACGATTTGAAAAACAATCCTAATCAATCCATTTTTCCGGTTAAAATCAGCAACGGTCAAAGGGATTCTTTCTCCTTTTTCGTTAATCATTAAGATGATAAATTGTCCGGGTTGTACGGAAGAAGCTACATCGAAAGCTTCTATCCACATTGAATAAATTACATCATTCAATTTTTCTTTTTTTACTATTTTATACATTTTATTTCTAACATTCCTTTTATAATTTTTCGGTTAATTCCTTAGTATCTTTGGCAATCATCAATTCTTCATTTGTCGGAATGGCCATTACTTTTACCGTTGAATGAGCATCGCTAATTATTGCTTCTTCCCTGCAATTTTTATTTATTTCAGAATCGATTTTTATACCTAAAAATTCTAATCCTTCACAAGCACCCTTTCTGACTTTCCAGGCATTTTCACCGATGCCGGCAGTGAATACGACCACGTCCAAGCCTCCCATTGCTGCTGCGTAAGCTCCGATATATTTTTTAATGCCGTAATCGAAAACAGATAAAGCCCTGATGGCTCTTTCGTCACCTTCTTTTGCCTTTTTACCCAAGTCTCTATTATCGCTGGAAATACCTTCCGATAATCCGATAAATCCACTCTCTTTATAGATGATTTTGTTAATCTCAGCAATAGAAAGTTTTTCTTTATCCATCAAAAAGGGTATTACTGCAGGATCAACATCTCCACATCTGGTTCCCATTATAACTCCGGCAACAGTTCCAAATCCTAAACTGGTATCAACAGAAATACCGTTTTTCACTGCGGTAATGCTTGAACCGTTTCCTAAATGGCAAGTAATTATTTTAAGTTTTTCAAGTGGTTTTTGTAAAATATCGGCAGCTCTTTGCGCAACATATTTATGCGATGTACCATGAAATCCATATCTTCTGACCTTATATTTCCTATAGTATTTATAAGGAACACCATAGAGATATGCGCATTCCGGAAGAGTCTGATGAAATGCAGTATCAAACACGCCCACCTGCGGCACACCGGGCATTAATTCTGTACAGACTTCTATTCCCAGAATATTCGCGGGATTATGCAACGGTGCAAGTTCAATGCATTCATGCAATACTTTCATTATTTCTTCAGATAATAATACAGAACCCGAAAATTTTTCACCTCCGTGGACTACACGATGACCAACTGCAGAGATCTCCGACATATCCTTGATGACGCCATAATCAGAATGAAGTAGCGCATTAATCAATAATTCAATACCAATTTTATGGTTTGGTATATCTTTCTGAGCAATAACCGGTTCGTTATTGGCCGGATAATGATTGATTGCAGAATTAGAAATTCCTATTCGTTCAACTAAACCCTTTGCCATCACTGTTTCATTAGCCATATCAAATAGCTGGTACTTAATCGATGAGCTTCCACTATTAACTACTAAAATCTTCATTTTAATCTTTTCCCCTTTCTTCATATTCTTGCTACTTAATAAATATCTTTATTTAACTTTCTTTAATGTTTTTGCAATATTAAATCCTAACAATAACGCTTTCTTATTCATTTCTATAGCTTTAAGAGGTACCCTGGAACAAACTGCCTTTTGAAGAGCTTCTTCAGAAACTACCTTGGTTAAACCAATAATAATCCCTAGAGAAATAATATTAGTTGCCAGTCTGGTTCCGATTTTTTCCTGAGCAGTCTCGGCAATTGGATATAAATACATATCATTCGAAATATCTGGAATGTGAGTAACCAATTCGGAATCTGCTACAACGATACCATCATCACTTAAATTTTTTATATATTTATCGCAAGCAGCTTGAGTCAATGCAAGAAGAATATCTGATTTCATCACTTTGGGATAGTCAATGGCATTTTCACTTATAACTACTTCGGACCTACTTGCGCCGCCACGAGCTTCCGGGCCATAGGATTGTGTTTGAACAGCTTCTTTTTCATCATATATACCGGCAGCTTCTGCAAGTATAATCCCTGCCAGAATAAGTCCTTGTCCGCCAGAACCACTTAAGCAAATTTCGATTCTTTGCTTCA
>Ga0272441_10013787_pt1 | contig 11576 bp, 8 predicted proteins | sample SSMProp6N_FD_193582 | JGI IMG/M metagenome (GOLD analysis project Ga0272441, IMG submission 193582) | Marine sediment archaeal communities from Little Sippewissett salt marsh, Falmouth, MA, United States - SSM-Prop-6N | ecosystem: Environmental > Aquatic > Marine > Wetlands > Sediment ... | reverse complement strand
GCTTTTTTTGGTAATTTTTTTGCGTTTTTTGTGAAACGGCGAAACCTTTGGGAATCTTAAAATCGAATATGCCTTTTTTCAATTCCTTATTAACCAGGGGCTTTAGCAGTTTAACCTGAGAAACATCCTGTTCGGTTGTGACCGCGACTATTTGGGCAGGCAAATTTAACTTTTTATCAATCCAAAACTCAAAAGAAGTATAATCGTCTTTATAAGCCGAATCCATCTTTACTTTCAAATACAGCTTAATGAACTGCGACGGCTCACTTTCTTTTTCTTCGATTAATTTTATTTCGAAATCCTTACTTAAATCTTCTATCTTGGCAAATCCGATTATGGGAAAATTTTTAGCGGCCAGGTCAAAGGCGTCAACCGGCTCGTTCGGCTCAGCCAGTTGATACCTGTTGGCCTGTTTGATTTGATAGTCGATCTGGGTAAGCCAGACACCGTCGAAGATATATTCCTCCCTGTATTGTTGCTCTTTTTCATCATCCTGCTTAAGTGTTTCAAAATTTATCCTCAGCTTTGATTTTCCATTTGACTTTTCATAATACAAATCGCCTTTTTTCAGTGTCTTCGAATCAAATAACTTCGGCTGGCTGAACAGATATTCAATACGTCCATGGTATGAATTTAACTCTTTGGTTTGCTTTTTTAATTGCTTTAGTATTTGTTCCACCTTGCAGGCTTGCTTCTTTTCCCGGTACTTTGAGTGTGTATCTTTGGTACATTCATTCGCCCGGCAAATACCGACCATAGCCAATAAAATCAAAAAAACTTTTGATATTGTTATTTTTCTCATGAACGGATATTACTCCTTACTTTCGCTTTCGCATCCTATATTGTCAATAATTTCGAGTATTTGGTCTATTCTTTCAATAGCAAAATCGGCATGCTCAACAAATTCTTCCGCTCTGCTGTGATTTGTCAAAAGTACTGCAACGGCACCGGCGGATTTGGCGCATAGCAAATCAAAGAGATAATCGCCCACCAGCAGGGTATCCTGCGGCTTTACCTCAAACTGCTCACATATTTGCAGCACTCCGAAGCTTTCAGGTTTAACAGGGCCATCATCCCTGCCGACGACCGTATCAAACTCAAGGTTATGCTTTTTGGCGACAGCCAGTGCATTTATTCGCCTGTTTCGTGTCAATACACCAATATGTATACCCGCCTGGCGAAGGGATTTAAGTGTTTCCCTAGCACCGGCATTCAGCACAGATTCGGTTACAGCCCTTTTTTCATGAAAATTCAATATTGCCTCAACACACTGACGTTCCTGTGAGGTCATTTTTTCCATCGCTTCGAGTATCGGCCCTGAATCCTTATCCAAACCCATTTCTTCACGAATGGCATCAAAATCAAAGTAAGGCTGGGTTATTGTACCGTCCAAATCAAATATTACCGCTTTAATTGGCATATTTTAGAAATATTGTTAATTCAGGTTATTAGTTAAGTTTTTTTACGAAGCAATTCAATAAAGTATCGGCTGGCCTGGCTTAGAATTTTATTTTTACGAACGATTATACCGGTAGGCCTGGAAAAATGTTCATTGGAAAAGGTTATTGATTTTAGTGTGCCACTGCGGATTTCCTGAAGAACCGTAGTTCGAGGTAATATACTTATCCCTGAATTTATTTCAACGGCTCGCTTAATTGTTTCTGTATTATCAAATTCCATCACCGGCCGGATAACAATATTATAATTCTGCAAGATATTATCTATATACATACGCGTAGGCACATCCTTCCCAAAGGCAATAAATCTCTCGAATTGCACTCCATGAATGTCAACTCGTGATTTATCAGCTAATTGATTGCTGGGACTGCACACTAAGACCAACGGCTCATCCTGAAAGTCATATACGTCGAGTTTTTTATCTCTTTTCGGAATAGCTACAAGACCAATATCAATATCACCAGCCAGTGTCAATTCATAAATCTTCGCCGCTCCGATATACTCGACGTCAACCTGGACATAGGGATAATTGACCATGAACTTTTTAATGTAGTCAGGCAATACGTACATACCGATGCTGAAAATCGCAGCCACTTTCATCCTGCTGCCGGTTGAGGATTTCATCGATTTTAATTCACTTTTCAGCTGTTCATACCTGTCAAGAATATCTTTGGCTGCCCTGTAGAGCAACTGACCTTCTCTTGTTAGCTCAATCGGTCTTTTTTTGCGGTTGATAAGTTGGCACTGGTGAGTGAGTTCGAGCTGTGCAAGCTGCTGGGAAATAGCCGACTGACTAAGGAGATTTTTCTCAGCGGTCTTGGAAAAGCTCAGCAATTCAGCTAAGTCGCAGAATATCTTTACCGTTTCAATATGCATTATAAGTCTTCCTGATAAACTATATTATCATTTAATTCTTTGAACTGTGCTAATAAAGGGCTATATATTTTAGTGTTTATCTCTGATACTTTTAGGCCGATTACATTATTTTATTATTAGTTTAACTTATTCTAATAATTGTAGAAAAGAAAAAATTTTAACTTTTAAGGGAGATTTCCTAAATGTCAGCTAACAGTTTGATTCAAGCAGTTTACGAGCAGGTTTTGAGGCGTAATCCTGGCGAAGTAGAATTTCATCAGGCGGTAAAGGAGGTCCTGGATTCTTTGGGGCCGGTACTCGAAAAACATCCCGAGTATGTCGAGGCTAAAATCCTTGACAGGCTTGTCGAACCGGAAAGACAAATTATTTTCCGTGTTCCCTGGCAGGATGATAAGGGTAACGTTCAAATAAACCGTGGATTCCGGTTTGAATTTAACAGCGCAATCGGCCCGTACAAGGGCGGCTTGAGATTCCATCCGACCGTTACAGCCGGTATCCTGAAGTTTCTGGCATTCGAGCAAATCTTCAAGAATGCCCTTACCACTCTACCAATGGGTGGAGGAAAAGGCGGCTCGGACTTTGACCCAAAGGGCAAAAGCGATAACGAAGTTATGCGTTTCTGCCAGAGCTTTATGACTGAGCTATTCAGACATATCGGTCAGGATACCGATATCCCTGCCGGTGATATTGGCGTAGGCGGTCGAGAGATTGGATATCTCTTTGGTCAATACAAACGACTTAGTAATGAGTTTACGGGCGTTCTGACCGGTAAAGGACTGAACTGGGGAGGCTCTTTGATTCGTACGGAAGCCACCGGATACGGTTGTGTGTACTTCGCCGAAGAAATGCTAAAGACTCGCGGAGAAAACTTAGAGGGCAAGGTTTGTACCGTCTCCGGTTCAGGAAATGCCGCCCAGTATACAACAGAAAAACTCATTCAGCTTGGAGCAAAGGTAGTCAGCCTCTCCGACTCCAACGGTACAATATATGACCCTGAGGGCATTGATGCCGAGAAATTTGCCTTTGTTCTGGAGTTAAAGAACATCCGACGCGGACGCATCAGGGAATATGCCGAGAAGTTCTGCGTTGATTACCTCGAAGGCAAGCGTCCCTGGTCCATTAAGTGCGACTGCGCATTTCCGAGCGCAACGCAAAATGAGATTGATGGCGATGATGCTAAAACCCTGCTCGAAAACGGTTGCTATGTTGTCTCTGAAGCTGCCAACATGCCCAGCACACCCGAAGCTGTTGACCAATTCATTGAAAATAAGATACTTTATGGTCCCGGCAAGGCAGCAAACGCCGGCGGTGTCGCCGTTTCCGGCCTGGAGATGTCACAAAACTCACAGCGGCTCTCCTGGACACGTGAGGAAGTTGACGAGCACCTCCATAACATTATGATAGCCATACACAGGCAATGTTATGAGGCTGCCGAGGAATACGGCCAGTCGGGCAATCTCGTCGCAGGAGCAAATATTGCAGGCTTTACCAAGGTCGCAGAGGCGATGCTCGACCAGGGTATTGTATAGAAAAACCTAAAGGTAACATACAGTTCTAACAGGGATGCTTGTTACTAAGGGGCGTTTCCTTAACTTCGAGAGGAGAAAATATGCAGGAAGAAAGATGCATACATTTATGGGAAATGACCAATGCAGTTCCCTGCTTAATAGTAATAAAAAGATGCTTCCATTGCGCCAAAATCTCGACCTGCTTTACTTTTCACAATAAACCACCTTTAGCTCGGCGTGATAATATTGAGAAAAAAAGAAGGTTTGATTATGACCAAAAAACATTTATTAGAAAAATTACATGACCTCCATGCAGAGATAACTAAGATAGAGCATGAATTCGTGCCTGAGTCAAAAATAAATGAATTAAATCATATTCTAAGCAAGGCTAAGGAATCCTTAACAGTAAAAGCAGACATGTTTGAAGTAAAGACTTATGATAAAGTCGAGTTGCTTTCAAAGCTTTCTGAAGTGGCGGAGTTTCTGGAAGAAGAAGTAGCTTAAAGTTTTGATATATTTGTATAGCATTCTAAAATTCAATTATTTTCCATTTTTTTTCAGCGGCTAAACCCCGCTAAAATGTAGTTATTTATCGTCTTACAAGTTAGGTTTTATTAGAACCCTCAGATGAGGGCAAACACTTCTGGAATTTTTTGGAAAGCGATGAATCCTTTCATTTTGACCTCAAGTGCGTCAAATTTGGCACGGTTCGACGAGAATATCTAAGATACTTTTTCATACCTTCCCTTATTAAAAATACAGGTTTTCTTCCATGAAGAGAATTTTTGTTAGTCACAGATTTTCTTTATTGTCAAATGTCAAGGAACTAATTACAATTTTATTGTAATGGAAAAGTATGCAGAGATTAACAAAGTCGTTCACCAGCATGTTGAGATGGAGGATTTCTTTGCCGGTGGTTTTACAGTTAAGGGGAATAGAACTGAACAGCAACAAACAGAGGCGAAGAAAATGACTGAAAATTCGATAGCTGAGCTTGAGAAGATCGCAGCTGAAGTTCACCAATGCCGCAAGTGTGAACTCGGCTCACTGCGGACCAATCCCGTGCCGGGTGAGGGAAATCCAAATGCCCGTATTTTTTTCATCGGAGAAGGACCCGGTGCCGACGAAGACGCCCAAGGGCGACCCTTTATTGGAAGAGCAGGACAATTGTTAGATAAAGTAATTTCCGCGATGGGTTTAAAACGTGAGGACGTCTTTATAGGCAATATCATTAAGTGTCGCCCGCCCAACAATCGCGACCCCAAACCCGATGAGATAATAAATTGCCTGCCTTATCTCCAAAGACAGATTGAGTTGATAAACCCTGAAATCATTGTCGCCCTCGGCGCACACGCCGCCAGGACATTGCTAAATACCAACAAACCAATAGGCCAGATGCGCGGCGAGTTTCAGGAATATTATGCCGGTCTCGGCAGGCCGCCTATTAAACTTATGCCGACATATCATACCGCCTATCTGCTTCGAAATTATTCGAAGGAAAACCGCAAAAGGGTTTGGGAAGATATGAAAAAGGTCCTAACTGAACTCGGGCTTCCAATTCCCCAAAGGTAAACAGCATATCTTAGTATGATCATACTTTTAGACAAAAATCGGCTCGGCCGAAGAATATAAGCGCCGCTAATAAGTTCGCCACCAAGGCTAATAAAGCTGTTTTTGAGTTAATATCAGGGCTTTTCTTAAGACGACCTCTTGTATCCTTATAAAAAATAAAAAAATTTCAAACATTTGTAATTTTTTTATTTTTTCTATTGACATTATTGGACTTAGTAATATAATAGAGAATAGGCTGTAAGCTAATGGAGACAAAGGTTAAAGGATATTGCAGTATTCCTTTTTGGACTTTTGCTCCAAGAGAGAAGGGAAGGTGTTGAGAAGAAGTAGAGGAGTTAAGGTGACGAGTAGCGTATGGAGAAAGCTTGTGTGGGGAGGGATGGCCTTTGTGCTTGTCTTGTTTATCCCTTGTACAAATCTTTATGCTCTTACCCTTCCATTTGAAATTTTCACCGACAACGGTGACTGGGGTACAGGCGGGAGCAACTTCGGCGACCCTGCTTTAGACCTGACTGTCGATGTGTATAACGGCGGCCCAACCGTCAGTTTTGAATTCCACAATAACAGCGTCTCGCCTCTGGTTGACTTATCAATCACCGATATTTACTTTGATGACTGCACCCTATTGGCAATATCAGGAGTGGAAAATGGTCCCGGTGTTTCTTTTACTGAGTTAGCTGACCCTGCAGAACTGCCGGGCGCTAATATTCTTATTCCGCCTTTTGAAACCACCAACCATTTCAGTGCCGATGCCGATCCACCCCCTTCGCATAGTGGAGTGGAACCGGGGGAATGGGTCATTATACATTTTGATTTACAACAAGGCGGTACACTTCAGCATGTTTTAGATGAATTAAGTGACGGGAGTCTGCGAATTGGAATTCATATTCAGGCTTTTCCGGGTGGCTCAAGTGAATCGGCTGTAAATGTTCCTGAGCCAGCAACGATATGCCTGTTTGGTCTCGGGGTTTTAGCCTTGTTAAGAAAACGCCGGTCCTGAATAAAAATTAATTTTCATCGCAAATTACAAGCTGTGATTTTGTCACGGCTTTTTTTGTTTCCTCTGCAGCAAATAAAAATTTGTTATTTCCCCCCCCCTACTGTCAGAAAAAACTCTGAAACTAAGGTATCTATACTGATTCCTTATTGGGATTTAGGTTGAAAATTGGTATATTCCAATAATAAGGCAAAATAATAAGACCTAAACTCGTTTATGGGGGTCTTGATTTTTATGGGCGACGGGAGTTGACGGGGGTTTCTATTTGTCTTATCTTAATGACAATTCGAAGCTAACCATAAATGATGGACTAAAATTCAACAGGAGGTACAATAATGCGGACGTTAAAAATAAGCTTGTTAATTATCGTTATGGCTGCTTTTTGGCCGGGTGTGGGCAGGAGTTTTGCAGGAACAATGCAGACGGTATTCGATATGGAATGTGAATATAAGACAAATCCCATTGGTATCGATGTAACAAGGCCTCGTCTTAGCTGGAAAATGTCATCGACTGAGCGGGCGGTGAGGCAGGCTGTGTATCAGATACGTGCGGCAGGGAGTGTTGATGAGCTTACAATGGGCAAGAACCTGCTGTGGGACAGCGGGAAGGTGGATTCGGAGGAGTCGGTCCACGTTGTCTATGGCGGAAAGATTCCGGATTCCCGCCAGAGGGTGTGGTGGCAATTGCGCGTTTGGGACAATAAGGGGGGTGATTCAGGGTGGAGTGAGCCGGCATTCTGGGAGATGGGACTCTTAAAGAAGTCGGACTGGAAGGGGGACTGGATTGAGCCAAAGCTTGAAGAGGACCCGAACAGTTCAAATCCGTGCCCGATGCTGCGCAAAGAGTTTATATTAAACGGGACAGTCAGTTCGGCTCGTGCGTATGTTACGGCACTGGGGCTTTACCAGATGGAGATTAACGGTCAGGTTGTGGGTGAACAGGTTTTTACGCCCGGGTGGACGGCGTACCTGCATCGATTGCAGTACCAGAGTTACGACGTAACAGAGATGCTGAAGGAGGGCAATAACTGCGTTGGTGTAATTCTTGGGGACGGCTGGTATCGGGGGCGGCTTGGATGGTCGAAGCGGCGTAATCTTTACGGGGATAAGGTTGCACTGCTTGCTCAAATCGAAGTAGTTTACAACGATGGCAGCCGGGAAGTGATAGTTAGCGACGAGACCTGGAAGGCGACGACCGGGCCGATATTGATGTCTGATATATATGACGGGGAGGTTTATGATTCACGTCTTGAGATAGACAACTGGAGCAAGACGGGGCTGGAGGACAGTGGGTGGTCGAGAGTTACGGCTGTGAAGCACAGTAAGGATATTCTTGTAGCTCCGGCCGGTCCGGGGGTGAAGAGGATTGAAGAGATTAAGCCCGTCAGCGTTTTTGAAACACCGGCGGGTGATAAGGTTGTCGATATGGGTCAGAATATGGTTGGGTGGTTGAGGGTTAAGGTTAAGGGGTCGGCTGGTACGCATATTAAGCTTCGTCATACCGAGGTTCTCGATGCGGAGGATAATTTCTATACGGAGAACCTGCGAAATGCGAAGCAGACGGACGAATATATTCTTCGGGGCGGTGGTGAAGAGGTATTCGAGCCTCATTTTACGTTTCACGGTTTCCGTTATTTTGCGGTGGAGGGCTGGCCGGGTGAGCTTTCGGCGGAGGCCTTCAGGGGTATTGTAGTTCATTCAGACATCCCATCGACGGGGACATTCGAATGTTCGAGCGATATGATAAACCAGCTTCAGCATAATATTAAGTGGGGTCTAAAGGGTAATTTCCTTGATGTGCCGACTGATTGTCCACAGCGCAATGAGCGATTAGGGTGGACGGGGGACGCGCAGGTATTTGCGCGTACGGCTTGTTTCAATGCTGATGTTGCGGCGTTTTACACGAAGTGGCTTGCTGATGTAGCGGCCGACCAGAAACCGAGCGGCGCGGTGCCCCACGTGATACCGGATGTGTTGGCTTTGGGTAAGCCGGAAGGTCAGTCGGCATCGGCGGGGTGGGCGGATGCGGCAGTGGTTGTTCCGTGGACGATGTATCTTTGCTATGGTGATGAGCGTATTCTGGAGGAGCAGTATTCGAGTATGAAGGGGTGGGTTGATTATATGGCTGAGCGTGCGGGGGAGAGCTATTTCTGGAATAACGATTTTACTTTCGGGGACTGGCTTTCCTTTAATACAAATCGTTCGGACTATCCGGGGGCGACGACGGATAAGGACCTGATTTGCCAGGCATATTTCATCAGAAGCACGGAGCTTTTGGTACGGACAGCCAAGGTCCTTGGTAAGAGAGGGGACGTTGCGAAGTATGGAAATATGTTAGAGAAAATCCGGAAGGTCTTTCGTGACGAATTTGTGACGCCAAATGGACGGCTGGGGTCTAATACTCAGACGGCCTATTCGCTTGCTCTTGCCTTTGACCTTGTACCCTCTGGCCTGAAAGAGAAAATGGCCAAGCGATTAGCGGATGATGTTAATCGATTCGGACATATTACGACGGGGTTTTTGGGGACGCCGCTGATATGTCATGTTCTCAGCGATTACGGATATTTTGAGGAGGCGTTTATGCTGCTGAATCGAAAGGAATATCCGTCGTGGCTTTATCCGATAACCAAAGGGGCCACGACGATATGGGAGCGTTGGGACGGAATCAAGGCCGATGGGACGTTCCAGGACGAGGGTATGAATTCATTTAACCATTATGCCTACGGGGCGATAGGTGAGTGGCTTTACAGGGTAGTTGCGGGTATCGAGATTGACGAGGAGAAGCCCGGATATAAGCATATTATTATTCAGCCGCACCCCGGCGGAGGGATGACGTACGCGAAGGCTCGTGTTGATTCGATGTACGGGACGATAGAATCGGGCTGGCGTCTTGAAGGGGAAAAGATGACCGTCGATGTCGAGATACCGGCGAATACTGATGCCACGGTAAGGTTACCCGGTGCCAAGTTATCAGGTGTGAGAGAAGGCGGCAGTAAGCTGGGCGAGGTAAAGGGAATAGTTAAAAGCTCTCAGGCGGGGGACGCTACAGTTGTTATAGTCGGTTCGGGGCGATATTCATTTCAATATGAACAATAATGGTCTAAGGAGTTTTTAGTCGGCAAAAGAAGCATTGGCTAAGGCATCCGGTCGGGTGGGTTTTGCTGCTGCATATTATAGTTATATTTTCTATGGGGGTTGGAAGAAGATATTTCTCCTGGGGTTAAGAGAATTGCATATTTTGGTCATAGTTGCTATAACAATCGGTGGTTAAAAGATATATGGGCAAGCGATGGTAAAATTAGCTGGGCAATTTTCCGGACAAAATGGCGGCGTGACGGTGCGAAGGCTGATTTTTTTTATAGTTTTCTATGTTTACGTCTGGCTGGAAATAGAACCTCACCTTATTTATCACGGGAGCGGGGTTATAACAAATTTTCCGTGCTTTTATCTCGGCTGGGAGTTTCTGGAGAAATTCCTGACGTACCCGGGAGGGGCGGCTGATTATATAGCAGCTTTTTTGTCGCAGTTTCTTTATTATTCGTGGGCCGGGGCTATTGTTGTTACGGTGCAGGGTTGGGTTATTTTTAAGAGTATCGATTATTTTATAAAGAAGACGGGTGCGAGGGGCTTGAGTTTTGTCAGCTATGTCGGGCCGGTGGTTGTTATAACTATTTACGGTCAGTATATGTATCCATTTGCAGCCATAACGGGTTTATCGGTTGCGCTAGCTTTTGCGTGCCTTTATCTGGGTGGTGGATTTGGTGAGGAAGAAAATAGATTGCCAGAGCCTGTTTTATTTCTGGCACTGTCGTTATTGGTTTATACAGTAGCGGGTGTTGCGTATGTTTTGTTTGCGGCGGTTTGTGCAATTTATGAGGTTTTTTTCAGAAAGCGAAGAGGACTGGGAGTTCTGTGTCTGGTTTTTTGTGCGATAATTCCGTACGCTGTAGGGGTTTTGATATTTAATGCGAGTATTAATAACGCCTTCGGTGATTTGCCGGGGGTTTGGCGTGACATTTTCTCTCCCGGCAGCCCTAAAGCAGTGATAGTTATGATTGGTATACTTTACGTGCTGGTTCCGGCGGTGGGTATCAATGTTGGGCTTTGGAGGATATTTTTCGGCAGTGCAGCAGTGACAACAGGTGAGGTGAGGAAAAAAAGCGGGAAAAAACAGGGTGGAAGAATGTTTTCGTGGTACAGGGATTCGGCGATAGTGAAATGGATGGTCGAATCGACGGTTCTTTTTGTAGTTGGGGGTTGGGCGGTTTTGTTCTGGCATAATGGTGTTGTGAAGAAATTTTTCGAGGTTGATTACTATGTATGCCAGAGGAGGTGGGAGGAGGCGCTTGTATGTGCACCGCGCAGCAGTCAAGGGCATTTTGCAATTCATTCGATTGACCGGGCTTTGTATCACGTGGGGCGGCTGGGTTATGATATACTCCGGTATCCGCAGCATCCGGGTATATTGCTTTTGTCGATAAAGGGGGATGCTTCTATAAGCTGGAAGCGGTTCGATACTTATATGGACCTTGGTTTGATTAACAGGGCCGAACATGATCTTGTCGAATCGCTGACGGAATTCGGAGAACGTCCTATTCTTTTGAAACGGCTGGCACTTGTAAATATGGTTAAGGGGAGAGTTGCCGTAGCAAGAACTTTTCTTGTTGCGCTTAGTAAAACGCTGTTTCATTCGGGATGGGCAAATAGCTATTTGGAACAACTCGAAGAGGACCCGAACCTCTCGGGGGATGAGCGGGTGCAGGAGTTACGGGGGCTGATGCTAAAACGGGATTACCATTTTACCTTTCTGGATGAGGATGAGATATTGCAGGATTTATTGGAGAATAACAGGCGGAACCGGATGGCCTTCGAATACCTGATGGTCAGGTATCTATTGACGGGTGGGCTGGAGGGGTTCGGAGAGAACCTGAAGCGGCTTGGTGATTTTAACTATCCGCGGATACCGCGATTATATGAGGAGGCGATATTGTATATGGCTGAGAGGGGCGAGGCAGTTGAACTGAACGGGCAGGAGGTGAGCGAAGAGACGCGTCGAAGGTTTTCGGAATTTCAGAGTATTTATCAGCATTACGGGAGGAACAAGGCGATGGCGCTCAATGAGCTATGGGGAAATTACAGTGACAGTTATTTTTTCTACAGGCTTTA
>Ga0272441_10013786_pt1 | contig 11576 bp, 13 predicted proteins | sample SSMProp6N_FD_193582 | JGI IMG/M metagenome (GOLD analysis project Ga0272441, IMG submission 193582) | Marine sediment archaeal communities from Little Sippewissett salt marsh, Falmouth, MA, United States - SSM-Prop-6N | ecosystem: Environmental > Aquatic > Marine > Wetlands > Sediment ... | reverse complement strand
GCGCCGGCCCTGCTCCGATTCCCACTGTCCATATTGAATCCGCTGTTTCCACAGGGAGAAAGGAAAAATCCGCTCCCATGCCGATGCCGAAGGACCCCAGAAAGGAAGGAAAGAAAGAGGCTCCCGCTTCTGTTCCGAATCCAAAATTAAATAAAGATGTACTGGAACCAACCGGTACAGCGCCGTGGGGTACAGTACGTACAGTCAATATATGCTCGTCCTGCCCGAAGAGGGCCGGAGCCAGCACAGCGAAAATAATCAGTGTGATGAGCAATTTTTTCATTTCTGTTCTCCTTCGATGGTTCAGTGGAAATTCCGGTTTTCTACCTTTTCTCTGTTTATAGCAAACTTTGTGCCAATACCCGGTTTTTCAAGCACGGCATGTAACACTTTGCCGGATAATGAGTTACATACTGCTTCTCTGCAGAAGGATAGGAAAAGCAGCTGTTTTTTCTTGATATGAGAAAATATTCTTCGCAAATCGAGAATATTTAATAAGAAACTGCATAACCATTTTACACAGAGGGCTTAATTAGGGACGTAGATCGATGACTATTGGGAGTTCAAAATACTAATAACTTGACACCTTCGGTAATTACATTATAATTACTGTAAAGGAGCGGTAACCGTGCGCATCCCTGTAGTCCCTATCGGAAACTCAAAAGGAATTCGAATTCCTAAAAGCATTTTGACTCAGCTGAATATTCAGGATGATGTAGACCTCGAGGTACATGAGACGGAATTGGTTCTCAAGCCTGTGAAACGGTCTTCCCGTGAAGGCTGGGAGAAAAGCTTTGCAGAAATGGCCGAAAACGGGGATGATGAAATGATCGTTCCTGAGCTGCAGGATGCAGAAGAGTTCGAGTGGGAATGGTGACACATCAATACAACATTTATTTAATCAATCTTGATCCCGCCTTAGGACACGAGATAAAGAAAACAAGGCCCTGTGTAGTTATTTCCCCGGATGAAATGAACAAATCAATCGGTACCGTGATTATTGCTCCAATGACCACAAAATCAAAAGAATACCCTACGCGAATCAGCATTGTTTTTCAAAATAAAAAGGGCTGGATTGTACTGGACCAGATAAGGACTGTGGATAAGAATCGATTGATAAAAAAGCTGGGCGCGCTTGAAGATGAACAGAAACAAAGAGTAAAACAGGTACTGCAGGCGATGCTTGTGGATTGATATAGTATGAATATTCGTGTTTTTATTGAGAATGATCCGGAAGTTCAGGCATATGCTGCATATTGCCCCGAACTGCCGGAATGTACAAGCACCGGAATGACTGAAGAAGAGGCACTTAAAAATATACGTGAAGCTATCGACCTTTATTTCACTCCGGATGACACACCTACTGAAAATAGAAAAGTGTATCAGATTTCCGTGTAGATGCCTAAACGATTTACTGCTCAGCAAATTGAAAAAATAAAAAAATCAATTGGTTATTCCTGATATAAGAAAATGTACTTTGCAAAATGAGAATATTTAGTAAGACCCTACATAACCATTTCCCAGAGAAGAAGACCGTCTACTGTTTTAAAATGAGTATAGAAGGTAAGAAGAACAGCCCCCTTTTCCATACATTGTGGGTGATCCAGATGTCATTCAGGGGAATTGGCGTTCCTTTCTTTTTCAGAGTGTCCTTGATCATCGCGAAACGCCGGGAAGTTTCATATACCACCGGCAATACCACGATTTTCCCGCCCTTTTCAATAAAATCCCTCAACAGCAAACGGTTTGCTTGTTCATTTTTTCCGCCTTTAAATCCAGTTAAAAGTTCCCCGGCGACAATGACGGAAAGATAGACAACTTCTGCATGATCGAGAAAAGAAGTAACATTTTCATTGCCCTTCATTAAAGCAGAATATGCTTAAGTGTCCTCTTCACTCCATTTTCCCTTCATAGAATCTAATTATTATTGACATTAATATGTCATTATTATTGACATTTTTATGTCAATTAAGCATACTTTAAATATGCGCACGACAATACGGATTGATGATGCCATTCTTATATCCGCAAAAAAAGAGGCGGTTTCGAGAAATATCAGCCTGACAAAACTGATCGAAGAGGCCCTTACCGAAAAACTCTATTCCCCGGACCATCCTATGCGGAAACACAAGGTGGAATTAGTTACCCTAGGCGGCAGCGGATTACAGCCCGGTGTTGATATTGACGATTCCGCAGCCCTCCTGGAAACTATGGAATCGTAGATGTTTCTATTCGACGTAAACATCTACGTTCATGCTCATCGCGAAGACTCACCCCATCATGATATTTGTGCCGGGTTCTTAACTGATCAGCTCGAGAAAAATCATCCTGCCGGGTATTCTCCTTTGGCGCTGTCCGGATTTATCAGGGTTGCAACACATCCGAAAATATTCAATCCGCCCAGCAGTATCAGCAAGGCCCTGGATTTCTGCGAGTCTGTAACAGAGCTGTCGAATTCAGTGCCTGTTTTACCGGGAAAAGCACACTGGAGGATCTTTACTCATCTGCTTCGGGTGTATCAGGGGAAAGGGAATTTGGTACCGGACGTCTGGTTTGCGGCCCTTGCAGCGGAACACGGCTGTACATGGGTAACAACAGACCGTGATTACAGCCGGTTCGAAGGGCTTAAAACACACTTTCTGCCTTAGATTTATATTTGACTGGATTTTCAAAAAGAGAGGACATCTAAAAACTGCAGTTTTTAGATGTCTACAATAGCCCCATTCCGGAATAGCCTCTTTACTTTTAATAAATAGTTGACATGCACATGCATGTTTATTATCATAATTATATGAGAACGACAATTGACATTCCCGCTTCCCTAAGACAGAAACTCATAGCGGAAGCCGCTGTAAAAAACCTAAAGGGGTATTCTTCCATTATAGTACGGGCCCTCCAGGAATATTTCGACAAACAGGAAAACTCGAAAATCGATGAAAAACTGCACAACCTTCGGGGATCATTAACTGCAAATGAATATGAGGAGGCAAAAAGACTGCTTGAAACAGGAAGGACCGAATGGAGGATGTAATCATGCTGGACACAGGGGTCTTAATCGATTTCTTAGGAGACCGGGACAGGGCTGAAGAGGCTGAAACAATTATTGCTTCCGGAAAAGCCGCAGTATCGTCCATATCTGTCTACGAACTTTTCAGGGGTGTTGAAGGGAAAAAACATCTGGTACAGCGGAACTCTCTGCTGGCCTACCTCCACGTTATTGATCTTACAGCACAAATCGCCGGAAAGGCGGGAAAGCTGTATACACAGCTGAAGAAAAAAGGCCGGCTTGTCCACAATGAGGATATCCTTATCGGGGCTTCATGCATCTATCATCATATTCCTCTATTCACCGGGAACCGGAAACATTTTGAAGATATGTTGGGACTTCAGTTGTACACGTTCTGATTTGAGCACCATTCCAATTGATATTTTTCTTGATATGAGAAAATTTTCTTCGCATTGTGCGAAACTTGTGCTATTGTAATCAATAATGGGCAAAAAGAAAGAACAGCATATGTCAGACATCACTGTCCTGTGTGTTGATGATGAAAAATACATCGTTGACTGTATCAGAGATTATATTTCCCGTGAATATTCCTGCCGTTCCTTCCACGATCCCGATGAGGCCCTTGCGTATCTTCAGGAAAAGCATGCTGATATTCTTATCGTAGATTACCGGATGCCGGGAATAAACGGCCTGGACCTCCTCAGACAGGCCCGGGAACTGAATGCCTACACCCTCGGGTTTCTTTTGACAGCATACGCAGACAAAGACCTTCTTAAAGATGTTCTGAATCAAGGCCTTGTGGATAAAGTCCTGGAAAAACCCCTGGACCTGCCCACATTAAAAAACATAATCGACACGGCCGCAGAAAAAATCCGGGAAAATCTGGAACAAAAGGACAAACAAAAAGACATTTACCGTCTTCTGGCTCTAGACGAAGAAGGGGATTTTCGATTCATCGGGAAAGACAGTGATCTTAAGGAATTGTGGCGCCAGACGGAAATGGCTGCGCCTACGGATGAAAACATCCTTATAACCGGAGAAACCGGTACCGGCAAGGACGTGCTTGCACGGCAAATCCACGGCTTAAGCTCCCGGAAAGATCAGCCCTTTATCAAAATCAACTGCGGTGCGATACCCGCAACTCTTATCGAAAGCGAACTCTTCGGCCATGAACGGGGCGCCTTCTCCGGTGCGGAAAGGCGGAAATTCGGCAAAATCGAACTCGCTCATGAGGGCACCCTCTTTCTTGATGAAATAGGAGAGCTTCCCCCGGAACTCCAATCCAGACTCCTTCATGTAGTAGAGGACAAATCCCTTGAACGGGTCGGCGGAACAACCCCCGTACCTGTGGATTTCAGGCTCATTTCAGCAACAAACAAAAATCTTTCGGACCTCAAAGGGGATGAATTCAGGCGGGACCTCTTTTACCGGATAGCAACAGTGCACCTTCATCTTCCTGATCTGAAGGAGCGCCGGAATGATCTGCCTCTGCATATTATTACCCTTCTCAATAAAAATACAAAACTATTCGGAAAACCCCGGATGGAAATAAATACAGCAGTGATGGACCTCCTGTGCAGATATTCGTGGCCGGGAAACATCCGGGAGCTGGACAATGTCCTGAAACGGGTGATTCTTATGAAGCAGAACGGAGGCCGGACCCTGACTGTGCAGGATTTTCGGCATCTCTGTATCGGAACACACGAATCTGCAGGGAGCGGAGAACAGGACAGTACCTTTTCCGCGGCCGTGGACCGGATTTCCGAATCCCTCCTAAAAGGCGAGAACTCCATTCAGGCTGTACAGCACAGCGTTTTAAAAAAGCTTATCGACCTCTGCGGAGGAAAAATTATGGAGGCTTCCCGGAAAACAGGGATCCCCAAAGATCGTTTTTATCGGATGCGGGAAAAAAAGTAACATGATTAAGGTGCATGCCGGGCCACCTTCAGTACAGCTGCCTCTTGCTGTAATCCTTTGCCTTTGTCTTATAACGCTTACCTCCTGCAGTGAAGGAATCTCTTTCTCCCCAGGACCATTTCCTTCCGAGGAGGCAGTCCTGGATCTCTCGGAGTGGTCTTTTGAAGAAGACGGTGCTATTCGAATATCCGGGATCAGCTGGGAATTCTATTGGAACAAACTGTATACACCGAAAGATTTCAGAATCAGCCGCATCCTCGAGAAACCGGCGTTTATTCCAAATGCCCAGGCCTGGAACGGTACGGTCATAGGCGGTCGAAAACTGGATGAAGACGGCTTTGCGACCTACAGGCTGAGAATTCTCCTTCCGGACAGGAAAGGGCCCTTTGGATTTTACATTCAGAATCAGGATTCCGCCTATAAGCTCTGGATAAACGGCCGCCTCCTGGCGGAAAACGGCATTGTTGCTGATACAAAGGAAGAATATACACCCCAGCGTCTGCCTCAGCTTTTTCACTTTCAGGGAGAAGACCGGGAACTTGAAATAGTGGTCCAGGTAGCCAATTTCACCCACAAGTGGGGCGGACTGACCAACAGCATCTACATGGGTCTTTCAAAGCAGATTAACGGATTTGCCAACAGATTATATGCTGCCGTGCTTTTCCTCACCGGATCCATACTGGTAATGGCCCTTTACCATCTTTTTCTTTTTATGTACCGCAGAAAAGACAGGTCTACGCTGTTTTTCTCCCTTTTCTGCTTTGCGGTATTCCTTTGGTATCTCTTTACCGGAGAGTACCTTTTTTTCCGGCTCTTTCCCGATTTTCCTCTTGCTATAGGAATACGGCTGAATTATTTTTCTCTCTTCGCAATTCTGCCTGCGTTTCTGCTCTTCACTGAATCGGTTTTTTCTGAAGGTATAACCAGCAGGCTCTGCTGGATTATTTCGGCGGCGGGCTTTCTATTTATGCTTTTGTCCCTGGCTGCGCCGGTCAAGTTTTTTTCCAGGTATACCCTTACTCCCTATTATATCCTGTCGATACTCGGTATCGGCCTGGTGATCATTATTATTTTCCGCAGCCTTCTTCAGCGCAAACCCGGTACCTGGCTTGCTCTTGCAGGCATCCTGATATTTTTTTCAGCAGCCCTCTACGATATGGCTGCAAACAGGAAAATCATTCAGGGCAGTCCCTTCGGACCCTTTGTTCCAGAAGCGCTGTTTGTGTTTATCCTTGCTCAGTCCCTTATCCTGGCGAAAAAATTTTCCCGGACCTATGCTGACCTGGACAGCCTTACAGTAAGCCTGGAAAAGAAAGTAAAACAGCGGACAAAGGAACTGCACACAGCCCAGGCAAAACTGTACGAGCAGGAAAAACTCGCTGCCATCGGAACCCTCACAGGAGGGATCTCTCATGAAATCCTGAATCCCTTAAGCGGCATCAGCGGCCCGTTAAGCATCATTAAAAAAGAAATTTCCGCATCGAACCTGAAAAACAGCGAACCGGTAGCCCGGCATCTGCAGTACATAGAAGAAAATGTTCAGGAAATCAGCGCTGCGGTCCGAAATCTGAACACTCTGATCAAAGACAAAGAAATCATGAAAGCTCCGGTTTTACTGCTTCCGATTATTGAGAAAATAATAAACCGGTATGATCTCCTTGAAAGCAAAACCATAACGTTTGCTGTAGAGATAAACAAAGAAGAGGAAATATCAGCTGATCCTGATATTCTTTATCAGATCCTGGGGAACCTTGTTTCCAATGCTGTTGACGCAATAGAGTCCAAGGGGACCGTAACAATACGTTTTTTGAACAGCGGCGCCCGTAAAAACATCATTATTAGTGATACAGGAAGGGGCATGGAGCGGAAAGAAATCCGAAGGGCTTTTGATCCTTTTTTTACCACAAAAGAACGGGAGGGCGGAAGCGGCCTTGGACTGTATTTGGCCTCGAAGTTTGCCGCAAGCCTGGGCTGGAAAATCACCATTGATTCCCGCCCTGGAGAGGGGACCGGGGTATCAATTATAATTTGAATGAATATGAATATTAATTTTCAGAAGATAACTCCGGAAGACGGGCGGGTTGCCTGGTTTCTCTGCTATGGAGCTGACGCCCGGGTTCCCGGCTTCTCCTATAAGGATAAGTCAGAATAAAAATACTTGTCATCGCATCAATTATTTCTTACAATTTTTGTATGATTAGCTTGACCGGAGCAAATTATGTTTTTCAAATCTACCGCGGCTGTTTAGGCTGCATCCTGCCTATTCCCGGTCTTATGATGATCTACAGCTGATATACGCCGTTTCCGCACTGGCGGCGTTGTCTCATTTTATCGAAGGAGGAGGGCCTATGCCGATTAACATACCGAATGATCTTCCGGTCCGCAGGGGATTGGAAAAAGAGGGCATCTTTGTCATGAATGAAGAACGGGCGTACCATCAGGACATCCGGGCCCTGAAAATCGCCGTTCTCAATCTGATGCCCGCAAAAATGCAGACCGAGATGCAACTGCTGAGGCTGATCGGCAACAGTCCCCTGCAGGTCAACGTTACCCTTCTTCATCCTGAATCCTACGTTCCGAAGAATACTCCTCAGGACTACCTTCAGCGTTTTTACCGGGGATTTTCAGAAATCAAAAATGAACGTTTTGACGGGCTGATCATCACGGGTGCGCCGGTGGAGACAGTTGAATTCGAGGAGGTGGAATACTGGGAAGAACTGCAGGCTCTCATGGAGTATTCCAGGCACAAGGTGTTCTCCACTCTGCACATCTGCTGGGGGGCCCAGGCCGGGCTCTACCATCATTACGGGATACGGAAGTTTCCGCTGCCGGAGAAGATGTTCGGCATCTTTCCCCACAAAGTATTCCATCGAAATATCCCGCTTTTCCGGGGCTTTGACGACTTGTTTTACGCGCCCCATTCACGGCACACTACAATCCGGAGGGACGACATTGAAGAGATCGACGACCTGATTATCCTCTCCGAATCAGAAGAAGCAGGGGTCTGCGTGGTGATTGACCGTGAAGAACGGCAGATTTTCATCACCGGGCATCTGGAATACGACAGGGACACTCTGAAGGATGAATATCTCCGGGACGTGGACCGGGGGCTGGACATCAAAAAGCCCAGGAACTACTTCCCCGGCGATAATCCGGACTCCCTTCCTGTAGTCACCTGGAGGGCCCACGCCCACCTGCTGTTTCACAACTGGATTAACTATTTTGTCTACCAGGCGACACCCTACGATCTCCGTACTTTAACTTAGGAGGAAACATACATGAATGCAAATAAGCCCAAAAAATATCATTTTGAAACTGAAGCTCTCCACGGCGGACATGTGATCGACAAAGAAACAGGCTCCAGGGCTGTTCCCCTGTACCGGACAACAGCGTATACCTTCCGGGACAGCAGGCATGCGGCAAACCTCTTTGCCCTTAAAGAGGCCGGCAACATCTATACCAGAATCGGCAATCCCACCCAGGAGGTCCTGGAAAAAAGGCTGGCCCAGCTTGAAGGAGGCGCCGCGGCCCTGGCAGTCGCTTCAGGCACAGCGGCAATCTTTTATTCAGTCATCAACCTGGCCTCCGAGGGCGGGGAGATCATAACTCTCAGCAATTTATACGGCGGAACGTACACCATGTTCGACCATATTCTTAAGGACTTCGGGATCTCGGTTCAGTTCCTGCCGCTGGGAGAAATCAACAGGATTCCGGAAGTGGTCACGGACAAAGCCAGGGCGATTTTCGTGGAGACTATCGGGAATCCCGGCCTTGATGTGTGTGATCTTGAAAAAGCCGCAAGCCTGAGTCATACCTGCGGCCTGCCCCTGATCGTGGATTCCACCTTTACCACTCCCTATATTGTGCGGCCTATTGAATTCGGGGCAGACATTGTCGTGCATTCCCTTACAAAATGGATCGGCGGGCACGGAACTGCCATCGGAGGAGCTGTAGTGGATTCCGGAAACTTTGACTGGGCTGGATCAGGGCGGTTTCCCGGCTTTACCGAACCGGATGAGAGTTATCACGGCCTGGTCTGGTCTGATATTGAAACTCAGGAAGGGAACTCCCCTTTCATCACGAAAATGCGGACCGGGGCCCTCAGGAACCTCGGGGCCGCAATTTCCCCGGACAATGCATGGTTATTTCTGCAGGGCCTGGAAACACTGGCCCTGAGAATGGAGCGCCACTGCGAAAACGCGCAGAAGACTGCGGAGTATTTACATGAGCACCCCAAGGTTGCGTGGGTCAGATACCCGGGACTGCCCAAGGACCCTTCCTACGCCACAGCTAGACGCTTTTTAAAGAAGGGTTTCGGCGGCATGGTGGTATTCGGGATAAAAGGCGGATCTGCTGCGGGACAGAGCTTTATCGAGAACCTCCATTTGTTTTCCCATCTGGCCAATGTGGGGGATGCCAAGAGTCTGGCGATCCATCCGGCCAGCACCACCCACTCACAGCTGACCGCGGAACAGCAGAAAGCAGGGGGACTCCAGCCCGAACTGGTCCGCCTATCCATTGGTATCGAACATATAGATGACATCCTGGCGGATATTGAACAGGCTTTGGAAAAATTAAATCTTGAATAATACTGTATGAAGCGAATGGGGATAACAGCTCCTTGACAACCTGTTTTATAACTTCTATAAGAGACAGACAACAATAACAGGAGCATCTATGAAAGCTGATAATCAACTGAGGAAAAGACAGCTTTATATTTTTTTTATTCTGTCATACGTAATTTTCTGGATATTACTCGGCCTTACCGGTCTTGCAATCTCACTCAATGTACCCCAGAGATTCGAGACTGTTCTGAAAAATATTTGTGCGTGGGCGCCCACATTCGCAGTGCTTATTCTGTTTAAAAAACTCTATCCTGATAAAACACTGCCGCAGCTTATTAAAGATAATTTCTCTCAAAAAATCAAATGGCAGACCATAACCTATATACTTGTAATACAGATCGCTGTTTATTTGCTTGCAGTTCTTTCCTGCACGATTTTCAACAATGTGGAAATTTCATCACTTACGTTTATCCAGCCTTCAGCGATTCTGCCGGCATTCATTGTCACCCTCACCAGCGGCCCCATTGGTGAGGAATTGGGATGGAGAGGTTTCGCGTATAATGAATTCCGCCGGAAATTTACTCTGCTGAAGTCCGCTGTGATTCTTGGGATTCTCTGGGGCGTCTGGCATCTACCTTTATGGATTCTCTCCGGTTATACTGGTGCTGATTTAATCATCTATATAATCACATTTATGATTTCGATTACAGCGTTATCGATATTAATTTCTTTATTTTATGATAAACAGAGAAATCTTTTCATACCGATTCTAATGCATTTTCTGTTTAATTTTCTCCTTAAGATTGTCAGCATCGATGTTATTTCCGTATTGATATATACATCTGTTTTTTATACAGCGGCGGTGGTTATTTTTCTTCTATTACGCAGGACTGCTGATAAGGTAAATTAAATTTCATCCTCTTCCCTGCATGCCGGCTTCCCGCCTGTACTCTGTGGGGGTGACTTTTTTCATTCTCTTAAAAGTCCGGTTGAAACTGATGATGTTTGAAAAACCAACGAGGTCAGCAACAGACTTAACAGGCAGATTCTGCAGGAGTAAGGTACAGGCTGTCTCTATTCTCTTTTCCCGGATGTATTCCGCAAGTCCGGTACCGGTATTTTCCTTAAAAAAAACCGTCAGGTACTTTGAATTCATACCGAAATGTTCGGCTATGGAAGGAAGATACATCTCTTTGTCAGAGAGATTATTCTCAACATAGTTTTTAATCTCATTAAACAGCCTCTTCTTATGATCTTTTCTCTTTTTGTTTATCTCATCACAGGAAAGGTTTACTATTCTCCCGAGAGCCTCCCTCATGGCTGCAATATCATCAGCATTAAAAAAATCTGCAAACAGCTCGTTGTATCCGCACATAAAATCCCTGCTTCCGGCAGGTGTCCCGGAAACCGACTGAATAATCACGGTGAGGGTTGAGAAAAGCGTACATCTGGCTGAATCGATACTTGTGTTTCCGTTTATTCCGATTTTGTGTATTATTGCTTCAATCTTTTTTCCAGCTTCTGCAGAATTCCCGGACCTGACTGCATCAGTTAATCCTTTCTGATCATCAGGATTGAGAAAAACGAAATCCTTTGAATCTCCCGCATCTGCCTGGAGTACAGCCGCCCTTGAGAAAAACTCGGCTTCCTCCATCCTTAAACAGCAGAGAATATAATTTTTATGTATCTCATCGATACTGTTAAAGACCGGGCTCACTACTGTTAGAGCCGAGTATCCGGTAAGGTCCGACATTCCTGAGTTCCTGTTTTCAAAGAACTTTAACAGCTCCCGGGTTTCCGGTTCTTTTTTTCCATCAATTGAGAAAAGGAGAAAGACAGCATCATCCGAGTAAATCTCAGCCCGCAGATAATACCCACCGGGAAGACCTGCTGTAACCTCGGATGCATAGAGGGAAATTAATCCCGAAGGAAAATCAGAGCCCGGGATTTTTATATAGCTCAATAAATTCATTGTTCCGGATCCCGGACCGGGGATATCTTTCTTCAGAGATTCAGGCAGTCCGGAATATTTTACCAGCCCCTTAAGGAACCGTTCCAGATACTGATTGCGCATCCTTTCCTCAAAA
>Ga0272441_10013785_pt1 | contig 11577 bp, 7 predicted proteins | sample SSMProp6N_FD_193582 | JGI IMG/M metagenome (GOLD analysis project Ga0272441, IMG submission 193582) | Marine sediment archaeal communities from Little Sippewissett salt marsh, Falmouth, MA, United States - SSM-Prop-6N | ecosystem: Environmental > Aquatic > Marine > Wetlands > Sediment ... | reverse complement strand
GGGGCCCCATGGGGAGGATGGGCTTCGGCGCCGACGTGAAGGAACTCGTGATCGCCGAGTGGACGGCGAGGCCGCCGAAGGCACAGCCGGCGCGCCGCACCCGCGCGTTGCCCTCAAGGCGGACCGGAACGGGCGGGTCCCCGGCGGAGGTCGGCGATCCTTCGACTCGGCGGACCCTCCCGCCGGGCGTGCAGCCGCGCGAGGGCCGGGCGCCGGGGGTCCGGACGCGCGAAGGCCCGGCGCCGCCGAGGGATCTCGCCGAGCGGCTGCGCAAGCTCCGGTCTCTCCTGCGGAGGAGGCGCGAGGGCGGCGAACGCCTGGACTACTTCTGGCCGCGCGAGCGCGAGCTCAAACTCCGCGAGTTCATGGATGCCGGGCGCTTCGACGACGCGAACGGGCTTCTCGATGAGGCGCTGAAGGACTACAACCGGGGGCGGTGACTAACGCCCGGCCGGCAGCCTCTCCTCGAGGCGGATGAAGTCCATGACCAGCTTGATCTCGCCGAGCCCGGGGGGCTCTGTGCCCTCCTTGTAGAGGGGCGCGAATACCCAGTGCACGGCTTTCGCCGGGTCGAAGGGGACGCCCAGCTCGCCCTTTTCGCGGAGCAGCTTCCCCGCGGCCACCTGCTCGAGGTTGACCTCGACGGAGTTCCAGCCGGGGTCGAGCCATATGTACTGGTTGTAGCGTTTCTCGTAGTCCCGGCCTCCGGCCTCCTTGATGAGAAGCTGGTAGTTGAGCTTGCGGAGCGTCGGGTTGTAGACCTCGAAGCGGTGCCACCTCCAGCCCGACCAGTCGGTCTCGAGAGACCGCGTGTTGGCGTAGGCCAGCGACGAGAGGCAGGTATCTGCGGGGAAGCTCATGGCCCCGGTGCCCTGGCAATGGGTATCCGCCTGCACAATGAGCTCGGCAGTCCTGCGGATGCGGCCCCTCGGCGTGCTCGAGTCGTAGAACGCCTCGACGTCCGAATCGCGCGAGAAGTCGCAGAGTACCTTCCGCTCACCCTCCGGCATCGCCGGTATCGAGTGGAAGCGCGCGAGGCGCTCGCGGGCGAGGTCCTCCACCCGCTCGGCCCTCCGCCACGAGGCGGCGTCGAGCACGCTCGCGCGGCGCGTCTCGCCGGGGCCGGCCTGGGTCGTAGTGGTGACGGCGCGGCCGGCGGGGACCTTCGCCGTCCTCCCCGCAGCCGAGACTTTCACCGCGCCGCGGAACGTCGTCACCTCGGCATGCCTCCTCGCCTCGCCCAGCCTGACGTCGAACTCGGTGCCGGTCACCTTGACCGAGCCGGCGGGCGTCCGCACGGCAAAGCCGCCGTAGCCGGCCGGCACGGCGCAGCAGAGCTCGCCCCTTGCCAGATCCACCGTGCGCGCTCGTTCGGTCTCGTCGTCCAGCCTCACCTCGGCGCCGGAGTTGAGCTCGAGCCTCACCCCGCCGGCGAGCGACACCTCGGACCTCCCGTCGCGCGAGCGGACGAGCCACCCCGCCGGGACGGCGTCGCCGGTCTCGTATACCTGCCAGCGTTCCTCCGCCGAGGCCCGGGCCACGAGCGCCCCCTCGGCCCACTTGACGGTGCCGCCGGCGGCCGTCCCTGCGCCCGCTCCGCCCGCGAAGTAAACAGCCACCACTGCGAGTGCCGCCGCGGCGGCAGCCGCAGCAAAGGGCCAGAAGACGGGGCGCTGTGCGCGGCGGCGCCGCTCGTCCTTGCCATTGAGCTTCACGGCCGGGCGCTGCCCCCTGCCGGCCTCGGCCGCCTCGCCCGAGACCTCGGCCCACGAGCGCCGCGGCTGGACGTCTGGGACGGGCGAGGCGATCATCTTCGCGGCGCGGCCCAGAGCGTCGAGGCCGGCACGGCAGTCGGCGCAGGAGTCGAGATGGGCGCGCACGCGCACGCGGTCGGGCTCGGACAGCTCGCCGTCGAGGTAGCCGCTCAGAAGGTGCTCGATGTCGCTACATCGGGTAGACATCGCCGTACAGCTCCCTGAAACGCTCCATGAACCGCCTCCTGCCGCGGTGTATCCAAGTGTTCACCGCGGCCACCGTCGCGTCCATCGACCGGGCGATCTCGTCGTAGCTCAGCCCCTCCGAGTCGCGGAGCTGAACGGCGGTGCGCTGCTCGAGGCTGAGCATCCCCATCACCTTCGCGATGCACTCGCCCAGCTCGCGCCCCTCGAGATCCCTGCCCGAGTCATCCCCCTCCGAAGCCCCCGTCTCCTCCGACCCGGCCGATCCGGCGGCCACGGGCCGCTTCTTCACCACTATCTTCAGGCACTCGTTCCGGGCCACCTTGTAGAGGTAGCTCGTGAACTTGGCCCTCACGTTGTACCGGCCCGCCGCCCCGTAGATCTTCATGAAGACGGTCTGGGTCGCCTCCTCCGCGTCGGTCGGGCTCATCCCGAAGACGCGCATCGCGAAGCGGCTCACCCCGCCGAAATGGCGCGAGTAGAGCTCCTCGTAGAGCTCCACCTCCCCCGCGGCGACCCGGGTCATCAGATCCTCGTCGCCGCACTGCTCGGGCGGGGCTGGCTCCGCCGCTCCATTCGTACTAACCGGGATTTCGGGGCTTGCTTTCATGATTTCCCGAAAAAGTCTATACCGGCCGGAAATCGCGCCACGGCGCCGTTTCCGGCCGTCACTATCTTAGCACGGCCGGCCACCGTCGCGCAAGGTTGAGTGAACCTGCCGTGCGCTACGGCGTTCTCCTATATACACCGCACGCGATGCTTGCGAGGAGGCCGTCGTGAAGAGTTATCCGCCCGGGCCGAAGGCCCCCGGGCCCGGCGACATCTTCGTATCGGGCTTGCTCGGAGTGCTGCTCACCGGCCTGGGGTCGTTCGCCATCGCCACAGGTCTCGGGATGATGTCCTGCGCGTCCCCCGACGCCGCCGCCTCTGCGGCAGATGGGCCGTCAGCGGCGGGCCTGCAGACTGACGACGTGCTTGTCGTAGTCGACGTTCCCCGGAAAGAGCCGCCGCTGCCCGAGGAAACGCCGCTCGCACCCTCGCCGCTGCCCGGGCCCGAGTCCGACACTTTCGAGGAGCTGCTCGACGAGAGCGAGATCGAAGACGCCCTGCGGCCACCTGGGCTCGACGACGGCCCACGCCTCTTGGACCGGCCGGTCATCACGCTCCGTGCCGACGATGACCACGCCAGGCGCGCGTCCCAGCCGCCGACCGTGAGCTCTCCCGCGCCGCCCCGGCCGGAGAAGATGCCCCCCCGCACCTCGTGGGCCTCGGGCGGCGGGCGGCTGCGCGCGTGCGGGAAGTTCGGCGGATCGAGGGCCTCCGAAAGCGCGGTGAACGCCGCTCTCAGGTGGCTGGCCCGCCACCAGGAGCCTGACGGCCGCTGGGACGCCCGGAAGCACGGCGGCAGGCGCGTCGACCCCGGGGTGACGGGGATCGCCGTGCTCGCCTTCCTCGGCGCCGGGCACACCGATCGCGCCGGCGCCTGCCGTCGGAACGTTGAGCCGGCGGTCAGGTGGCTCATGGATATACAGGACGAAGACGGCCTGATCGGCGGCGGCTACTCCGAGGGACGCGGCTACAACCACGCCATCGGCGGCCTGGCGCTGGCCGAGGCCTACGGCATGGCCCGGAACCCGATGGTCGGCCGCTCGGCCCAGAAGGCGATCGACTACTCTATCAACACCGCGCAGAAGGAGTATTCGGGCTGGCGCTACCGTCCAGGGCAGGACGCGGACCTCTCGGTTACGGCGTGGTACTGTCAGCAGCTGAAGTCGGCAAAACTAGGCGGTCTCAAGGTATACGGGCGCGGCTTCGCGGGGACATACCGGTTCCTCGACGAGGTGACCGTCAGGCGCGGGGGGGCCGTCGGCCAGTGCCGCTACCGGCCGCGCGAGGAGCCCACCACGACGATGACAGCCGCCGGGGCCCTCTGCCGCCTGTGGATGGGCGCTCGGCCCTGGGACGAGTTGGTCGCGGGCGCGGCCGGGCACCTCCGCGAGCACCTGCCGCGATGGGAGTCGGACGGCGACGTCAACTTCTACTACTGGTACTTCGGGGGCTTGGCCATGTTCCAGGTCGGCGGCGCGCACTGGAAGGCGTGGAACGTGGCGATGCGGGACATGCTGGTTCGATGGCAGCGCCGGGGCGGCGACGCCGACGGCTCGTGGAACCCCGTGGGCCCCTGGTGCAGGACGGGCGGCCGGGTCTACTCGACGGCAATGGGCTGCCTCTGCCTCGAGGTCTACTACCGCTATCTGCCGATGGCGCGCTGAGAGCGGCGGCTCACTTCACGAGCTCGCCCCGTTTCATGAGCTTCGCGAACTCCTCGAGCTTCGAGAAGTCGCTCTTCCACGTCGTGTACATGCAGCCGACGACGCCCTTCACGCCCTTCGCCTTCGAGTACCACGCCGTCAGGTTCTGACGCGGGTCGTGGTCGTAGTAGCCCGCGATGATCTGAGAGTGCCCGCGCGACTCGAAGTGCTTCAGCCCCGCCTCCGTCTTGCTGTGCCAGTTGACGATGACGACGTCCTTCTTCAGCCCCTCCCACGAGCCCGCGAGGTCGCCCTTCACGAGGTAGAAGTTCTCGCGGGCGTTGTGGTTCGGGTCGAACATGTCGGACCAGACGTGGATGCGCACGCCCGGCCTCGCCTTCTCGAGGATGTCAACGCACTTCCTGGCGTTGTCGGCGAGTATCTCGCCGGAGGTAAGGCCGCGCTTCGTGCACGACTCGTCCCAGCCCATGCAGCGTATCTCGTCGTGGGCCATGAACATGGCGCCGCCGCCGAAGATCTTCACGAGCCGCTCGGCCTGGTCGGTCAGTATTTCGTAGACCTTCGGCTCGCTCGGGCAGCAGCAGACCTGTCCCCAGTAGATGATGACGGGGTGGGAGTAGCTCACGCGCAGGCGCGCGCCCTCCTTGATGGCCGAGCCCTCGGTGAGCTTTATCCCCTCGGGCGGCTCGTGGGTGAGCTTGTAGGACCCGGGCCAGGGAATCTTGCCGAGCTTGGGGTCCGAGACGGGCTCGAAGTCCTTGCCTTCCTCGTAGACGGTCCCGTCCTCGCCCTTGACCACGAAGGGGGCGCCCTTGCGGCGGAGCACGTTCAACAGGCCCGCCTCCTCCATGCGCCAGTCGTCGAGCCACATCTTGCCGCCCCTGCCGCCCCACGCGCCGACGTAGACGCGCACCTCCTCGTTCCCGAGCGTGTTGAAGACGACCTGGTGCTTCGTCCAGTCCTGCGTGGCCTTGACCTTGAGATCCATCTGGCTGAGAGACGCCTTCCCGGCGAGCGCCAGCATCTTCACGCCCTTCGGGTTCTCGAACTTCTCGGTCCTGATCCAGACCGACAGCATGTAGTACCTGAAGGGCTTCACCTTGATGGTCTTGCTGATGCGGCCGTGGCCGTGCTTGTTGTGCTTGCCGATATCCTCATACCTGAGAGAGCGCTTGCCCGATTTCACCGTCTCGGTGTCGGAGAACGAGTAGACCCCGGCCCCGTCCTGGAACGAGAACCCCCTGCAGGCGTCGCCCTTGACGTCCTCGAAGTCGCCGTTCCTGAGCGGCTCCGCCGGATCGTTCTGCGGTCGGGCGACGCCGCCCTTCACGACGAACAGGGCGTCCTTCACCGGCAGCCCCGCCGCCAGGTTCTGATCGTGCGCCAGGAGGCCGCTCGAGTAGCCGATGGGGAAGCAGGTCGGGATGAGCTCCAGGCCGAGCTCCTTCGCCGACGCCTTCACCCGGTCGAGGTTCCTGAAGTACCGGTCGGGCATGTTCTTGAGGATGTTGAACTTGTAGTCGGCGAGGACGATGCCGTTGTAGCCGGCGGCCTTCGAGCGCTTCATAATCGCGAGAAGCTTGTCCGTGTTCTTGTCGACGAGGTTGTTGAACGAGCAGTAGACCCAGCGCTTCTCGAAGAGCCACTCGCCCTCCTTGGGCGGCCATGCCTTGCGGGTGTCGGGCCCGGGCTCCTCAATGCAGTAGCCGCTCCAGCACAGCCCCATGGCGACAACGGCCGCGGCGAACGTCGTCCTCTTCATGGACAGCATTAGCTGTTCCTCCGGGAGATCCGTCGAACAGGCGCTATCATATACACCGGCCGACCCAGGCGCGCCCCTACTCGAACGGCGCCAACGCCTCCGCCGGCGCGTCCATCTCCTTCATCCACCCGACGAGCTTGGCGTGCAGCTCCTCGACGACTCCGGCGTTGTCGGAAGCCACGTTCCGCTCGCAGTCCTCGTCGGTGATGACGAAGAGCTGCTTCTCGCCGTCGGGCCCCCAGGGCGTGTAGGCCCACTCGTCGGTGTAGAGCACGGGCGTCATGGGCCCCCGCCTGGCCGGATCGTCGACGGGGGCGGGCGCCTGGCGCATGAAGTGCGACGAGATCACGAAGTCGCGGACGGGCTCAGCCTTCTCGCCCTTCAGGTGCGCCGCGAAGGACCTCCCGTGGAAGGGCTCGGGCGGCTCGGCCTCCGCGCCGGCGAGCTCCATCACGGTCGGCAGGATGTCGGGGGGCTGGACGAAGGAGTTGATCTCGCGGCCGCCTTCGAGGCCCGGCGCGGCGACCATGAGCGGGATGTGGGCGATCTCGGAGTAGAGCGGCCAGCAGCGGCTGTCCTTCGTGTGGATGCAGGACTTGCCCGTGCGGTCGTGCTCGCCCAGCGACATGCCGTGGTCGGAAGTGAAGACGACGACCGAGTTCTCCCAGAGCTGCAGGTCGTCGATCTTCTGCAGCACGCGCCCGGCCCAGCGGTCGACGAGCTCGGCCTCGGCGCAGTAGTGCGCGCGCAGGTTCTTCAGCTCGGCCTCGGTGTAGACCGACGCCTTGCCGTAGTTCGGGTGGATCATCGGCACGCCGTCGTAGTCCGGGTCATAGCGTTTTACCATGTACTCTGGCGGGTCCCACGGCTCGTGCGGATCGAAGAAGTCGACCCACAGGAAGAACGGATCGTGCCGGTAGTTTTCCTCGAGGAACTCCATCGCCAGCCCCGCCGTCCTCGGCGGGAAGCGATCGATCTCGCGATGCCAGCGCGGGTTGATCCACTGGGATAGGTCGGCCAGGTTCTGCCGGCCGAAGTGGAGGCTCGAGCGCGTCTTCTCGGGCGGCATCATCTCCTCGAAAGGGGTGTTCATGTGGAGGAAGTGGACGTCGCCCTCCTGCCCGCGGACGGCGTGGGCGCCGTCGAAGCCCACGTTGAAGTCGGCCCTGAACAGGTGCGGGCAGTCGCAGATGAGCTGCGAGACGTATCCCGCCTTGCGGAGTATCTCGGGGGCGTGGTTCTGCGTGCCCAGCCTTCGCGGCTGCCACGGATACCACGGCCACCCGAATCGGCCGCTGGTCACGTCCGTGCGGTGGGGGATCGTGGGGAAGCTTGAGACGTACATCTTCGAGCAGCTCACCGCGCGTTTCGAGAACTCGTCCAGGCAGGGCGTCCTCACGGGCATCGCCGCCCTGTCGAAGAGATTGTCGTATCGGAAGGTGTCCGAGATGATGAGGATGATGTTCATCTGCTTCCCCCCTGTCAGTGTCAGCGCCCGCGTTCGGTATCGCTCCCGGCGCTGCCTCGCCTACTCGTCGGTCGCGGACATCTTCTTCAGCTCGTCGAAAACGAGCCGCGCCAGCGCCTTCCGCCCGTCCAGGTTCGGCGCCGGGCCCAGCACCTTCGGCCTCTTCGGGTCGAGCGCGAAGTATCGCTCGAGCAGGACCGGCCTCGTGTCGACGAAGCCTACCTTGTGCCCCCACGCCGCGGCCCTGGCCTCGTCGACGTACTTGTCGAGCTGCTTCCGCGGCGCCGAGACGTTGACGGGCCCCACCACGGCCACCGGCGCGCAGCCCGCCGTCTTGACCCTGAGTATTGCCAGGTCAACGGCCCGGCGGTATTCGCCGAGCGGCGTGCCGCGGTCGACGTCGCGCGACGGAAGGAAGAGCACCCCCGCCCGGGACCGCGCCCCGGCGGCTTTGGAGCCGACGGAGGCGAGCAGCCCGAGTATCGGCACCGTCGCGTCGGCGTCGGGCGCGCCCGTCAGGTCCTCCACCTTCGTTCCCATCCCGGAGATGAGCTCGCTGAAGGCGCCCGCCTCGCCCTTCGCCACGGGAAGGCGCTCGCCGAAGAGGGCCGTCCTAGCCGGGGCCTCGCCCTCCTTGAGCGCGCCGCTCATCCTGCGGACCAGCAGCCACGAGCGGTCCTCCTTGCGCGTCCGGCGCCGGAGGCGGAATACGGCGATCCGGCCTGCCCCGTCTACCAGCCGCTCGCCAGAGGGGGCGACCTTCGGGAAGGGGTCCCGCTCGGCGTTGCAGACGGCGCTGGCGCTCGCGATGGCGCGGCCCTTCTCGGTGAGATCGACGACCAGCCTCTTCCACTCGATCCGGCCGAAGTCGATCTGCCTCTGCGCCTCGGCGAGCGACCGGCGGCTTGGAGGCCGCTGTGGCCGCTCCGCGCCGGGCGTCTCGACGTCGTCGCCGAAGAGCTTCCACTTCTCGTCCCTGATGACCCCGCCGTCCCCGTCGAGCAGCCTCGCGCGCAGGCTGAGACCTCGGAGGTCCCTCCCCGCGGCCGCCCTCGCGCCCAGGCAGACGGTGAGAGTGTCGCGCTCGTAGAGCACATTCGGCAGGTAGTCGAACCAGACGGCCGGGGCCTTCGCATCTCCGGCGCTCCCCCGCGCCCGTCCCCTGCCCGAGGTCCACGTCGGCGGGCCGGTGGACGGAGTGCCCGTCTCCTCGGACGCTCGGGCCGTCCGGGTCGAGACGAGCATCGCGAGCAGCACCGCGCCGGTAGCGAGGGATCTTCGCATTACTCTTCCGCAGTGAGCTCCAGGCCGAGCTCGCGCATCTGGGCCGCGTCCACCTCAGACGGGGCGCCGGACATGAGGTCGAGCCCCCGCTGGGTCTTCGGGAAGGCTACGATGTCGCGCATCGTCTTCGTGCGGAGCATGATCCACACGAGCCGGTCGAGCCCCGGCGCGATGCCGCCGTGCGGCGGCGTGCCGTACCGGAGCGCCCTCGTGAAGAAACCGAACTTCGACTCGATCTGCTCGTCCGTGAGCTTCAGCGTCCGGAAGACCTTGCGCTGCAACTCCGAGTCGTGAATCCTGATCGAGCCCGAGCCGCACTCCTGGCCGTTGAGCACGAGGTCGTAGCTGAGGCTGCGAACCTTGCCGGGGTCGGAGTCGAGGAGCGGGATGTCCTCCTCGCGCATCATCGTGAAGGGATGGTGCTCCGAGTCCCAGCGGGACTCGTTCTCGTTCCAGCTGAACAGAGGAAAATCGGTGACCCACAGGAAGGACAGGTCCTCCGGATCGGCGAGATTCTCTTCCGCGCCGATGCGGTTGCGGAGCTCGGCCAGCGACGCGTTGACGACCTTAGCCTTGTCGGCGACGAACATGACGTTGTCGCCCGCGAGGGCGCCCGAGCGCTCTACGGCCGCGGCGGCCTGCTCCTTCGAGAGGAACTTCGCGATGCCGCCCGACGGCTCGCCGCCCTCGCCCACCTTGAACCAGGCGAGCCCACGGGCGCCCCAGGCCGAGAGCTCCTTCGTGAGGTCGTCGATATCCTTCCGCGACTTCTTCGAGCCCCAGCCGGGGCCGCGGATGCCCTTGACGATGCCGCCCGACTCGACGGCGCCAGCGAAGACCTTGAACTCCGACTCCGCCGCGTGGTCCGTGAAGTCAAAAAGCTCGACGCCGAAGCGCGTGTCGGGCTTGTCGGTGCCGTAGCGCTCCATCGCCTCGGCGTGGGTCATGCGCGGGAAGGGCGTCATGATCTGGATTCCGGCGCCGCCGTCGAAGAGGGCCCGCATCGCCCCCTCGGTCACGCGGAATATCTCCTCCGGCGTGGTGAAGCTCATCTCGAGGTCGAGCTGGGTGAACTCGGCCAGCCGGTCGGCGCGCACGTCCTCGTCACGCATGCAGCGGGCGATCTGGAAGTACTTCTCGGTCCCCGCCACCATGAGCAGCTGCTTGTACATCTGCGGCGACTGCGGCAGCGCGTAGAACTTGCCCGGGTACTTTCGCGATGGCACCAGGTAGTCGCGGGCGCCCTCGGGGGTGGACTTGCCGAGGAAGGGCGTCTCCACCTCGACGAAGTCGAGGCCGTGGAGGAAGCCGCGCAGCGAGTGTATCGCCTTCGAGCGCACCTGCAGATTCCGCTGCATCTCGGGGCGGCGGAGGTCGAGATAACGATACTCGAGGCGGACGTCCTCGCCGGCGGCGATATCGTCCTCGATCTCGAAGGGCGGCGTCTCGGCCGATGCCAGGACTTCGACCGAGCGCGCGTTGACCTCCACCTCGCCAGTGGGGAGCTTCGGGTTGACTCGGTCGGTGCCGCGCAACCCCACGTCGCCCTCCACACGGACGACGAACTCCGAGCGGAGCGACTCCGCCACCGAGTGCGCCGCCTCGTCGCGCTTGGGGTCGAAGGCGATCTGGGTTACGCCCGTCCGGTCGCGGAGGTCGACGAATATCAGGTCGCCGTGGTCGCGCACCGAGGCGACCCAGCCGGAGAGAGTCACGCCCGCGCCCTCGTCCGAGGCGCGAAGCTCGCCGCAAGTGTGGGTGCGGTAGGGGGTGGACTGGGCTGTCAAGAGTGCCTACTCCTTCTGAGAGTGCTGCACGATCCAATCACAAAGCTCGTCTTCCCTCACCTCTTCCTGTCTGCCTTGGCCCTTCAGGGGCTTGACCTTAACCACGCCCCGTTCCTCCTGCTCCGGGCTCCATATGACGGCGAAGTCCGCGCCGGACTTGCGGGCAACTCTCTCCTGCGACTTCACAGACCTGTTGCCGAAAACCATGACCGCCTGGATGCCGCGTTGTCTCAGCATCGTCGATAGCACCAGCGCCCGGCGCTGCGCTGCCTGATTCATGCTCGGGCTAATGATATGCACCTTCGTGCCATCACTCTCTCTAACGGGGCATCGCCCGACTATCCTGTCCAGTCCCAGCGCAAGACCAATCGCCGGAACGTGGGGGCCGTCGAGAATCTCGATGAGCCCGTCGTAGCGCCCGCCGCCGCCGAGGGCGTCCTGGGAACCCTCCTCCCCCTCGGCGAAGTACTCGAAGACCGTCCGCGTGTAGTAGTCGAGGCCCCGGACGATCATGGGGTCCACATCGTAAATGACTTCCCGGGCGTCGAGCCCCGACTTCACCGCCTCGAAGTGCGCCGCGCATTCATCGCACAGGTTATCGAGCGGCTTGGGGGCGGCGGAGGCCACCTCGCCGCACCCCGGCACCTTGCAGTCGAAGATGCGCAGGACGTTAGTCTCGAGGCGGCGCCTGCAGTCGCCGCAGAGCTCGTCCTTCTTCCCCTCGAAGTAGGCCTTCAGCTTCTCCCGATAGGCCGGGCGGCAGTCGGGCTCCATGCAGCCGATGGAACTCAACTTCACCGAGACATCATCGATGCCGGCCTTCTCGATGATCTCGGCTCCGACGCGAACGACCTCGGCGTCAAGCAGCGGGTCGTCCGAACCGAAGGCCTCCACCCCGAACTGCCAGAATTGCCTATAACGGCCCTTCTGCGGCTTGTCGTGACGGAACATCGGCCCCGAGTACCAGAACTTCTGGAACGGGGCAGACTTGTGCATTCCCGCTTCCAGATACGCGCGGCAGATGCCCGCCGTCCCCTCGGGGCGG
>Ga0272441_10013784_pt1 | contig 11578 bp, 9 predicted proteins | sample SSMProp6N_FD_193582 | JGI IMG/M metagenome (GOLD analysis project Ga0272441, IMG submission 193582) | Marine sediment archaeal communities from Little Sippewissett salt marsh, Falmouth, MA, United States - SSM-Prop-6N | ecosystem: Environmental > Aquatic > Marine > Wetlands > Sediment ... | reverse complement strand
CGAAAGATGGATCGGGGAACCCAAGATATCCAGCAACTCAGGTTCAAGCCGGGTTTCAATTTCGATTAAAGGATGAAAGGCATTCAATCGTTGGTATACCGGACTGATGAGATATTCTCTGATTAGGTCATTTAGGTTCACTATCTCTGAAGTATGCACGCCCCTGCGGGCAAGAGTGAGTAAGTCCTCAACGATAGCGGCAGCCTTTTTGCCGGATTCGCGAATGACTTCAATCGGTTGGTGGAGAGGACTGTTCTTTGGAAGGTCCAACAGCAGAAGGTCAGGGTAACTCACGACTCCTGAAAGGACATTGTTGAGGTCATGGGCAACGCCTGCTGCCAAAGTTCCCAGGTCTTCCATTTTCTTGGAACGCGCCAGACTTTCCTGAAGCGCGAGTTTTTCCTTCTCAGCTCTACGACGCTCGGTTATGTCGTGGGCCACGCCCACTATCCCAATGGGAGAACCGTTTTTTCCCAATAAAAATGAGGCGGTTACCTCGACCCATACCGATGAACCTTTTTTCAGAAGCAGTTCAAGTTCCAGGGTGCAAGATTTACCAAAAGAATTGGATTCTCGTCCTATATCACACTGAACGTTGAATTCATCGAAGGCCCTGCTCAGCGATTCCGGTGCCAGCACTTCATCGAGCGAAAGTTTTAAGTACTCATTCGGAGCCCATCCCTGCAATCGCTCAATAGACGGGCTGACATAGGTTAAGACGAAATTCATATCCATCATCCAAATAACATCATGGATGTTTTCCGCCAGCAAGCGGTATTTCTGCTCGCTTTGGTGAAGGGCTTTCTCAGATTCTACTCTGACAAGGATTTCTTCTTTCAGCTTTTCCCGTATTCGCAGCAGGTCCGCACGCTCATCTTTGAGAGCTTTGGTTGCCGCAACCGTTTTCTTGTTCAGCGCCTGTAATCCATTGACCAACACGGCTACTGAAACAGCTGAAACCGTATTTAAAAAAAGAAAATTGGCCCAGGCGGTCACCACTCGAACGACGCTGATCGATTCAGGCGGACTGCCCACATATCCCTGAGAGAAGACCAGCCACAGGATGACCAGCGCTGCGGCGTTAAGAAAAATTGCGATCAGAGCAGCCCGCAGCCCCAGCAGTACCCCCGAGAGTACGGCAAAGCAAAACAACCAATTCGTCCCCCCGCTCAAGAATCCGGCCTGGCTTAGAACCGAGACCCCAACCATAAAGGTGATAAACACGACTCCTGCAGTTTTTTTGCGTAGGTTGACGCGATGGGGCTTCAGCAGGTAAGCGAACCCTATGGCAGCGAAAACATCCAAGATAGCAAGCAGCCAGAGTCCTTCTTTGAATGCCATGTAAACCGCTGGTACCAGAGCAATCAGGGATAAACCAGTCCCGGTCGCAAGCACTGAAAAAAGGATTCGCTCACGCCAAAAAGCCAAGCCATCCTCGGTGGGATCTTGATGTTGGAAGAAAGACTGATTCCAAAGGCGTCTTGCAACCAAGGCGGCCCCGTTTTCAATGCGCAGCCGTAATTTTGGTAAAAGATAATGCATTCTTCCAGTCTTTAAATGTGGTGGGGAGGCCCCACTTTGAAACAGCAACTTTACTCGTTCTTTATCGACACAACAAGCAAGAGACTTAAGCTGTTTTTTCAGATCCTCGCCGCTGCTGCGGATTCTTAGGTTTTATAGTTAGCGTCGATTCATAAATTATGATTTAACAGAGCCGAGAAAAACAAGGAAACGCCTTCATTGGTACAGAGGACTGAAGGCATCCTTATGTAACATTGGTAAGCCGGGAACAGATGCTGCCCCTGGTGCCTAAAGCGCTTTAATTTTGATAATAGGCTTTGTACACTTAACGATACTCATTGTATAACTATTTAAAAATAATGCACATTTAAAATGTTTTTCTTGAATTCGAAAAATATCCTTGGTATGAGTTTACTGTAATTTTTTTGTAAAACCGTCCTAACATTTTTTTAAGAATATGCCGGTTAACATAATTAACCGCCATATAATAGGAGCGTAATATGGTCAGAAGCTTGAATTATTTGGATTGGAAAATCGAAAATAGACTGATATTAGAATCATTTCCTGGAAAAACGATTATGATGCTATATTCTGGCGGGAAAGATTCTTCGGTTGTTTTACATCTTATTCAAAGAGCAAGTACAGAGTTTGGTTTTTCCTTTAAGACATTTGCAGGAATTTTCCCCAATCACGTATTTACATTAAAAGATCGCGAAAAACTAGATAGCTACTGGAGGGCTCATGATGTTACGATCAATTGGCACACGCTCCAGAGTACGGATGTTCAGTTAGACGCAGCTCTATCAGAAGGGGTGAGCCCCTGCTTGATCTGTAACACCGCCAAAAAACAGGCGCTAATAAATTTTCTAAAGGTGGAATCAATAGAACTGGGATCCTTGGTGATCATCATAAGCTATTCCCTCTGGGACTTAGTCAGTGCCTCTGTTGAGCATACGTTGACTTTTAATTATTCTCTTTCCGATGCGATTCCGTCGGTCCGTCATAAATCAACCGAGGAGCGATTTTTCGAAACGGCCCAGCGCTTTTATCCTTTTTTGAAATTTAAGAGTGGCTTTGCTGTTTTCAAACCCCTGATCCGATACAACGACCAAGATATTTTGAAATTAATATCTGACGAAAGTATCCCACTTTTGTCAACTCAATGTCGTTTCGAGAATTACCGTCCTAAACGACTTTTTTCTCGCTATTATAAACGTATAAACATCAAGTTTGATTTTGAAAAGGTCTTGGAATTTTCAAAAACAGTGCATCATCTTCCAGAGGAAAATGTTTTTACCGAACTTGGAGAAGACAGTTATTTAAGGGGAGTAATTTGATTACCCACAAATTTTTAACTGAATGGTTTCACGATAGCCGCATTCATAGGCCTATTATTTTGAATGGATTAATAAGGAATCATTTGGAATGCCCAAGAATCGATATCTAATGGAGAGTGAAGATGAGTCGATGCGACTCGACCTTAAAACCAATCCCCGCGATATTCAAAAACAAGCCCGTTGGGCGAAAATCAGACCTGGAATTCGGATTGGAGATTTCGGTTGTGGACCAGGCAAGACTAGCTATTACTTGAATCGGTTGGTCCAACCGAGAGGTTCCGTATTGGGGGTTGACATTTCCCCGAAACGTATTGAGTACGCAAAAAAGCATTACCAAACGTCAGGGGTAGAGTTTACCATTGGAGATATCCGAGAGCCTCTTGATCGCTTTGGAACGTTCGACTTCATTTGGGTCCGATTTGTACTTGAGCATTATCGCTCTATAAGCTTTGAGATAGTGGACAACATATGCTCTGTGCTTAAATCTGGAGGAACAATCTGTCTGATCGATCTGGATTATAACTGTTTGACCCACTATGGCCTCTCCGATAAACTGGAAAAAGCATTACATAGGGTAATGCTTCTACTTGAGCGAAGGGCAGACTTTGATCCTTACGCTGGAAGGAAGTTCTATTCCTACCTATACGACTTGGGGTTTACTGATATTCGTCTTAATCTATCTGCCCATCATCTTATCTACGGCCCTATCCAGAGAAACGACCTTTTCAATTGGACCCAAAAGGTAGAAATAGCTGCCAAAAACTCTGGACATGATTTCAAGGAATTTGATAATGGTTTTGAGGGTTTTAAGTCCGACTTTCAGTCCTTTTTCTGCAATCCCCGGCGGTTTTCCTACACACCTTTAATATGCTGTAGGGGAATCAAGCCCGGCTAAGCACATGGCATCAGGATGCCAATGATGAATTTGTTAGATGGCATTTAATGATAAAGGAATAAGGATCTTCTGCTTTTTCCTATATAAATGCTAAGAGGACCTGGATATTGATGTGCGTACAAGTTACTGCTGAGCAATAGCCGAAGCTATCAGTCTTGACTCCAACGTCAGGCTGATCTCCAAGAGCTTGGATCGAGAGCTAATTCCAAACACCGGCAGAGTCGAGGATGGGCGCGGTAGCATAAAGCTCCGTTCCCATCCCCTGCTCATCAAACCGGACATGCGGAGCATAACGCATCCGGCTTTCCGACTGGCTTCACCGTATGGCACCCCCCACTGTCTGGGCAGCTACCGGGATGTATCGACAATTCCCCGGGCGGGACTTCCACCCGCTGGCATCTTACGCCCTCGTGGCGCACCTGCATAATTGTGGTCAGGTGAAATTTTGGGTGGGTGGTGATTACACACCAGAAAATGAATATATCTGATAAATCGGTGGAGTAGTGATGTATTGAGAGTATCTTACTATCTTAACCCCCTGTCAAAATCTTAATTTTTTATCAGATGCCACTGAAAGACTCCGGGTGGTGATGAGTTGGAGAAATCTGGGATATAACTCTGGCTTATGCTGCGAAGGCGATTGGCGCAGACCTGGCGAAAGCTATGTGTGTAACAAGCGGCTTTGTTTTGTGCAAACTCTTGTTAGGCTCACCCAGTCATCACTCGGTGACTTGTTTTCTCTTCTCTCTTTTGCTACCTGGATCTGGTTCACCTTCATGAGGAAGCAGACCTTTCGCAATAATACGGAACAAGTGATCTACCTTGGTTTCGAGCATGGCCAAGCGGTTCTCGATGTATGGCGCGGGTCTATTAGGTCGCTGAGGAGCAGGAACCCTGCTTTCGACTCCGGGCAGCGAAATGCCGTTGATAAACCACGAGGCCACGGCATTGACAGCACATATCACCACCTTCTCTACTGTCTTGTCCTGAACTTCGATGGTGAGTTTGGTCGGGCCGACAAAGTTTCTTAACTGATCGCGTGTCAGTCTGCCATAGTTAAAAGTATGGTCTCGGTAACAGACAAAGGCGTATAATTCACCAGCTGCCCTATCGAGTGGCGTGCAATGAGCCCACAAAGAAAAATCACCACTTGCCCGAGCGTCACTCGGAAGGTTTTGCTTTATTCCGTCATTGCTGGTAAGTCTCATGTTGTAGTCAGACAAAAAGACATAATTAATTTCCGTTAGCGAACCATCCACAGTGAAATGCCAGGCCATACGTGTAAATTCTGGCTCTTCTTCTTCAAGACATATCCACACCTCCCCCAACTCATTGTCATCACAGCGCTCCCATGGCGTAAGATCATCATCGTTGAAAAAGCCGTTTTCTATTAATTCAGCCATTTTTTTCTCCTTTTCTAATGTGTCTTTAATGTGTTGCGGTCAAAGCCTAACATCGGTGATAGGAGGAAGAATTTTCCATGATATCGATTATAATAGATGCCACAACTTTCGACTTATCTATTTGAAGATATATATTATTTAGCCCTAATTGACAGGCATCACTTCCGATTAAATGAAAACCGTTATTCGTTTTAGCTGAGGAGAAGCGTAGAGGCTTAGCAAGGAAGTTGATTTTCAGAAAACGTTAGATATCGTTATAGATTTAATTTTACATAGCGCTAAGAGCATCCTATAGGGCAGGATTAAATAAGTCTACAATACGCAATAAGTTAATGTCAAGGTTTTGATATATTGAGATCATCTTGACCCTGCAGGTAGTTCAGAATCTGGTAATCTTCAAACGAAACCTGCAGATATCATAAAATTGCAATGTGGAGATTTTCAACGAACTTAGGACGACTTAACTCGATCAGCAATCTCTTCTTTAACCTCTATGGTCCGCCCATACAATAACTCCTATCTTCATATTCTTTCCATACGCAGCCACTATCCTCACAATTGCGAATGTCTGTGATGTATTCACAACAAGTTTCTTCAATTTGAGGGTCACTGTTAACGCAAAACGCATCATATTTAGTGACCCACCAGCAACCAGAGGCCCAACACTCATCTTCATCGAACAAAGGATCACAAGTACGGAACTCAAAATTTTCTCCTATGCGTCCACTATTCGCCACCCCAGCTGCTACTACCCCAGCCACGGTAACTAACGCCAGCGACCAGTCTGGTTGGTTCCCGTTACCTGGTGGTTGGGCATTGATATATAGCTCTTGCTTAGATGTATCCACTAAACCTTTTAATATATTTTTAATTATTTTGGCACTGCTTGCTATGCTTTTGTAGATCAACAGTGCTGCAGCCTTTTCATTTGGTTCAAGCTCATCAATGTTTGGCATAAAAATTAGCAAATTATTGTTAATTTTTTCTAATTTATTTTTTGCGTTTCTTAAACTGATAACTTCTTGTTTTGCATCGGGACAATCATTGCATTCCGGAAAATTAGCTACCGCATCGGCAATGGAGTTGCAAATTTCATCAAATGCTTTTTTCTCGATCATTAGTTTTTTTAGTGGATGATTTTTTGATCCTGGAACATGTTCTTGATAGGATTTAGATGTGGCAAAGCTAATTGAAAAAGTTGTAGAAAAAAGAACAATGGAAAACAAACTGATCACTTTTTTTAACATAACGCCCTCCATTACTTTTTGTCGTAAATTTAAATTTCTCTCATATTTAGAATTTTTAATGCTGGTTTTTTGACTGACGTTGATTTTTCAGCTTAGGCTTAATTTTAATCGCTCCATCGTCATTATGATAAAATTAGAATGTGTTGGAATGTTTCAGCAGTTTTTTTACCCGTGCTGTTATGGCACCAATCGCATTGCACTAAAATTTTCATTTTTTGTGCACTACAAAAAATCTAATGGTTTTAACGAAAGCCGGTTACCTGCTCAGCGGTATATTAACGAGGGGATTCAGCATTAAGCGTGAATATTTATTAATGTGCTGATATTGATACAAAATTGTTTCTTCATGCACTTGGTACGCTACACGTAGCAGGATAAGAAAACTATAAACTAACTAATTAGATTATGTCAAATTAAGAATGAAGTTTACCACATTGTGGTCTCTATACTAATTTCATCTATTAGGATTTCGATGATGGAAAGAAAACAATTACCGCCTGTAAGTTAATCTATCTTACGATTCTTATGATCTGTGATTAATTGAGACCATCCTTGTTATTGGAACCATGTTTAGTCCGTTGATAAGTTGGATATCGGCAATTTTGATATTTAAGAATGGTCGCTTTCATTTACTTTACATGTTCTCTTAAGCACGAATTTGAAACCATGCTAATTGGATCATCCTTTCAGCAATGTAATCAAGGTAACTTCACTTACGGTATTAAATCGGATTGGTATACCTATGGTACAGCAGCCTTGGCTAGTATAGCCTGTCATCTCTCTGTATCTCCATAATCCGCGGTAATATTTTCTGCCATGTTTCAAATGGAGGATGATAGGATGCCCTCCAGGTAGGCAGATTTGGCCTCCATGCGTATGGCCACACAGATAAAGCCGATACCCGTTTTCTGCAGCGATATCATATAATGACGGCGTATGTACCAGGGCAATTTTAAATTCATCTGCTGTTTCCTCAAGGGCAGTAAGTGAATGGTCTGTATAGTAATAATAGGGGTCGTCGATCCCTGTTATCTGTATCCTATTGTTGTCTCGATTGATATATATAGATTCATTGGCCAATACTGTAAGTCCCATGCTTTCTAATGGGACTGCCATTCGGTACGTATCGTGATTTCCCAGAGTAGCGAAAATACCGTCCTTTGCCCTTATAGTGGAAATAATATTTTCCATGGCTTCAAGGGTGTTTTTAATGCTTCCGCTGATTTTTGCTCGGTAATCTCCAGTCATAACACAGGCGTCATAATGCAAATTTTTAATACTCTCACAAATGATACGATCGTATCCTGAGATAAAATCCGCATGAGGATCGGTTAAATGTAAAAATGTGTATCCGTGAAAAGCAGAAGGTAAGTCGCTGAATTGAATACTTTCCTTATTAATAACAATCCGCGTCGCATTATAATAACCTGTCTTATACAATCTGATAGTTTTTAAGCACACCCCGAACAAATTGATTAATAATTCGAAAAGAGACCAGTGGCGCCTTCTTTTTTCACCATACCTCCGATGTTTATAGATATCTGCTTCAAGAATGGACCTTGTTAGAGCCCAAACCAAACGTCTGTCGGTATCAGTATCAAGCTGCTGTATATTTCTGTCAGGTAGCGAGACTGAAAATGAAGTTTTCCTCAAAATGGGTTTTGGCAAGTTCTTTGTTCCCCAGGTTGAATAATACCATTATGCGATAATAATGCCCGACCTTTGATGCATTGAGGTCACCTTAGTATATGGAATTATATCTTTTATTACCGATGTGCTTTGGTGATCAACAGCGTACCACGGGAACGGTTATCGGCGCAAGATTTGGTCCGCTGTGATAATTTTTCCGAATCACAGGAAAATGACGGACCTGATATCTACAAGGATGTTAGAAATCCAAAAAATCAACCATCCTTTTCTAACTGTGATAGCAATTTGAAAGTCAACTATTTTTCGAAAGCGACCAACCCCAAGATGTACTGGTCAGCCAATTTATTAGCTGGGTGGTTTTTAATCGTCTTTCTTAGTAAATTTCCCGGTGACTTCTGAAGTAACAACTCCCTTCAGGGAGTTTTTCCCAGACGAATTCTCTTTCTGTTCTATTGTACCGAAGGTGTCGATGTATGAAACCACGACATCTTTGTGAAGGTGAGCGATCAATCCTGTCAGGTTGGTTTTGGTAAGTGTTTCAAGCACAACAACTGAATAAAGAAAATCGCCGCCGAGATCACTATACGACTTCGACATTGAAGTGCAAAGAAATCCTTTGCGACCTATTTTTCGCCAGATCTCCCACGGCACGCCATGGTCTAATTTCCATTGGTCCACATGGGTTATTAAAGCGGATTCAAAAAATTTGCCAAGCTTCAGACGAAAGGCGTTGTGCTCATCGGTATAAGGCAGATGACTTGTCGGATTTAACTCCTTATCATTTCGATCGCCATGGTGGCGATCTCTTCAACGGGATTGTTTTTATGCCCGCTGAGGATTTGCATGGTCTTGGCATCACGGTAGCAGCGTTCGACATCATACTCAGTGGGCTATACCCTGCGTTGGAAAGGCAATGAGACCCGGTGTATGGGTGTCATTGGAAAGGCACGGCAAGTGCGGTAGTTGCCAGGTTTTCTGGCCAGACGGTTTCGAACTGGCCGTTGATTACCTGAAACACCTGGGTTTTGGATACATTCTGATGCCGGAATGGACCGCAATCCGAGAATGCCACAATTCCGAATGGCATCTCCATGTTGAAGGTGGCATATCAGGCGATGCTAGGATAGAGCCGCACTAACCGGTTGCCGAGCATTGTGGCCACACGCTGGAACAATGCCGATCCTTCAATAGGATGTTTCCCTATAATTTCAAGAAAATCATCTCTGTCCAACTTGCTGAGGATGGTAGTTTCAAGGCAGTGCGCCGTTGCGGACAGCTTGTCACGTCCGATGAGGCTGGACCAACCAATGATTTCACCCGGTTGATAAGCCACGTATACTTCCCGAGATTTCTCTCCCAAAGTGAGTTTGATGCGACCTTTGACCAGAATGTAAAAGGCTTTAGCGGGATCTCCCTCCCTGAATACCACCTCTCCCTCTTCGTAATTTTCCTTGGTGCTGACATCCATGGCCGCTTTCACGAAGTCCTTGTCCATTCCCCAGAAAAGATCACCTTGTTTAAGATACATCTGTGGACCTCCTTTCCGAACGGGTTTCTGTTTGTGAAGCTCCAATCATAGCACGGATCCGTGGTCCGCGCGCGTGCTCCAAATAGGTTCCTCCACGGGATCAACAAGCGCATCAACACTTCTGGAATGGGTCGGATCAGGCGATTGAAAACGGTCTGTTGTCGGCCACAAAGCGATATTCACAAAAAAAGAATGGCGGCTCAGGAAAAATATCGAAGCATCTTGTCTGGAGTGGGGTCGTACAACGAACTTGTCAGCTAGGCCGGGCCGTTTCATCGGGAGCCCTCACCAACTTTTTGTAATGTTATTATAATTATAATAGGGATAAAGGAGGATAGTCAACCGAAAATGCTGCTCAACAAAGCCGCCATCGATGCAATGACCGGTCCCGGTTATACTTTTGGACAGATTCATCCTGGATCTACCCCGTTTAGAAGTGGTTTCATAACCTCAACAAGGAAGGTGTATGATGAGCTTAACAAAACAGGCCACCGCTTGCTCTCGATATTCGCCGCCCAGGGCGGAACCATCAAGATGAGAGCGGTTTCGGACGCTGTCGCCCGTGCCTCCGTGATCGCGCAGAAAGCTGCCCGTAATTCGATTTGCACATCATCATTACCACCAACCGGAGTGATTAAAAAGGCAGCTGATAACCTGTTGAATGCCTCCTTCACATCGGATACGTTCATCATATTTCCCTGGAGCACATCGGCATAGGGGAAATGTTTGGCCACCTTCCTGGGCGACCGGGCCAGAACTTTCACATTCAAACCGTGATGCATGAATGTGTGGATCTAAGTCGCTTCGAAACGACCGGTTCCGCCAAGCACGACTATCGTTTGAAGAGGCGATGTTCGAGAACATCGAGGCATGGTTCCCTGGTTCTCCATTTAGAACGATCCCGCAGCCAACAAGAAGCCAATACATTGAGACTTGACTGGAGGAACGCCGATCTCATATAGATGAACATGATAAAAAATAATCGGAATGAGTCGGATGTCTGCCAGGTATGTTTAACCTGAACAAACCCTCATGGTTTGCGTTAACCGTTCCTCTTTCAGTAGCGACGCCCTTTTCGACTCGCACTTGTTTCTTGCGCATTCTCCTTCACCGCAACATCCAATCATCACGGCTTATATCCTGGGCCTGCCATTTTGGATAATCGTATCATCATCGTTACGGGCTCTTCCGGCTTTCTCGGCTCCGCAATTTGTGTCGAATTGAGCCGGAATTTTAAAGTGATCGGCATGGATTGCCGGGACCCTTCCATCTCTTTGCAAAGACGGGCGCCGGATGTTTGGTGGCAAAACATAGACATTTCGGATCGCGTCGGCGTCAACGTCGTTTTCAATCGCATTGCAGCAGATTATCCGCGTATCGACTTCGTGCTTCATATGGCCGCATTTTACCATTTTGGTCAGCACTGGCTTCCTGAAGATGACCGGGTCAATATACGTGGACTGCGAAACATCTTGGAAGGAGCATCTCGTGTGGATACCAAACGGTTCGTGTTCGCCGGAAGTATTGCCTCGTTGCCACCGCCACCCGTCGGCTGCGTCCTTACCGAGAAATCAACCCCAGGCACCGCAACCGCCTACACGCAATCCAAAACGATTGGCGAGTCATTGCTATCACAATTCAGTTCGAGACTGCCTGTGGTGGCGCTTCGTATCGGCGGCGTTTTCAGTGACTGGTGCGAGCTTCCGCCGCTTTACAGCCTCATGAAACTGTGGAGCCAACCCAATGTTTTCGGTCGCATGATACCCGGCCAGGGCGCCTCTGGTTTCCCCTACATCCACCGTCGTGATCTGGTAAAAACCGTTCGCACGATCATCGATCGGAACGACGACCTGGCGCCCTACGACATTCTATTTGCCGCTCCTCCCGGCTGCACGACACACAGTGAGTTGTTCCCGGGAATTCGAAGAGCCTGTGGCACCCATTTCCCATTGAAACCGATACATGTCTCTCCGGCCTTGGCCAGGTGTTTTTTGATA
>Ga0272441_10013782_pt1 | contig 11578 bp, 11 predicted proteins | sample SSMProp6N_FD_193582 | JGI IMG/M metagenome (GOLD analysis project Ga0272441, IMG submission 193582) | Marine sediment archaeal communities from Little Sippewissett salt marsh, Falmouth, MA, United States - SSM-Prop-6N | ecosystem: Environmental > Aquatic > Marine > Wetlands > Sediment ... | reverse complement strand
CCGCAAGAACTCTCTGGAGGCTCGTCATCTCGGCCATTTTCAGTCCCCCTGTGCCTTCGAAACCAGACGTGCAGCAATTCGAGCTGCTTCTGGAGCGTCCGGAGCGTACGCGTCCGCTCCGATAAGGTCGGCCCACTCCTGCGTTACCGGAGCACCACCAACCATAATCTTTGTCTTCTGCCGAAGTCCGGCTTCTTTCAATGCTTCGATGACCTCCTCCACCGACGACTGGGTCATGGTGAGCAAGGAGGAGAGTCCCAGGATATCGTAGCTGCCATTGCGCACGGCCTCCACGAATTCCTGAGTCTGCACATCCACGCCAAGGTCAGTGACTTCCCAGCCATTGCCGCGCATTATCATCGCAACAATATTCTTGCCGATGTCATGCACATCGTCTGCTACCGTACCCAGAAGCATCCTGCCTATGCGCGGAACCTCGCCTGAACTCAACATGGGCTCAATCAATGCAAGCGCCTCAGTCATCGCCTGGCCAGAAGCCAGCAACTCAGGCAGGAAGTACTCACCATTTTCGAACAACTCGCCAACTTCCTGAATTCCGGGAACAAGCCCTTCATTCAGGATGTCGCTCGCATTCACTGCTTCAGCAAGCGCAGTCTGAGTTCGCGCGACTGCGCCTTCAGCATCGCCTTGCACGATGCTATCCCGTATGGATGCCAAACCTGCCATCAAACCTCCTCAAGACGCATTTGTCCTCTCCACCACATCCCGAAGCGGGGACCGGGACCTAAGTGAAGGGATGAAGTGCCAACACCCAAGAATGCTCACGACCTGACAATCATCTGGTCTGGCAACCACGTGATGATCTGAGGGAAAGCAATGCAAAGCAGCAACGCAATCACGATAATCAACACGAATGGAATCACACCCTTCATGATGTCAGACAACTCCACTTCCCACTCTGGCCTGCAGACCCCCTTAAGGAAGAAGATTGCATAGGCAAATGGTGGAGTAAGGAATGACATCTGCAGGTTGACGATGATCATCATTGCGAACCAGAGCTTGTCGAAGCCGAGTGCCAATCCAATCGGTGTTGCCAGTGGCACGACAACGAAGATGATCCCTATCCAGTCTATGAACATGCCCAAGATGAATACGATGAACATGACCACGAAGAAGGCGCCCCATCGGCCGAACGGCGCGCTCAGAATGAACCCGGAGACAACGTCTCCACACCCGAGGCCAAGGAAGACTCCTGTGAACATGGCCGCATTGGCCCCCAGGAACAAAGCCATGCCGGTAACAATCATGGCCTCCCTGGTGACGCCGTTGATAACGGAGAAATTGAGTCTCCCATATGCAGCGGCGATTACGAGGGTCGCCGTGAGACCTACTGCCGCGGCTTCCGTCGGGGTTGCGATACCAAGGAAGATAACTCCGAGCACCGCCACGATCAGTACCACTATTGGGACCGCAGACGTAACAAGAAGATATGTCTTGTGTGACAGGGAGACATTCCTTTCTTCGAGACTCATTGACGGGGCCACATGCGGTGATATGAAAGACCGCACGGCGATATAAGCAATGTAGAGTCCGGAGAGCAGCAATCCTGGAACGATCGCCCCCATGAAGAGCTGGCCCACAGAAATGGCTGCGGTAGGTCCGTAAAACACAAGCATCACGCTCGGGGGAATGAGAATCCCGAGGGTGCCTCCCGCACATACGGAGCCAGTTGCAAGGTCCTTCGCGTAGCCGCGCTCAAGCATCGCCGGCAGTGCAATCAAGCCCAGCGTGATGACCGATGCGGCGATAATCCCAACGCATGCCGCGAGTGCCGTACCAAGAAGCACCGTGGCCACGGCCAGACCACCACGAAAGCCGCCAAGCCATAGATACAGCGCCCCAAAAAGCCGCTCGGCAATGCCAGAGCGTTCAATCATCAGCCCCATGCCGATGAAGAGAGGGGCAGCAAGAATGACATAGTTGGACAGCATCCCATACAGACGGTTGTACAGAACACCGGTAACGTCCGGCCCCCACGCGAGAATGCCGACAAATACAGCGACCCCCCCCAGGCTGAAAGCGAGTGGAAAGCCGAGGAGAACGGCAACCAGCAGACCACCAATCATCGCAATGGTGACTGCAAGCGGAGACATGTCAATCATGGATCACCCTCCTTGCCGCTCCAAGTACGAGGAAACCGGTTCTATACGTGGCCCGATTCATAAATCCTCCCCTGTTGTCAACCGACACAGCTGACGTATGAACTTCGCAATCCCCTGGCCGAAGACCAGAAAGAGTCCGATTGTGATGATTGTCCGGAACGGGTACAGGGGTGGATACCAGAAGCCCAGGGACCCCTTCTCAAGGATGGTCCAGGACTGAATGGTGCGCAAGAGCGAGAAGCGACACACGAAATACATCAGGGGGAAGAACAGCAGTACCATGAGCACTATCTCGATAATCAGTTGCGTACGTTCCGACATCTTCTTCTGAATCAGGTCGACCCTGACATGCCTGTCCAGCTTCAATACGTGAGCTGTCGCCAGAATGTACATGGAGCCGCCCAACATGTAGCTAATGTGAAACGCCCATTCGGTGGGCGCATTGAACACATACCGAAGTGTCACGTCGTAGACGATGACCGCAGTCAGTACAGGCAATATCCAGCGGGATATGTTGGCGGCGTATCCACTGAGTCTGTCCATCACCGCCAGAACACTCCTCAATCCGGATCGAAATCCCATCGTGTTGTACCTCCTATGTAGCGTGACGGCCAAGGAATGGCCGTCACGCTAGAGCGAGTCAATGACTACTGCGTTACCTTGTCACCCAGCCCGTAATCCGATCCTGGCATGCGCGATACGACGCGTAGAATTCCTCCTGAGAAGTCATGACCTTGTCGAAGAATGGGTCATCGGCACGATAGCGCTCATACACGATTTCAGCCGCATCAAGTATGCCTTCCTGGACATCAACCGGAAGGTCATGAATCTCGACACCGTAATCAAGCATCTTTTCGTACGCGATTCCATCAAGGTAGTTGGATTCCCACAGACCACGGCTCGCAGTCGCTTCGGTAGCATGCTCAATGACCGCCTTCAGGTGGGGCGGGAGCGCAGCCCACTCGTCCGCATTGACGTCTACCTGCTGCATGGTATTGGTCTGATGTATGCCGGGCATGTGATAGATGGCGCCCAACTCTTGATATCCGTAGTCCCAGTCGAGCGTTGGAACACTGAACTCGAACGCATCGATAACGCCGCGCATGAAGCCTTCATAGAGTTCCCCAGCGGGCACATGGATAACCGATGCACCTAGCTCTTCCGAGAGGATCTCGCCCCAGATTGCAGCGGTTCTGAACTTCAGTCCATCAAACTGGTCGAGTGAGTTGACGGGCTCTTTGAACCAACCGAATCCTTCAGCAGAACGCGGAGAGCCGGGACCGACATGCTTGATGTTGTAGTTGTACATGTCGAATGCCTCTTGGTTGAGTTCATTTCCGCCACCCTCATAGAACCAGGCAAGCTGCTCATAGATAGTGGGTCCGCCAGGGTAGCCAACAAATAGCCTGGCAGCAGGCCCGAACGTACCGGCGAGGTTTGGAAGGCCTGTGAATATGGCATCAAGTGTGCCTTCACTGCAGGCATCAAACTCCTGATACGCATCGACGACGGCGCCGCCAGCAAAGACCTCAATATCGAGTTGGCCGTCGGTCATGGCGCGAACAGTGTCAGCGAAGTAAATCTGCAGATCGTAGTCGCCTGTTCCAGCGGACCACGGCCCTGCCATGCGCCACTTGATCACTTCACCCGCGGGCGCGGACGGCGCGCCATTCGAGGCCTCCCCGTCCGGAGCTTCTTGCTCTGCCGGGGCACAGCCAACAAGCGCGATTCCAAGCACAAACACCACTGCAATGCATGCACGCAACAAATTGGTTTTCATACTTTCTCCCTCCTTCAATGAACTGCGTTGAATGCAAGTCAGAACCCTGCACGCGTCACATAACTACCTCCAAGAGTCCAAACTTCAAGCCTGCCAACACTCCTGTAAGCACCTGCGGTAGCTTCCGCATATGATTGCAGCTTCACAGACCATCAACCGGGCAGCGTGCATCGGCCAGTCTCCCATGTTTGAAGCAACTGGGCTGAACGGAACAGGACCCGTAACTGAGCTCGACGGATCCGCATTGGAGCCATGCGAATATGCATGAGGGGAGCAAGAGGCCGCATCGCGACCCAATTCTGAACCTAGCAGGCGCTCGTTGAATCCGTATGTCTACGCATTCGAAGATGCGCAATTGCCGCAGTCGCGTTTCGGATTCTGCGGATGCGTGAAGCGACACGGCGTGCGCGCGGCAGTCTACAGGGCGACACCTGGCAAGCTGGTTCAGGTGCGCTTCTCAGAAGAGGGCGGCGATTAGTGTGATTTGACTGAGACGTCTCTGACGGAACACCCGCACCCCTATAGATTCCACTCAGATTGTGCGTGTCTGGAAAGATGGAGGAGTGCCGTCAAGGAAGATCTTCCAGCGTAACCACTCCAGCCTTGAGGGCATGGAACACAGCCTCAGTACGCGAGTTCACCTGCCACCTTCTGAACACATTGAGAAGATGGGACTGGACAGTACGCTCGCTGATACCAAGACTGAACGCAATGTCACGATTGCTGGCACCACCGGCTGCCAGCCTTAGGATTTCGCGTTCTCTAGGGCGCAGTGGGGGACTGGAGTCGACTTCACATTGTCGACTGATGAACTGTCGAATGGCCCGGCTCATTGCCTCCAGGTCAAGGACTGCTTTGCCCGCACAGACCAGGCGAATGGCTCCACATAGTTCCGCGGCCTTCGAGCACTTCAGCATGTAGCTGGATGCACCTGACTCCAGAGCCGCGACAACATTGGCGTCTTCTTCGCAGGAAGACAGGAGAATGACACGTGTACCACAGCCTGTCCCCACTATGCGGCGGCAGACCTCCACCCCACTTACGTCAGGAAGGTCGACATCGACTAGCGCAATGTCGGGTGCCATCTCCCGCACGCACTCAAGGGCTTGACGTCCACTTTCCACACCAGAGACCACCTTGAGGTCAGACTGGTCTTCCAACAGCCGGCAGAGACCCTCGCGAAACAGGGTCTGGTTGGCTGCCACGACAATGCCTACAGGTTTGCCTTCCAACGAACACCCTCCTGTCAGACCCGGCCGCACGAAGGAGAGCTCCGGCACGGGTCAAGCAGACTGCCACTAGGGAACGGAACGCAACAGCAACGGGGCAAGACGCATTCATGGCCGATAGCGTATCAACATGCTGAGCCTCAACTGCCACATATGCGTATGGGAGCAACAGATTGTGCGCACCCTGCCGTGGTTTGTCAATGGCCAAGACAGACGATGGCGACGCCAACCGTGTCCTACTGTTTCTTCAGCAAACGCAGGGCTAGCAGAGGACACTGGTATGCACACAGCGTGGTACAAGATGATGAGGTGATAACAGGAGAATCGCAAGCCAAACTGCGGCGCGTGGCATTCCCTCTAGCAACTCGCGAAGCGTTGGCTCTTGTGAACATGACCACCTAACTGCTGACGCGCCAGCTTGTTGCTCGGGCAGCGGCTTCTGAACGCAAACGCACGTTCACGGAGCGTCTATATACAACAACTATCGCGGAAGAAGGAACGCAGCCCTGACATCGAAGGGGAGGGAACGCCCTTCGCGCCCCACAATGATTCCCAGATTCGCTGCGCGTTGAGGCTCTAAGCCGGTATCGCGGCCAGTCTCGGCGTCCGCCTTCTCCGAACGGCCTTCTTCAAGCCGCCCTCGGTCAGTGCGGTGGCAGCGGCTATGACCACCACAATCGAACCATACGTGGCCACCACTTCGAGCGGTCCTGCGTCTGCTGCAAGTCCACCACCACGATTCTGTCTGCCCTGACCTCCACCCAGTCCCAGTCCATCCTCGGTGAATGGATGCGTCAACCAGCCGACGAACTCACTTGTGACCATGCTGTACGCGCCGAACGCCACCGCTGCCACGAGGAACGTGGCCACGAGCGGCCTCGCGACTATGCGTGGCATTCTGAATATGCGTGCGAACATCGTCCTGATGAATGACCAGTGGAGGCCAACATGCACACCTACAAGCACCAATGCGAATGCGGCCGCGAAGAAGTGTGCAGCCCGCCAGAAGGCATAGTCGCCGTATACGTCAACGAGTATGGTCCTGGATATCATGATGCCGCTCACGGCGATGAATACCATCGTGACGAGAAGCAGCACGGCCAGCACATAGCCAAGCCTGACCCGCGAAGGCAGAGGCCGTCTGAAGATACGCTTCGTGATGCCGACGATCCACGAACGGTTGAGTCCGTTGTGAACGACGAACAGCCCAATCGCAATTAGTCCGCCGACCTCGTGGAAGCGGATGTTCACAGCGTACTTCTCGTACATCAGCACAAGCAGCAAGACCATCACCACATCCAAGATGATTCGTACTACGTTCTTGTTCAAACCCATCTACCTCCAGCACAAGTCCCTGGTTCTGCCGTGAGTCTAGCGCGCGTGTATGAAGGTCCTGTGAACATAGCGTCTTTCGGGCACGTACGAGTCGCGCTTCAGGCGAGGCGCGGAACAATACAGAGGGAACGGCACGCAACTCTACTAGAGAAGCATCGACTCGCGCAGCAATGCCTGGTCGGATTGCCCCAAAACCTCTTCCCACTGTGCTACCTTCCGCGCATGGTGTCAGAACGCACGCGCAACACCCTGCGAGACCTCTTCTTCACGCTGCCGCCGGCGGGTTTCTTCCTGCTGCTGTTCTTCAAGCTGAGTGAGCCCTGGAACTACCTGTTCCTGGTCCTGTCCATCATCTTCTTCGTGCTGGCCGCTCGCGCTGTCGTCAAGAGCCGCTACGACTAAGCAGGTTTGCCTGGCTTCTCGCATCCTTTTGACCGGTACCGCTTATGCGCTATCCAGAGCGCGACAAGCCTTCGACCAATGGAAGCAGACTGTACCCGGATAGTGTATTGATACGCGTATTCTTCTGTAGGTGAACCACCTACAAGCGGTTCTCCTCGCAGGCAGAATCACGTACGGGGTTCCCGACCACGGTGCGATCCACACCTTCGTCCCGTGACTATCTGGCAGCCAAGAGCATGACTTCAAGCATTTCGCGCCCATAGGCCTGTGTTGTATCCTATAACCTCTTAGGTCGGGTCGGGTGGAGTCACGCTAGTACAGAGAATCCCGGCGGCAACACATGTCCGCAACCACCAGAAGACATCCGAACCACCACCAGCCAATGTCTGAGGGCCAACCCTCACAGGCAACCGCTACAGTCAGTGGCGAGGCCTATCGTCAACTCTTCGAACTGAGCCGCGACGCTCTATTCACCGTACTGCCGAACGGCAGACCCCTGGAAGCAAATCCCGCGTGTCTCGAACTTTTCGGCTATACCAGTGCGGAACTTGCACACGTCAGGATGACAGACCTGTACGCCGATGAAGTTGAGCGCAATAGGATGAACGAGGAGATCGCCGGCGGCGCAGAGTTCATCGAAATCGAGATCCGCTTCAAGAGGAAGGACGGCACGGTGATGAACTGCCAGTGTGCCTTCCATGTGATGTTCAACGAGGATGGCACGCCCGGCACATGCTACGGTGCCGTACGTGATATCACGGAAGAGAAACGCAGCCGCGATGCCTTGAAGTCGACCGAGGAGTGCTATCGAAAGCTGTTCAACAACTCGCTCGATGCTATATCCATCGTCAGCCTCGATGGAGTTCTCCTCGACACGAATGACGCCTACCTCCGATTGCTCGGGCTCACACGGTCGGACATCGGGCATGCAAATGTCCGCGACCAGTACCTGGACCCGGAGGACAGGAAGCGTTTTCTTGAGCTTATGGCCCGAGACGGATTCGTGGAGGACGAGATCCAGGTGAAGACGGTTGACGGCAGGATTCTGGACATGGCCAGGAGCTCGATGCAGCGTCTTGACAACCAGGGCAACGTAGTAGCGTTCCAGAGCGTCCATCGAGACATCACCGAGCAGAAAAGGCTCGACGCCGACCTGCGTGAGAGCCATGCCAGCACTCAACGCATGCTTGACGGCCTCTTGAACGTTATCGAGCAGATGACCGAGACTCGCGATGCCTACACTGCCGGCCACCAGCGTCGCGTCGCCAGTTTGTCGGTGGCGATAGCGAGGCACATGGACCTGCCAGAGGACACTTGCGTCTACCTCGTAGACATCGCTGCGCGAGTGCACGACATCGGCAAGATAGCCGTGCCGGCGGAGATACTATCTAAGCCCTGCCAGCTCAATCGGGCGGAGTTCGCGCTCGTGAAGACACACGCGCAGACAGGTTATGACATTCTCAGCCGAGCCGAATTGCCATATCCCGTGGCACAGACCGTCCTGCAGCACCACGAGCGCCTCGATGGCTCCGGCTATCCGCAGGGGCTTGAGTCCGATGACATCCTACCCGAGGCCAGCATACTTGCGGTGGCCGACGTGGTGGAAGCTATGTCCTCCCACCGACCATACCGCCCCTCCCGAGGTCTGGATGCGGCCCTTGATGAGATTCGCAGGGGTGCCGGCACGATTTATGACCCGGACGTCGTCAACGCGTGCATCTCCGTCTTCACCGTGGGCGGCTTCAAGTTCCCTGACTGATTGCCTTCACACTACAACAGCATCTCGGCCTGTCCCCGACCGGAGTAATCCCCTGAATCGGCGCTCCTCCTGCCTAGAATTGACCAGAACACCCAGTTAGAATCGCGGCAGTATCGCAAGATGAGAGGGGGACGCACGAATGAGTTTCAAGCATGACCACATTCACATCACGACTCAGGACGTAGACAACTGGGTGAAGTTCTACGTCGACAACTTCGGCGCCACAATCACCAGCACTGTGGAGTCATTCGGTGTAAAGATGGTAAACGTGGATGCCGGTGGAGCCATGCTGCGCATCTCCAACATGACGGGCGTTGAGAAACAGGCCAGCAAGCAAACTGGCTCCGACGTTTTGCCACCCGAGGGCTATCACCACATCGGGTTCCTGACCGAGAACGTCGACGCGGCCATGGACGAGCTGGTCAGCAAGGGAGCGAAGATCGAGGTGCCGGCGGCCGACGCGTCGCCCACACTGCGATGCGGCTTTGTCGTGCTTCCCGGCGGCGCCCTGGTAGAGATCTGCACCAAGAGCGGCTAGGTCACAGCCAGCGTCGGTCAATCCTGACAACAAACGCCCAAAGTCGTTCACGAGGCTGTCCTGGTGCGGCCCAGTACCTGCTGCGGCAGCAGGTCAATGCTGCTTGTCGCTAGCCGCAAGATGTCGCTATCCGTACGAGCTACCCCGGAGGAGGAACACCGTGGAATTCAACATCGCTCTACTACCAGGCGACTATGTTGGCCCGGAGGTCATTGCCGAGGCCGTGAAGGTCTCAGAGGCTGCCGGAAGACGCTTCGGCCACACATTCATGTGGCACGAGGACGATATTGGGGGCGCATCCATCGACAAGTACGGCGTCCCACTGCGACAGGAGACGCTGGACCTCTGCGCCAAGAGTGACGCCATCCTCTTTGCCGCCGTCGGCGGTCCGAAATGGGACAGCAAGGAGACAAGGAATCCCTCCGACACGGCGATACTCAACACGAGGCGCGCATTCGGACTATTCGCAAACCTCCGCGTCATCAAGGTGTTCCCCGGCCTCGTGAACTGCTCCACTCTGAAGCCGGATGTCATCTGTAACGTGGACATCGTAATTCTCCGAGAACTCACGGGCGGCCTTTACTTCGGAGAGCCACGTGGAATCGAGGACACGCCCAGGGGCAGACGTGGATTCAACACAATGACCTACTACGAGAGCGAGATAGAACGGGTCCTGCGGACAGGATTCGAACTGGCACGCCGTCGCTCCCGGAAGCTTCTGTCCGTGGACAAGTCCAACGTGCTTGAGACGTCACTGTTATGGCGACAGGTGGCAACACGGCTCGGACCGGAATATCCGGATGTTGAACTCAGTCACATGTACGTCGATGCCGCGTCGATGGCGCTCATTCGCGAACCGCAGGGCATGGATGTGCTTGTGATGGAGAACACCTTCGGCGACATACTGAGCGATGAGGCTGCCATGCTGGCGGGTTCGCTGGGAATGATTCCCTCAGCCAGCCTGGCCGGCCTACCGGACGGCAAGGCCTTCGGCCTCTACGAGCCAATCCACGGCACCGACCCGAAGAACGCCGGCAAGTTCATCAACAACCCAATCGCTTCCATATTGAGCGCCGCTCTCATGCTGCGGTATTCGTTCGGACTCGAGTCCGAGGCAGAAGCAATCGAAGAGGCCGTGGGCCGCGTAGTCGAGGACTACCGAACTTGGGATATCATGGAAGCCGGCAAGAAGCAGGTCGGGACACGAGAGATGGGCAGTCTCATCGCCGACGAGCTACTCAGGGCAGCCAGCTAGGACAGGAGGACACCGATGACCAACCAGACACTCGTACTGCCGTGGCAGGCACTTCATGAGTTCTCTACCCGCGTCTTCGTGGCGCTTGGACTACCGGAGGACCATGCAAGGCAGGAAGCCGATACACTGATATGGGCCAACCTGCGCGGCGTCGATTCACACGGCGTTGTGCGCATACCCTGGTACGTCCAGAACACGCAGAACGGAATCATGAACACGTCTCCCAACATACAGGTGACGGTGGAAACACCCGCCGTCGCGCTTATCGAGGCCGACCAGGCCTACGGGCCGGTCGTAACCAACATGGCCGCAGACATGGCCGTTGAGAAGGCGAAGGAGGTCGGCATCGGGTGGATCCTGATACGCAACCACACGCACCAGGGAACGATGGGCCAGTACGCTCAGAGAATCGCCAACCATGACATGGTCGGCCTCATCTTCGTGTGCAGCCGGCCAAACACGGCACCGTACGGGGCTCGCGCGGCCGGCGTCAGCAACAACCCCATTGGCCTCTCCGCGCCTGCGAGTCGACATCCTCACCTTGTTCTCGACATGGCCACGAGCCTAGTCGCGATGGGCAAGGTTCTGGTCGCCCGCGAACGCGGCGAATCGCTGCCGATAGGCTGGGGGCTGGATGAAGACGGCAACCCTGCCGTAGACCCGAAAGACCTCGCGACCCTGCTTCCTGCAGGAGGGCCGAAGGGTTCAGGCATGTCGCTGCTCTTCGAGTGCATGGGCAGCCTGATGGTCTCCAATCCACTCGTGCTGCCTGTGCTCTCGGGCGAACTTGAAGCAGCCAAGACGGTTCACGTTGGACGTATGGCAAGGCACAACCAGAACAGCGTGGTGGCCGCCATCGATGTGAGTCGCTTCGCCGACATCAACGAGTACAAGGAGCAGATAGACAGTCTTATCGACCATATCAAGGCGCTCCCCACCGCCGAGGGCTTCGAGGAGATACTCATGCCCGGCGAGAAGGAGGAGCGAACGTACGCCGAGCGAATCGAGAAGGGCGTACCCGTTCCACCAAAGACCCTCGATACGCTGAGGCAGATAGCCGCCGACCTGAACATCGAGTTCATCGAAGGCGTTGCCTGACAATGCGAAGTTCGCGGCACTCACCAGGTAATGTTCGGGACTTTGGCCGGCGGACTGGC
>Ga0272441_10013781_pt1 | contig 11578 bp, 10 predicted proteins | sample SSMProp6N_FD_193582 | JGI IMG/M metagenome (GOLD analysis project Ga0272441, IMG submission 193582) | Marine sediment archaeal communities from Little Sippewissett salt marsh, Falmouth, MA, United States - SSM-Prop-6N | ecosystem: Environmental > Aquatic > Marine > Wetlands > Sediment ... | reverse complement strand
TTACAAATGTCCTACACATCCATTCAATATATTTACTTGTAGCAGTTGGGTCAAATTTTAACAAACTATTAAAAATATTCTCATCTATTTTACCGGTATCAAGGTATAGTCTTTTAGCACTGCTTTTCGATTCTCTCCATAATGCTTCAAAATATTGTTTTAGCATTAACTTACACCGCCTCTTTTTCAAAATTTATATATACTTTAAATACTAACCCGTTAAATAATGCCTGAACCGGAAATTTAAAAAATAACACTAATTTATCGGAAACAAAAAATCCTATATTAGTTACATTATTTGTACCCGCCGCCGCAGGTACTGTATAATTAAATTCAAGTATCTTTTTTTCACCAGCTGCATTATTATGTATCACTGTTCCAAAATTATTAAAATCCTCATCTTCGTATTCCACACTTACTATATCTGTTGGACAGCTTGCCTGGTCGCCGCCAGGAGCCGTATCATTACCCACCTTCACTTTGGTTAACTGCCCATCAAAGGACATTACTGTTGGTACATCATTACTACCACCTAATACTTCGGGGGTGTCTTCTCGGATGATATAGCCTGCATCCAGGGTAATCGATGTTTGGGTACCAAACTCCGGCATATTAACTAACGTATTACCCACTTCCCTTGGACAATCACCATAATTGGTATAGGCGCTATGAATGGAAAATTGTACATCCGGAACCACATTAGCCGGTAAAAAATTTATTACCATATTTAACAAACCACCAGCTACATCAGCACCCCAAAAATCGGATTGTACCGAATCTATAAATGGAAATATATCTAAAGTTATGTGTGAGGTTCTAAAATAACCAGCAGGTACAATATCTATTTCATCTTCAGAATCTCTTTGTGCATCCTGGAAATTACCAGCCGCATATTCAGGATAAGCTGGTGAATTACTTACACAGTCTTTTTCTATATATTTATGGTCATAACCAAGTATCCAAATAAATAGTCTGATAGCATCATAACAACCTATCAATTTTCTCCAATAAAACAAATCTTCCCAAAACATGTTTCTTGATGATTCAATAGCTCCGTACATTTCCGCCGGTATTATGTTAAAATCAGCCAAAGTTTTTTTTCTAAAATAAGCGTTATCAGACGAATAATGGGCATAAGAAACTATATTTTTTAACTTATTTCTCACCCTATCATGTATTGGCTGCATAGCGGCTAAAAGTTGTATATATTTCTGATTCTCTTTTTGTACCGGAGTTCTCAATAAGTCCAATAATCTATCTTTTCTATAAGTACCTTTAAAATATATATAATTAACTACAAATTCACCGTATTCCCAAATACCCCTAAACTCGGACAAGGCGCTGGTATCAATTTGTTCATCTACATAGTGGCCATCATCTATTTCATATCCCATATCTAATTTAATATTCATCGTTAATGTACCAAAAGTACCATATTTCCAATTACCACAAGCAAAAGTTCCGGTATACCAGGAACCACTATACCAATTAAATTCATCAGTTAAACTAATAATTACGCTGGTTTGTGAGTTCCATTCGTTTAAACTACGATAATTATGATTCATTTCATAATACATTGTTTCCCAAATTAAATCAGAATAGTCAGCTTTAGTTACAGTTACATAACCGTTCAATATTAAATTAGCTATATCGGCTGTAATTAAATTACCTTCCGTACTGCCGGAACCAATGGCCCAAGTATATACTTCTTCTAATTTTTTAAAATACACCTTGGTATAATTTACCTCAATCTTGGTACCTATTGATACAACTGAATCAAAAGTTACACTAATTACACCCGTTCTATAATTTATAGTGCCATTACCAAAACCAAACAAGGTACCTACCCCGTCATCATATACTATTTGATTTCCCGTAGTAATAGTTACACTTTCTTCCAGAACTAAAGTATGTAACAAAGTAAAAGTATAAACAGTTGTACCGTCGCCCGTTGCACCAATTTCGTTTAATATTTCCATTTGTTCGCCGGGAGTATCTACTCCAATAGTTATATTATCACTAAAATTAACATCACTATTTAATAACCAGGGAAAATATTTTTCTACAGCTGTTCTGGTTAAATTATCATTATAAGTAATACTCATTTTATAATCCTACACCTTTTAAACGATATTCTTTCAATTTTATATCATAATTTTTACAAAACACATTATCAATTAAATAACATAAGGCTTTAAAAAAGGATAAACCATATTTTATTCTCATTGTTGCAATATTATCAACGCTCACAGAACCAAAAAACACGTCTTGTATTTTTAAAACATGGTCCTTGAAATCAGGTGATAAACTAACGTCTATGGTTATAGGTTCCTGGGTTAGAACCTGTATATCCTGTATCAATTTTTTTAACAATATAGTATTTGGTATTTTTACGTTTGTCATACTAATATATCTCCTTTAACATTTGAAACCTTTTTTACATCCTCTATACTAAATTTCTTTTTATTGTAATCACAATCAAAATCCCTACCTACTTTCTGTGGTGCTCCTTTTAAAGATGTTAATTGGTTATAACTACAATCAAAATCTCCATCTACTTCTTGTGGTGCTCCTTTTAAATTTGTTAATTGGTTAGAGTTACAATCAAAATTCCTACCTACTTTCTGTGGAGCTCCTTTCAAGGTTGTTAATTGGTTATTACAACAACTAAAATCTCCACCTACTTCTTGTGGTGCTCCTTTTAAAGTTGTTAATTGGTTTCCATCACAATCAAAATTTCCATCTACTTTTTGTGGTGCCCCTTCTAAAGTTGTTAATTGGTTTCCATCACAACCAAAATTTCCATCTACTTTTTGTGGTGCCCCTTCTAAAGTTGTTAATTGGTTTCCATCACAATCAAAATCTCCATCTACTTTTTGTGGTGCTCCTTCTAAAGTTGTTAACTCGTTATAACGACAATCAAAATCTCCACCTACTTCTTGTGGTGCTCCTTCTAAAGTTGTTAATTGGTTACTACGACAATCAAAATCTCCACCTACTATTTGTGGAGCACCTTTTAAAGATGTTAATTGACTATTATAACCACAACTAAAATTTTTACCTACTACCCGCGGTGCTCCTTCTAAAGTTATGAGCTTGTTAGAATCACACCAAAAACTTTTACCCACCTTTTCTGGTGCTCCCTCTAAAGATGTTAATTGGTTAGAGCTACAGTCAAAATCTCTACCTACTTTCTGCGGTGCTCCTTCTAAAGTTTTTAGTTGATTATTATCCAAATAAAAATCCCCACGAACTTCTTTTATAGCCCCTTTTATACCATATTTACGAGCCAAATAGGTTTTAATATTTTTAATACCTAAACCGCTGATTTTTACATCACCAAAAAAAGTATAATCACCATTTTCATCTATCTCATACTCACTAAAAACTCTTTCTATAGATACACCTTTATGTTTAAATATTTCAACTGGTACACCTATCTCTTTTAAAATATTTTTAAATATATTTAAATTTATTTTCTTATCTTCAGCATCATAAACTTCTAATTTATTTGTTTGTGAAACTGCTGCTGCTATTTTATAAAACCTATTACTAATATCAATATCATTTCTAATTATAAAATAGAAATCTATAAGACCCCTCGCCCAATAATCTTTAAAATAATTATTATCTTTAGCACTTATACACCATTTTGTACCCTTGCCATAACATATAGAAGCGTTTTCATCTTTAATAAACAACACAAGCGCTTTATCATTTTCAAATACTTTATCAGCTCCTGAAACCTTTATATCTTTTTCAATCTCTCCCTTGGTTTTAACATTCTCATACTCTTTCACTACATCATATACCTGCTCAATATTCCTATAACTGTTTATATCTTTATTCTCAATTAAACCTTTGTTACATAATTTATCAAAATCAATAATAATATTATATTTTTCCACATCGCTCTCATCGTATTTACTTTTTACAAATGTCCTACACATCCATTCAATATATTTACTTGTAGCAGTTGGGTCAAATTTTAACAAACTATTAAAAATATTCTCATCTATTTTACCGGTATCAAGGTATAGTCTTTTAGCACTGCTTTTTGATTCTCTCCATAATGCTTCAAAATATTGTTTTAACATATTATACTTGTTCCTCCATTTGTGGCGTATGATTTATATGAGCACTTTGTAACCTAAGTATTTGTTTATAAGATAATTCAAGATTAGTACTATTCTGTTCATAAATACAATATATATCAAGCGCATTATAAGTAGGGTCAACAACAGTAATAGATAATGCCCCAGTATCATAATCTATAGTTCCCGATATATTTACTCCAGTTAGAGCACCAGCACCATCATCCGCACAAAGTAAAGTAAACGTTGTTCCGTTATATGAATATAAGCTACAACCTCGCAATTTTAGAGCACTTGTTGCTGTCCACTCCGCTCCTTCCAAAGTAACAGAATAAGGCGAACCTGCCGCTGTTGGATTTGAAGCTACCAATTTTATCATTTTCAAATCAATATTGCTTGACCATACTTTTTCCAAATTAGGATAACGCATATTAGCCGTTACCCAATCTTTTCTTAATGTTTTACCTATATCTATATAAGTATTGGAAGTACTTAAAACAAATAATGTATTTAATAATCTGTCCGCCACATCTGACTGTACCTCGGTTTGCGAGTATTGAAACTCACTATAAGTAGTAATATCTACCCAAACATCTATTACCGTAGCATCATAAACATGATAATAAGTTGTTTCCATTTTTCTTAATTGATTTTCACAATATGATTTAACTTTGTATTTATCAGTATCTGCCGCCGGGCTGCCGCCTCCGGTACCAGTACTGGTAGCATAATCTTCTAATACCAAATATATTAATAACTTATTTAAATCCTCATGATTTAAAGAACCAGCTAACTGAGATACCTCATATTCACCAACACATCTACATTTAATCAAATTTTCCGAAAGATTTGATACCTCGGATAATATTTTTGATTTATGGTCTGGCCGGGTACATAACACTTCCCTGGAATTTACTTCTAAAGGAGCATAGTAAGTTATTTCCTCCATTGTTTCCGCAAAGGCACCGCCGCTTGTTGCTGTACTATTTACACAAGTAGGTTCAATATTATTTGATTCATAATCCTGATAATTTTCCTGGTCAGGAAATGTTTTGTATAATAAAGTGCCTTCTTCACTGGTTGATAAAAGCTTTCCATTAGGACCTTTAGTTTCATAGTAATAAACTCTAATATACTGACCTTGTTCCGGTACTTTACCCATTACCCCATTACCAAATCTTATATGAGGTAATTCATTTTCATCAAAATATATTGTATAATGGGCGTCACTACCTACGCTTGATAATAAACTGGCAACCTCTGTCCATTCGGTATATTTTGTAGAATCAGTAAAATCAGAGCCCACATAAACCCGAAAATCTTCATTACTAAGTAAATCCTGAATATTATTTATGGTTATTTCCTGGTCTATTTCGCCGTTAGATACTATTTCCTTATACTTCAAAACCTGCTGTTTAATAATAACACTACTAACCGAAGAGGAACCTACTGGTACTGATACTGCCGAATCTATAACAAAGGGTAAATCGTCAAATATTATATAGCTATCCTTTGCTAACACATAATCAGAAGTTACCACAGTCATTGGTAAAGTTATGGTTATTTCCATACTACTTGCCGAAGCTCTGGTTATACTATACCCATAATCGTAAGCTTTTGCTACAGCCGATTGACGTTGTCTCATTGTTCTAAAAAATAATTCTTCAACACTTCTATTTGCTAAATAAATCATTTTTTTTATTTCATATATAAACATCTCTTTTATACCAGCAGTGACCTCATCGCGAGCATAATTTACCCATAATGCTTTTTCTTCTAATGCTTGGTCAAGTTCGGTTCTTATAGAATCTATATCTTCACCCATATAATTTAAGATTGTTTCTTCTGACATTTTTTCCTCCTCATATATTTATAAATGGTTTCTCTTGGATAATTTATAGGTACTTTTAAACTTTTCCCTTTTACTTTCTTATAATAACCTTCAATTTTTTTATACATATTATTTAACCCTTGTATTAAAATTATAATCTAATACTTTGGTACCATAGATATAAAAACTGAAAATATATTTATGTTCTGTTGGTACCGGTGTTACTACAATATTATCAAACTCAAATCGCGGGTCTATAGTATATAATTCTATTAACAATTTATTCTCTATTTCTTTTGCTAAATTAGTATCCACTGGTAAATATTTATATTGTTCAATAGTTAAAGTAGGAACCGGTGGAAATACACCACAATTTTCATGAGGTGTATCAAGTACTTGAATAAGAGCCTGTAAAATAGCACCCTTACCCATAAAGGTTCCAACACCTTTCTTATTCATATTTAAATAATAACTTATGTCTTGAGCCATATTAACTTATCTCCGCTAACCTATTTGAAAACTTTGTAGCTAATGCTGCATATTTAACACTCGCCTCAGCTTGTAATGCTGTTACATTTGCTAAAGGAGCTGTAAACTGTGCTCCAATCAAATTTGTTATCCAGGTAACCGCTTGGTCAGGAGTTGTTGGTGGTGTTGCTAAAGGCGTTAATTCTGCAATTTGATTTGACGCTTGTGTTTGTAAATCTGTAAACTCCTGTAATACTTTATCTCTATAAGTTGTTAATTGTTCTGGAGTTTGTATACTGTCAATTTTATTTTCTATATTAGTTATATGTTGTTCATTTATTATAGCCATAAATCAATATTCCTTTCTTATACAACATTAACAATTATTCCATTCATCACTGTTACGGTTTTAGTTCCGGCAATAAAAGTACCAGACCATCCAACATTTGTAGCTAAATTACCCTCAATATCAACAGAACCTTTTATATTTAAATCCGCTTCCAGAAATTTTGTACCACCGGATATTTCTGTTATTTCACCACTGTCGGTAACGGCATAAATAGCACCACTATGATGATGAAAAATATATAAACCCGATTCTTTATTATATTCAATAAAATCAGCAGGACTTTCTTCGTTTAAAATAATTTTTTTTATAGTAGCAAAATTTTCATCTCTTAATCCTGTTAAATCAGTAGAAGGTGAACCATTTACCGTAACTTGGGATAATGCTGCATACCTATCATCTATTTCATCATTTATTTCATTAAACTTTGTCTCAGAACCACAAAACCCATCATAAATCCAATTACCTTTTTTATGACCGGTTTCACTAAATACCCAAATCTTATCATTCTTTTTTGGAACATTAGGTAATTTTTCAATATCTTTTGGTTCCGCCAAAGGTAAATCCTCCGGTCTTATATTCTTATTATGGTAAATAGGGATTCTAATTCTCACAAATCCCTTTTTAGCGCTTTCTACTTTTTTAACTATTGCTCTTAAATAATTTGTCATACTAATATATTCCCCTTAACATTTGAAACCTTTTTTACGTCCTCTATACTAAATTTCTTTTTATTATCATTACAATAAAAATTTCCACCTACTTCTTGTGGAGCACCTTTTAAAGATGTTAACTCGTTATAACTACAATCAAAATCTCCATCTACTTTTTGTGGAGCACCTTTTAAAGATGTTAATTGACTATTATAACCACAACTAAAATTTTTACCTACTACCCGCGGTGCTCCTTCTAAAGTTATGAGCTTGTTAGAATCACACCAAAAACTTTTACCCACCTTTTCTGGTGCTCCTTCTAAAGTTGTTAATTGGTTACTACGACAATCAAAATTTCCACCTACTATTTGCGGTGCTCCTTTTAAATTTGTTAATTGGTTATAACTACAATAAAAATTTTTACTTACTTTTTGTGGCGCCCCTTTTAAAGTTGTTAATTGGTTACTCTTACACCAAAAACTTTCACCTACTTCTTGTGGTGCTCCTTCTAAAGTTTTTAATTGGTTATTATCACAACTAAAATTTTTATTTACTTTTTGCGGTGCTCCCTCTAAAGTTGTTAATTGGTTATAGTCACATTCAAAATCTCTACCTACTTTCTGCGGTGCTCCTTCTAAAGTTGTTAATTGGTTATCTGCACAATCAAAATACCAATTGACGCTTTTTATTTTCTTTATATTATATTTCCGAGCTAAATAGGTTTTAATATTTTTAATACCTAAGTTGCGAAGACGTAAACTACCGAAAAAAGTATAAGCACCATTTTTATCTATACTATATTTTCCAAACACTCTATCAACTGATATATCTTGTTTATGTTTAAATATTTCAATTGATACACTTATCTCCTTTAAAACATTTTTTAATGTATCCAAATCTATTTTTGCGTCTAAAGCGTTACGTTTTTCTACTAATTTATTTGTCGTCGAAACTCCTACTGCTATTTTATATAGTGGATTATTAAAATCCAAATCTTTTCTAATTATAAAATAAAAATCTATAAGGCGCTTCCCCCAATAGTCTTTCCAATAATTATTATCTTTAGCACTTATACACCATTTTGTACCCTTGCCATAATATATGGAAGCGTTTTCATCTTTAATAAACAACACAAGCGCTTTATCATTTTCAAATACTTTATCAGCTCCTGAAACCTTTATATCCTTTTTTAACTCGGTGCCAGTTTTAACATTTTCATACTCTTTCACTATATCATATACCTGCTCAATATTCCTATAACTGTTTATATCTTTATTCTCAATTAAACCTTTGTTACATAATTTATCAAAATCAATAATAATATTATATTTTTCCACATCGCTCTCATCGTATTTACTTTTTACAAATGTCCTACACATCCATTCAATATATTTACTTGTAGCAGTTGGGTCAAATTTTAACAAACTATTAAAAATATTCTCATCTATTTTACCGGTATCAAGGTATAGTCTTTTAGCACTGCTTTTTGATTCTCTCCATAATGCTTCAAAATATTGTTTTAACATATTATACCTGTATATCCTGTATCAATTTTTTTAACAATATAGTATTTGGTATTTTTACGTTTGTCATACTAATATATCTCCTTTAACATTTGAAACCTTTTTTACATCCTCTATACTAAATTTCTTTTTATTGTAATCACAATAAAAATCCCTACCTACTTTCTGTGGTGCTCCTTCTAAAGTTTTTAGTTGATTATGATTACAATAAAAATCCCTACCTACTTTTTGTGGTGCCCCCTCCAAAGTTGTTAATTGGTTATCGTGACAACCAAAATTTCCATCTACTTTTTGTGGTGCCCCTTCTAAAGTTGTTAATTGGTTTCCATCACAATCAAAATCTCCACCTACTTCTTGTGGTGCTCTTTTTAAATTTGTTAATTGGTTATTCCCACAATAAAAACTCTTACCTACTATTTGTGGTGCTCCCTCTAAAGTTGTTAACTGGTTATTACAACAATCAAAATATCCATCTACTTTTTGTGGTGCTCCTTTCAAGGTTGTTAACTCGTTATAACGACAATAAAAACTCTTACCTACTTTCTGTGGTGCTCCCTCTAAAGTTGTTAACTGGTTATTACAACAATCAAAATATCCATCTACTTTTTGTGGTGCTCCCTCTAAAGATGTTAATTGGTTAGAGTTACAGTCAAAATCCCTACCTACTTTCTGTGGTACTCCCTCTAAAGACATTAATTTGTTAACACCACACTCAAAATCTCCACGAACTTCTTTTATAGCCCCTTTTATACCATATTTACGAGCCAAATAGGTTTTAATATTTTTAATACCTAAACCGCTGATTTTTACATCACCAAAAAAAGTATAATCACCATTTTCATCTATCTCATACTCACTAAAAACTCTTTCTATAGATACACCTTTATGTTTAAATATTTCAACTGGTACACCTATCTCTTTTAAAATATTTTTAAATATATTTAAATTTATTTTCTTATCTTCAGCATCATAAACTTCTAATTTATTTGTTTGTGAAACTGCTGCTGCTATTTTATAAAACCTATTACTAATATCAATATCATTTCTAATTATAAAATAGAAATCTATAAGACCCCTCGCCCAATAATCTTTAAAATAATTATTATCTTTAGCACTTATACACCATTTTGTACCCTTGCCATAACATATAGAAGCGTTTTCATCTTTAATAAACAACACAAGCGCTTTATCATTTTCAAATACTTTATCAGCTCCTGAAACCTTTATATCTTTTTCAATCTCTCCCTTGGTTTTAACATTCTCATACTCTTTCACTACATCATATACCTGCTCAATATTCCTATAACTGTTTATATCTTTATTCTCAATTAAACCTTTGTTACATAATTTATCAAAATCAATAATAATATTATATTTTTCCACATCGCTCTCATCGTATTTACTTTTTACAAATGTCCTACACATCCATTCAATATATTTACTTGTAGCAGTTGGGTCAAATTTTAACAAACTATTAAAAATATTCTCATCTATTTTACCGGTATCAAGGTATAGTCTTTTAGCACTGCTTTTTGATTCTCTCCATAATGCTTCAAAATATTGTTTTAACATATTATACCTGTATATCCTGTATCAATTTTTTTAACAATATAGTATTTGGTATTTTTACGTTTGTCATACTAATATATCTCCTTTAACATTTGAAACCTTTTTTACATCCTCTATACTAAATTTCTTTTTATTGTAATCACAATAAAAATTTCCACCTACTTCTTGTGGTGCTCCTTCTAAAGTTATGAGCTTGTTATAACGACAATCAAAATTTCCACCTACTATTTGTGGAGCACCTTTTAAAGATGTTAATTGACTATTATAACCACAACTAAAATTTTTACCTACTACCCGCGGTGCTCCTTCTAAAGTTATGAGCTTGTTAGAATCACACCAAAAACTTTTACCCACCTTTTCTGGTGCTCCTTCTAAAGTTGTTAATTGGTTACTACGACAATTAAAATTTCTACCTACTTCTTGTGGTGCTCCCTCTAAAGATGTTAATTGGTTATCCCCACATTCAAAATCTCTACCTACTTTCTGTGGTGCTCCTTTTAAAGTTTTTAGTTGATTATTGTAGCAATAAAAATTTTTACTTACTTTTTGTGGTGCTCCTTTTAAAGATGTTAATTGGTTAAAGTTACAATAAAAATATCCATCTACTATTTGTGGTGCTCCCTCTAAAATTGTTAACTTGTTATAACGACAATCAAAATTTCCACCTACTATTTGCGGTGCTCCTTTTAAATTTGTTAATTGGTTATAACTACAATCAAAATCCCCACGAACTTCTTTTATAGCCCCTTTTATACCATATTTACGAGCCAAATAGGTTTTAATATTTTTAATACCTAAACTGCTGATTTTTACATCACCAAAAAAAGTATAATCACCATTTTCATCTATCTCATACTCACCAAAAACTCTTTCTATAGATACACCTTTATGTTTAAATATTTCAACTGGTACATCTATTTCTTTTAAAATATTTTTAAATATATTTAAATTTATTTTCTTATCCTCGGCATCATAAACTTCTAATTTATTTGTTTGTGAAACTGCTGCTGCTATTTTATAAAACCTATTACTAATATCAATATCATTTCTAATTATAAAATAGAAATCTATAAGACCCCTCGCCCAATAATCTT
>Ga0272441_10013780_pt1 | contig 11579 bp, 7 predicted proteins | sample SSMProp6N_FD_193582 | JGI IMG/M metagenome (GOLD analysis project Ga0272441, IMG submission 193582) | Marine sediment archaeal communities from Little Sippewissett salt marsh, Falmouth, MA, United States - SSM-Prop-6N | ecosystem: Environmental > Aquatic > Marine > Wetlands > Sediment ... | reverse complement strand
AAGTTGAATGCCGAAGGCGATGCAGGTCTCGGTGACGACACTGCCAAGATTGTGAGAGTCGCCGGATAGTTCAATTTGCGGTCACTGCGATTTTATGGGGAGGGGTGCACTTGCCCAAGACGTTACAGATAACCGGCATCCTAAGGATTTGTTCGATATGATTGTTTGTCGGTGATAATCCCGGGATATTCAAGAATGGAAACAAGCGCTGCAACTTTATGATGTCGAGGATTTCTCGTTGCGTGAGGTTGCCATTTCAATGGGCTGCACCCAGAAGCGCTTTGAGAGTCGTCTCTATAGGGGGCTTGCCAAGTTGCGATGACTTCTTCTTCCTCACCCCTGAGGTTTATCGCAAAACCCGGTTGATATCTCGTCACAAGAAATATCGAGCAGGAGAGAAAATGATTGCAGGATTCTCCGACGTTCCGTCACTAATATAAGAATGTTGATTCAGGCCGGAATCGGAGGAGAAGTGCTTTGGTCATGCGGAGACTGGAGTTGAGTAGCGGACAGATAAACAGTGCAGGACGCTAACCTGCGGAACGTTTCTATAATTTGAATAATGGAGAAATGAATCATGATTGAGAAAATGGCATTCGGCGACCCGTTAGGGGAAGGCAGCATCTTTGGTAGTTGTGAGTATGCATGTGCGAACAATTTTAATGAAGATGATTGCGATGATTGGTGGGGTTCTTATAATCTGACCAATAAACGATCAGAATTTTTAGCGAATATTCGGCGTGATACAAATTAATTAGGAATTGATTAATATACGCGCAAATTTTTTAACGAATATTCGGAACGACGTTTAGCATCTACAGAGGATAAGTGTTGATTTCTGTGACGAAGTGGGGGCTGTATAGGGGGCAATAGACAGGCAGTCTTATTCAGTTAGGGGTACTAAGTGTGTTGTAGGTTTGCCCACGACTACGGCTTAAACAAGAAGAGAAACTCGATTGACCTGTAGGGCGTTCAATGACGCGATGCCCTGCAGGTCAATTATATGGGATACTATCCCAAGCGGAAGGATCAGGATCGGGCAATGGTAATACAAGAAAAAAATCGGGACAACCGTAGCAGTACATTAAAGCCATTTACACATAAATTCGAGACAGACAACAGTAAATATATCTTAGATGTGAACACGGGTGATATTTTCCGGGTGGATGAGGTCGTATGGGAAATTATCGAGGACTCTTACCAGAGCGAGACCGAATTGATTGCCAAGTACACACCCCACTTCACTCCTGATCAAATTTCCAAAGCCTATCAGGAGATCAGCGATATGAGAGCTGAGAGTGGGTTTTTTCTAAACGACCATCCCGTTGTCGCAATGCCTTATACGCGCGAGCAAATACATCACCTACTCACAAGTCAACGAGGGCAGCTCTGCCTGCAAGTAACTGAAAAATGTAATTTTGCATGTTCTTATTGCGAGCGTAATATACCGATTGCGGGTCGTGTCCCGGTTCATGGCAACCAGGATATGTCCTGGGAGATTGCTCGCGCTGCTATTGATGATTTTCTTATACACTCTGGCATTTTAGAATCCGAAAATGAAGATCGTGAGCATGCCCAGCCCTCTGTGTCAATTCCCGACGAGCTGAACATGCTCAAGATCTTGCTCGGTGGTCTCGTACATGTCAGCTTCTATGGTGGAGAACCTTTGCTGAATTTTTCTCTCATCAAGAAGTGTTGTGAATACATCAGAGAAAAGACAAACGGGAACAAAAAAGTGATATTGGGGATGACTACCAACGGCTATTTGCTTAAGGGCGATATAGCGGAGTTTGTAGGAGCTCATAAGTTCTCGCTCATGGTGAGCCTTGACGGACCGGTATCATTGCACGATCAGCATCGCAAGACGGCACAAGGTGCACCAACCCATCATGTGGTTATGGAAAACCTGCGTTCATTTTTAAGAAAATATCCAAATCAGTTATCAGCCATATCGGCGGTGGTCGCGCCTGGAACAGACCCACGGGAAGTGCATCGTTATTTCGCCTCGGCAACCTGGTTACCTCCGACGGTTAAGGTAAGCATCAGTCTGGCGGCGCCTCCAGTCCCGGGGTATTGGGAGACTCCCGGGGTTGAGGAATTCCCCGGCAACAGTGCAGTGTTTGAAGATTTCAAGGACAGACTCATCAGAGGACGGGTTCACCTGGATATTCCCGGGCGTGAGCATGAGCTGATAAGAACAAAATTCAATAAGATGTTTGATGGTGTGCATAGGAGACGCGGACGTATATCAGTCCTGAGGCAGATATCCAAACCATACAATCCATCAGGGGCGTGTGTTATGGGGGCTGAGCGAATACACGTGTCGGCGACCGGCGAGTACTATCCTTGCGAGAAAGTGTCCAAACTAAAAATGTATCAGATTGGCAGCACGGCCACGGGAATGGACGAGGAGAAGGTGTATCATCTACTGCAAGAGTTCATTGAATGCACACGCTCAGAGTGTGAGCAGTGCTGGTGTGTGGCGTTTTGCACCATAGGCTGCCATGCGACCGTGTATGACCTGGATGGGTTCTCCGTGGATACCAAGAGACGGGCCTGTGAGGAAACAAGGGGCTCATTAGGTAGGTGTTTGGAGGAATACTGCTCCATACTCGAACAGAACCCTCGAGCATTTGACTATCTTAACTCCCCGGGAGTGCCTGTCAGAGCATAAGCCATATGGACGCAATCGTATCCCGGGATGGTGTTCGAAAAGGACATCAGACTACCGAGCGACGCGATCGTGTGATGAGGGTATCTCTGCTTGGGCAATAACAAAACAGGAACATCAGAAAGTAGGCGTCGAACGAGACACCTGAGACAGGTCTTGTCTGAGGCAAAGACTGCGATTAACTCGTATCGTTTGGTGATCGCCTATTGCCATACCTATAAACGCCGTCTTGCCGCGTTATCGTTTTTGTCCCTGGTCACGACGGTGCCCCCCCTCGTCAGTCCCAAGTTGACAGAACTGTTGATCGACAAAGCCTACCCTGCCCGGAACTTTGCTCTTTTCGGATGGGTATGCGCCGCTATGATGGGCATGATTTTGCTGTCGCGCGTACTGTCGGTCGTATCAAAGTACCAGGCCACATATGTCCGGGCTTTCATCGAGTACAAGCTTACCTTTCGAGTGTTCAATGCGATACACCATCTGCCCCAAACCTATCGGGAACAGTGCGGCCCGGGTATGTTCCTCGTACGCGCCGGGCGTGATGTATCGGCTGTGGCGCAGAGTGTGACGGAGCGGCTGCCGGATATCGTGACAACGGCCTTTACCTTCCTCATTGCCATTCCCATGATGATGAAAATCAGCCTGGGAATCGCTACGATCGTTTTGGCTGTCATCCCTATTAACTACCTGATCACAGCCTATTTGACAGGTAAAACAGTACGACTCAGCATGGCAGCATTCACGATAGCAGAAAAACTGGCCACGTTTACTCAGGAGACCATTACAGGAGCCACTCTATGCCGTATATTCGCTCTGGATCGAGTACGTCGCACGCGGTTGGCACAGTTGCTACGCAAACGCCTGCACACCACATTCGACCTGTGGCGAACAAAGACGCAATGGGGAGAACTTGCCGGCCTGATCAATGCACTGTGGGGCACACTGGTTTTATGCGGCGGGTGGTACCTAGTATTTACTGATCGCTTACAGCTTGGGCAGGCCGTGGCCCTGAGTATGTACATTAACGTGTTGAGACGTCCCTTTGAACAACTCGCACTTCTCTATCAGTCCCTGATATCGGATTCCGTGGCTGCACGTCGCCTGCTCGAGATACTGGATGCAAGTCAGGCCCCAACTCAGCGCACCCGGCAAAAGGTGCTCAAGGTGCCACCCCAACGTTACGAGTTGAGCAACGTATCTTTCGGTTATACTGAACAGCGACTCTGTTTACGGGATGTGGACCTCAATTTACAGGCGGGCCAGACAATCGCCGTGATTGGTCCGACAGGAGGGGGAAAGAGTACGCTGCTCCGGATTCTCTGTGGCTTGGAAGACAGGTACCGAGGCCAATTCATGGTGGATGGATATGACCTGCAGGACATTGATCAAAACAGTTATTTACATCACGTATCATGGGTGCCACAGCGTACATTTTTCTTTAGTGGGTCGATACGCAGCAATCTACCTGGTAATGGATCGATTGCAGAGGCGGATTTACGTAAGTATGCCGTTGTTTTAGGGCTGGATACGGTTATTGACGCCATGCCGGAGGGCTTTGACGAAAAGTTGGGCTGCGGTAATAACGGGCTATCACAAGGCCAGTACCAGAAGCTGGCGGTCCTGCGTGCCGTACTCAAGGATGCTTCGGTGTTACTGCTGGATGAAGTGACCGCGTCCCTGGACATCGATTCCGAACGGAAGCTACTCCAAGGTGTTCTGGCCTTGCGTCGTCCCGGTTGCCTCACTGTGCTGGTGACTCACCATATTCCGATTACCCTGGAACCGTGGATTGACGAGATCGTTGTGTTGGTCGATGGTAGAATTGCCGAAAAGGGCAGCAGCAGGCAACTTTGGGAAAAAGACGGCTTTTACCGCCACTGGTTGGATATCTGTCGGGGCGCAACCCAAGACAGCGGAATCCCGGAGCCTCAACTTAAAGACCCACTTAAAAATAACTTCACCTTCTGATGTCGAATTATATCACATCTTTAGCCGGTCTTCATTCGCGAAATCCGCGACGTAGAATAGCTACGCCTGTGGTTTCGCTTAATCGGAGCGACCAAATCTGTAACGTACTTCAACCTCATAATTGCGAATTTATTTTAAGTGAGTCCTAAATGACGAGAAAATCACCGTCCTTGCAGTCGAGCGCGGCCTAAAGAGGCTTGGCATATGTGGTTGGCTATCCGTATGAAGCTTGCAATGAGTGCCTTAGGAAGGTATGATGAGTACTGGCCCCGACGGCTGGATTCATCCCGGCTTGTTATGCGGGAACGGCTGCTCTCAGGGAGACGGTGAGATATGAGCGAAAAAGAGTTGTCAGCCATCAGCACTCAGCTACATCACGCGCCGCGATTTACGTCGCTGGTGAAATGTCGTCAGCCCATTAAACAAGAAGAATTTCCAAGAACCGAAAGCTGATGGCCGGCTGCTGAAAGCAAAAATAGACGCCAAAGATGGTTATGTTGATGGCAGAGAAAGCTTTGAATTGAGGGAGTTAAGAAATGAGTTATATTTACAGCGATTTGAAATACAGCCTGAGGCGGTTAAAAAAGTCACCTGGATTTACGGCGGTTGCCTTAATCACCCTGACCCTCGGCATCGGGGCCAATGCGATCATGTTCAGCATCTCCGATCTGCTGCTGATTCAGCCGCCGAGGAAGGTGAAAGCTCGCGATCAGTTGGCGGTTTTATCGGTCAAAGAAGACAAAAGTGTACGTTTTCCTTATCACGAGTATCTCATTTTCCGTGAAAGTGGCCCGGCCTTTCGTGATCTTATGGCCGAGGGGGGGGGCCTTGACAATACTTTCGCCAGCCTGGTTCATGGGAATTTTGCCCGGCAGGTAAGGACGAGATACGTGTCAGCGAACTACTTTACCGGCCTGGGGGATAATCTGGTCCGGGGACGGGGCTTTCGGCCCGAGGAGGAGCGGCGAGGCAGTGCTCCAGTCGTGGTTCTGGGCCATGAACTTTGGCAGCACCTGGGGGGCGATCCGGCACTCATCGGTGAGTATATAACCCTCAACAGCACGCGCTGCCAGGTAGTAGGTGTGGCCGTAAAAGGCTTTGGCGGCGTCACGTTCAGCAGTCCTGAGTTGTGGATGCCGCTGGGGAGCTACTGGACAGTAGCGAAGCTTGATCCCACCTGGGGTGACGGAAGAAAAGAGCTATGGCTCGACGTTATCGTACGACTCAGGCCGGAGGTGTCCCTATCGGTTGCCCAGACGCAATTGAACGCGCTGATCCCACAATTCAAACTGGAGCGGAAATATCCGGAGCGCTGGAAGAAGTGGTCCTTCAACCTCCGCGCGCCGGGGCGGAACGATCTACATGGTGACTCTGAAACGATGATGGCGGGGTTGACTATCGCCAGTGGGGTGTTCATGGCCGTGTCTGCGATCATCCTGGCGATTGCCTGCCTGAACCTGGCGAACATGCTGATCGTGCAAGGGGCCGCGCGGCAGCGTGAGATTGCCACGCGTCTGGCGCTCGGTGGAAGCCGTTGGTGCATCATCCGGCAGTTGCTCATTGAATCTCTGCTGCTGGCACTGTTGGGAGGCATTCTCGGCGTGCTGCTCGCTTTCTGGGGCACGCGCATTGTGAATATCTGGTTAATTCCTCATTTTCGTCGCGGCGTGACAGCCATTCATTGCGGTTTGAGTCTTCGGGTCCTTGCGGGCACCCTGGGCTTGTGTCTGGTAACCACGCTGCTGTTTGGTCTGAAACCCGCTCTGCGCCTGTCCAAGAGTGATATTGTCGGCGAGTTGAAGGCCTCCGGCGGCCGTGTGCTGGGATCCCTCCAGAGAAAACGGGGCGCTGTCTCAGTGACAGGCCAGATCGCCCTGTCTGTCACCCTGATGTTCATCGCGACCCTGTTGACGCGGAGTGCCTTGGAAATAGCGAAACCGGAATCGCGTGTTTCCCTGGAGGACAAACTGATCGTCCATCTCGATCCGGTTTCCGTCGGTTATGACCCGGTAAAAGCTCGCCAGATCGGCGAGGCCCTGGCGGACCATTTACTGCCCCTGCCGGAGGTCAAGGCGTTGGGGACATCGGGCAAATTGTTTTACGGGGGCAGTGGACCGATCGTGATTGGCGAATACTCGTCAGAGTCAGGAAGGTTTCTGGCGCGTAATGCCGCCATTGCCTTTGTCGGTCGAGATTACTTTACGGCCATGGAGATCCCGCTGTTGAAAGGCCGACTTTTCAACCAGCAGGACTATGCCCCGGACGCGGAAGTGGGCATGATCATCGACGAGAGCCTGGCGCGAAAGCTTCGCCCGGACGGCAACGCACTGGGGTGTTTCATCCAGTGGGGCCTGAACACCAAGGCGGAGGATGGTCCTTGCCGGGTCGTCGGGATCGTCGCCCACCTACCCTGCCGGGAGGACGGGCAACCCCACGCCCAAGTGTATGTTCCCTACAAAACGGATAGGCTGCACTCACACCTCTATCTGCATGTTGCGAACAAGAGGCTGGTGGACGGTCTGCGTAAGCGCATTGTTGAGGAGATTCATACAGTCGATGCCCGGATTTCGGTCAAATGGGTGAAAACCCTGGCCCAGATACATGATAGCCATGATTCTGTAAAGACGGCAAGAATAGGTGCTCGTGTAGGGCTGATGGCCGGGGCAACGGCTTTGTTCTTGGCGGCCCTGGGCATCTACGCGATCAAGGGCCATATGGTGGTTACACGTTTTTCGGAGATCGGAATCCGCATGGCCCTGGGGGCAACCCATGGGAATATCATTGGCATGGTCCTGAAGGAGGGACTCGTGCTGATGATGGTGGGATTGATAGCGGGATTAACCGCGGGATTGATGGCGGCCAAGGTATTGGCCAAATTGTTCTACGGCGTCAGTCCCGTGGATACGGTCAGTATCATTGTCACTATGATTGTGATCGCGGCTGTTTCAGTGCTCGCCAGCTTCATCCCGGCCCGACGCGCGGCTAAGGTCGATCCCATCATGGCCCTGAGATCAGAATAAGAATAGCATATAAGTTCACACGATTAGGAAAGAACTGCCTTTATCTTTTCACAAAAAAGGTCGAGAAAGAAAAGGGTTCAATGAAATTAGAAAATCTGACCAAACACGAAGCAAAGAAACAGGTTGTTAACATTTTTGAGTGCATCGCCAAACAGAAAAAGCTTTCTGATGTGGAAAGCTATTTTCTTGAACAGATTGAATTTTATGTCGAAAAAGCCGTCATAGGCAATATCAAAGAAAGACAAAATAGAATTCCTGATCTTCATGTTGAGCAAATGGGAAAAATTGCGATGTGGGGTGGAGAAAAACTGACACCCGGTTGCGATAACTGTATTAACGGCCATGGATTGTGTGCCATCAGGATGGCGTCTGAGTGTAACCTGAACTGTCCGTTCTGTTACTATAGAGGAGAACATGATAAGCAACCACCGCTGATGCAGGAACATCTTGGACTGGGTCAGAGGTTTATAACTGAAGACGACCTAAAAAGTCTGTTTGAAAAACAGGGGGATAAAATTACACATGTGTGTCATGTCTTGTTTGAACCTTTCATGAGTTTTGAAAAATTTCCAAGTGTCATTCGGTTTCTCCATGAGCAAGGGGTACACCAACATATGTACACCAATGGAACGTTGGTTACGGAAGACCATCTGAAAATATTGAGGGATGCCGGCCTGGAAGAGCTTCGATTCAATCTTGCTGCGACAAATTGTTCGAGAAAAGTTATCTATACAATGGGAATGGCCAGAAAATAAATTAAATATCTGGCTGTTGAATCTCCCATGTTTAAGACATATTATACGTCTTTCATTGCCAATAGAAAAGAAATCCTTGATACAGGTGTCGATCAAATCAACTGTGCGGAACTACACCTTTTAAAACAGAATGTTAAAGAGTACGAAGAAGAGCCTTTGTATTGTTATAAATCCGGGTACATATCCCCGGTTTCAAGTAGACAGTTCACTTACGATCTAATAGACATGGCGAGTCATGAAAAATGGCAGAATGTGGTTATACATGACTGCTCCAACGAAGTAAAATATTATAGAGGAATAAAAAGAGAAGCACCATTTGGTACAATTCAATATCGTAATGAAATGCAACTCCCGATGCGTTGGTATCTTGAGGTGCTCGATCGATATGACTTTTGGGATTCGGTATTCATGCCGTCTGTAACACCCGAATCACAGAGAATTGATTTGAATTTACCAGCGGCTTTCCCATCCAATGTGAAATTGGTGAAAGGCATGAACAGTAGTTCTCCACGTTGGTATTTGAGTATGAACGACAAGATAGAATATGAGCTGAAAGACCAGGTATGGATTGACGTGTTGCAACGAATTGATGGCAGGCACAGCATTCAAGAAATACTCGATGAACTTAAACAAGAGAAAACATCGATTATGGAATATATGGAACACTATTGGGAAAATGGTTTAATCGATCTGATCGAAGACTATATTTATGCTTATACCTCCTCACACACAACGGTGTTAGATTTAAAACGCCCCGTATCCCTGGCTTCGAATGTAATTTTGCTGGAAAAGGTTGGGAGAAAATCCGCATACTCACTTTGCGTAGATAATGAAATCAGATTTGAGTTGCCTGACGAAAGGTGGGTTAACGTATTGCTCAGAATTGATGGAAAACGCTCTATTTTGGATATCATTCATGAAATCGGTGTACCTTTAGCTGCCGTACAAATGTACATGAAAACCTGTTTACAGGAAGGAATTCTCGTTCAACATGAAGTATAGTGCTACACAATGCGGATCATTTGCCAGATCTGATTGGAGATAGCGTTTTGCATGGAATTTCTTTCTGATATGCTTGAGCGCCCAGAGAGACTTTCGGAGAAAATGATGACAGACAATCCTCCCCATCCTTCAACCATCGTTCTCACCGCCACGAACAAATGCAATCTGCGATGCATAATGTGCGGCATATGGAAGGATCAGCCGAGTACGGATGCCCACGGTCGCACACTCCTGGGGACGGATGAGATCCTTTCGTTCATCAAGGGCCTCCAGACATGGGGAGGTGTACGCTTCATCACCTTTGATACAATCGGCGAACCCTTAATGAACCCAGACTTTGCGCGTATTGTTACCTATGCGCGTGAGCAAGGCTTCTTTGTCGGAGTGGCAAGCAACGGTACACGGTTGGATGAAGAGACAGCACGTGCGATCATCGAAGCCGACCTGCAGGCGATGACTATTTCAATCGACAGCGCCATCCCTGAAATCCACGATCGCATCCGCGGGCAGAAAGGTGCACTGGCGAAGACGTGTGAGGGGATCAGGACGACCAAACGCTTGCAGGATGAACTTGGGAGATCTAACCCAGCTTTGCGGATCATGACGGTTCTTTCGAAACTCAATTATCAAGAAATCGATCGTATGGCCGATCTCGCGCTCGATCTTAGTATCGAGGAGCTGCGCATTGTGTATGTCTCTATCATTGATGATGAGGTAGCTGCCGAGATGAAAGCGATGACGGGCAATGCATCGAACGTCGCGAACACGTTTCGCTTTGATGTTCCGAAAGAGCAGCTCTACATCGAGGGTATCGATCGCGGCGAACTCATGCAGAGTCTGGAGCGACTTGAAACGAAGTGTCGACAGCATGGTATTGACTTGAATCTCTCACTAAATCCCGGCATGTACCAGCGTAGCTGCAAGGTGTTTTGGAATTCTATGTTCATTGATGCCTTTGGCAATGTATATCCCTGTGCGATGCTGAACGAAGTAACAGGCCTGGGAAACATCCGTGAAACGGAATTGGACGCGATCTGGGGCGGTGAGCGCTATCGGAAGCTCCGCACTCTCATCGATCGACGCAATAGGGGGGAGTTCGAACTTCCCATCTGCCAACGTTGTTGCCACTTCGCAGATATCCAGAGTGTCTAGTCCCAGAACAAGCGTACCCGGGCGGGCCGATCAAATATGTTTTAGTGGATAACTCGTAGATACACTTTCCTCGCTGCGAACCTCTGATCGCTTCGGCCAAGGGAATTCAATTGTCGTTGGGGGCATTCAAACCTGCTTTCGTGAGCAAAGGATTTAGTTCCGATTGTACCGCGATCCTGCGTATCGGGCGTCTGGTATGGGACCTGATGGACGGTCGTCTGCGACACGTGGTGAAATTGACGCGCCAGTATATGTTTACCTGAATTTCAGAAACATTAGCATATCCTGGGAATCAAGCCCAATCCCATGAAACCGAAACGCGTGCTGAATTAGTTGTAAGAGGATACGTCTATTAAAAAGTCACCAATGGAGTGGAAAGGTACAAAATTCACGCCAAATCTGAAGCTTTCTGGTACGTAAAGGCAGTACGTATACACTCACTCTTCATCTATAAATCCTGCAATACGCAAGATCTATTTACGTTGACTGCTGACTCGGTTAGCCGAAATTTGTGAAGGGCGGAGTGAAAGTGTAGCGCCTGGCGGCCCAAGACTGTGACACCCCCAGCCTATTTACCCCGCCACTTGGGGTGTCAATATATTTCTTTTTCACACTTTCTACTCACCACTATCGCCAGACTTTTCCGAGCTTGGCGAGTCTTTATCGTTACCGTTTGGATCACTCTTTTTCAAGCGTCTCTTAGATTGACGCAGACGATAGCTGGGACCATTGGCTTCAATGATGTGCACTCGATGTGTCAGCCGGTCGAGCAAGGCCCCTGTCAGTCGCTCACAGCCGAAGATGTCCACCCAGGACTCGAACGGCAGGTTCGTCGTAACAATCAAACTCAGCCGCTCGTACGCTCGGCTGACCACCTCAAAGAACAACTCCGCCCCTGTCCTGGAGAACGGGACATACCCTAACTCATCCAGGATCAGGATGTCCTGACGCTCCAACTGCTTGAGCGACCGTTCCAGTTGCCGTTGCTCAGCCATTTCCATGAGCTGAGTC
>Ga0272441_10013779_pt1 | contig 11580 bp, 9 predicted proteins | sample SSMProp6N_FD_193582 | JGI IMG/M metagenome (GOLD analysis project Ga0272441, IMG submission 193582) | Marine sediment archaeal communities from Little Sippewissett salt marsh, Falmouth, MA, United States - SSM-Prop-6N | ecosystem: Environmental > Aquatic > Marine > Wetlands > Sediment ... | reverse complement strand
TTGATTTCTTCCGTATTTTCCACGTGCGGGCCGCGGCACAAATCGACAAAATCATCGTGCCGGTAGATGCTGATCTCGGGTTTTTCCGAGATGGCATGGCCGTGTTCGTCCTGCGTGCCGGATTCCAGGTCATCAATCAGCTCTATTTTGTAGGGCTGGTCCTTGAACACCTTGCGGGCCTTTTCGGCATCAACGATTTCCTTTTCAAAGTCATAGCTGCCCTGGATGTTTTCCCGCATCTTGACTTCGATCGCCTCCAGGTCATCCGGTGTCAGCGGCCGCGGGAGGTCAAAATCGTAGTAAAAACCGTCCTCTATCGCCGGGCCGATGGCAAATTTTGCATCCGGGAACATTTCCAGGACGGCCTGCGCCATAACATGGGCGGTGGAATGCCGCAGCCGGAAGAGCTGCGATTCCTCGTATTTTTCTTTTATTTTTTCTGCCATTTCTTGCCTACATTCTTTTTAATAAAAAACCGCCCCGGCCTGGGGCGGGAGTCTGGCTCTCGCGGTTCCACCCAGTTTGGCTGAAATTCTTCAGCCCACTCGGAGTGACCGGTAACGGGGTCTACCGTTTTCCTTACTCAAAGTCATCCCTTTTTCAGGATCAGGCTCGCAGGGGGTTTTTACGGGTCTGTCCCGCGGGCGGCTCTCAGCCAGGGCCGCTTTTTCTGTGCGGGCGGGACCGGCTACTCTTCCTGGTCACTGCCTTTCGGTTTTTGATGGGCGGTATAGGGCTCGAACCTACGACCTTTGCGATGTCAACGCAACGCTCTAACCAACTGAGCTAACCGCCCGTGAATCTCTATTATATCCAAATCATTTTGGTTTGGCAATAAGCACAGCCAGATATCTTCAATTAAGTAGGTAAAGCAAAAGTTATATTAAGGTTAGATTAAATGTCTATTTAACCTATTGATTTTTTGACACTATTATGGATACAATCATAGAAAAGGAGGCATCATGCCTGATATATTTGGTTTTGGTTTTTGTTTAATTCCCATTGTTTTACTTGGGGCTTTCATTCTGTTTGCCGGGCTCCGCACACTTTACCAGTACGAAAGGGGTGTAGTGTTTACCCTCGGTAAGTTTTCCAATGTCCGCGACCCCGGGTTGACTTTTTTGGTCCCTATTTTGCAAAATATGCGGAAAGTGGACATGCGCATCAAGACGGCGGAAGTCCCGAGGCAGGAGGTGATCACCAAGGACAATATCCCTGTTTTGGTAAACGCTGTCGTGTATTTCAGAGTCATCAACCCGGAAACGGTGATCATTGAGATTGAGGATTACATTTTCGCAATCAGGCAGTACACACAGGCCGCGCTGCGCGATGTAATCGGCAACAGCGACCTTGACTTCGTACTGCAGGAACGCGAAAAAGTGGCGGGAAATATTAAAGAGATCGTTGATTCCGAAACATCGGAGTGGGGGGTGGATGTTGAATCGATCAAAATCCAGGAAGTGGAACTGCCGGCGGAAATGAAACGCGCCATGGCCAAACAGGCGGAAGCGGAACGCAGCCGCCGGGCTGTGATCATCTCTTCCCAGGGTGAACTTTCAGCCTCTGAAAACCTGATGAGGGCGGCCGAAAATCTCGCCAAGAGCAGCGGGGCGCTTCACCTGCGCACACTGCAGACTATCCGTGATATCGCGTCCGACCCTTCTGAAAAAATTGTCCTCTTCATGCCTTGGGAAATCGGCGACGTGGTCCAGAAGGCGGTCTCGGGCAAGAAGTCCTGAAGATGCTTAACGACAAAATCAGGTACCTGCAGATCGCATTTAATTATGACCTCCGCATGGTATCCCAGTTTCTGCCGCGTATACCGCGCAGCGACCGCATCCTGATCGAGGCGGGCACTCCTTATTTAAAGAGGGAAGGCATGGACGGCATCCGCTTTATCAGGCGGATGTGGCCGGGTAAGATCGTGGCGGATATCAAGATCGTCGACGGGGCTGTGGGTGAGGTGCAGATGGCGGCAGCCGCTGGTGCGAATGCGGTCACGGTGCTCGGGGCTGCCCCGCGTGAAACGCTGAACCTGACTATTGGAGAATGCAGCCGGCTGGGAATGATTTCCATGATTGACATGCTCGGCGTGGTCGATCCGCTGGATGTCATCCGCCGCATCCAAAAACGGCCGGATGTGGTAGTGTTGCACCTCGGCCGGGATGAGGAGAGCACCCGCGGAAAGCTGATTCAGTACCGCCATGTCAACCGGATCCGCAGCAAGTTCCCGGTGCTAATTTCGGCGGCGGGCGGGGTGGATGTCAAACAGGCACGGAGCGCCATTTTTAACGGTGCGAATATCGTTGTGGCGAATATTGTCCGCCCGCAGGACGATTGGAAAGGGATTTCCACCGCAAAAGATATCGGTGATGCGGCCAGGGAATTCCTGGAAACAATTGAATAATGTGTGATAAAAATCTCCCGCACGGGAGATTTTTTCTTTTAAATCAATCCTATAATTACACCTCGAAAGGATTTCTTTTATGATTAGTGAATCTCGTTGGTGGAAAGAAGGCGTGATCTACCAGATTTATCCCCGGTCATTTAAAGATACAACAGGGGACGGCATTGGTGATTTGAACGGCATCGTCCAGAAGCTGGATTACCTTGCCGATCTGTGTGTGGACGCGATCTGGCTTTCCCCCGTTTACACCTCCCCGGATGTTGATTTTGGTTATGATGTCAGCAGCTACCGGGATATTGACCCGAAATTCGGGACAATGAAGGATTTCCGTAAACTGGTTAATGAAGCGGGAAAACGCGGCATACGCATCGTCATGGATCTGGTGCTGAACCACTCTTCTGACCAGCATGCATGGTTCAGGGAATCACGCTCCTCACGGGACAATCCCAAACGGGACTACTACATTTGGAAGGATGCAAAGCGAAGGGGAGGTCCGCCGAATAACTGGCAGTCTGTTTTTGGCGGAAGCGCATGGGAATGGGATGATTCCACCAAACAGTATTACCTGCATATGTTCTACAAGGAACAGCCGGATTTGAACTGGCGGAACCCGGACGTCCGGCAGGACCTCCTGGATATTTTTAAATTCTGGCTGGACATTGGGGTTTCGGGCTTCCGCCTGGATGTCTTCAATCTGTATATCAAGGATAAAAAGTTCAGGGATAACCCCGCCAAGCTGCTCGGATTGCGGCCCTTCGAAAGGCAGATCCATAAATATGACTGCGACCGGCCGGAGCTGATGGGCGTGCTGGAAGATATTCGCAAGGTCCTGGACGCATATCCCGGAACCTACGCGGTAGGGGAGACTTTCCTCAGCGACCATGAAAAATCAGCCTCCTACTGCGGCGATCGCCTGCTCCAACAGACCTTCAATTTTGATTTCCTGGAATGTGCCTGGAACTCCGGCTGTTTCGCATCCGAAGTTGAGGAATGGGAACAGGCGCTCGGCGAGGAAAAATGGCCAAATTATGTGCTCAACAACCATGACGTTGAGAGGGCAGCTTCCCGCTATGGGATCGGCGAGGATGATGAACGCTTGAAGGTGGCGGCAGGCTTGCTGCTTACCCTGCGGGGCACACCTTTCCTTTATTACGGGGAAGAAATAGGCATGCGAGAGGTTAGCCTGAAGAGGAATCAGATCAAGGACCCGGTCGGCAGGAGATACTGGCCTTTTTATAAAGGAAGGGACGGCTGCCGAACACCCATGCAGTGGACCACCAAGCAAAATGCCGGTTTTTCCGACAGCGATCCGTGGCTGCCAATTCACCCGGATTATGCAGACCGGAATGTGGAAACTCAGACCGAAAAACCGCAGAGCTTGTTGAATTTTTACAGACAGGTGCTCGCCCTCAGGAGGGAAGTTCCGGCGCTGTCCTGCGGTGAGATGAAATTTATTGGAGATCTGCCCGGCGGCGTGATGGGATATGAACGGGCATGTGAAAACAGCAGAGCTGTGGTTCTCCTGAATTTCCGGAAAACTGAGGCGGAATGCCGGATATCGGATGAAAAGAAAATGTACCTCAAAACCCTTTCTTCCAAAGATGGCCTGTATGTAAAGCAGAATCTGTCCTCGGTCCTTTTAAAAGGAGATGAGGCGATTGTTCTTACAACAACTGAATGATTTTATAAAGGGGGCTCATGCCTGGCTCAAATTGAAATAAATCTGTTTTATGAGGGTTAGATGAAAGAAAAATTCCGAAAAGAAAAAGAACGCTGGGAAAAAGAGACTCTTGTTCCGGTCGTTAATAAATACCCGGAGCGGGAAGATACATTTGAGACAACCTCCGGTATTGAATACCCGCGCGTTCCCATACCGGAAGAAAGGGATTTCCAGGCGGAAATCGGATTTCCGGGTGAATTTCCTTTCACCCGCGGCGTACAGCCGACCATGTACCGCGGAAGGTTCTGGACCATGCGCCAGTATGCCGGTTATGCTTCGGCTGAAGAGTCAAACCAGCGCTACAGCTACCTACTCGAGCAGGGCCAGACCGGCCTTTCGGTTGCGTTTGACCTTCCAACACAGATCGGCTACGACAGCGACGACCCGATGGCGGCGGGAGAAGTGGGCAGGGTCGGAGTGGCGGTTTCCTCCCTGGAGGATATGGAAATCCTTTTCAGGGATATCCCGTTGGACAAAGTCTCGACCAGCATGACCATCAATGCACCGGCGGCTGTTCTTCTGGCCATGTATATCGCGGTCGCCAAAAAGCAGGGAGTACAACCGGAAAGCCTTCGCGGCACGATACAAAATGATATCCTGAAAGAGTATGTTGCCCGCGGAACGTATATCTTTCCTCCGCAGCCTTCTATGCGCCTGATAACGGATATTTTCGATTACTGCAGGAAGTTTGTTCCGAACTGGAATGTGATCAGCATATCCGGCTACCACATCCGGGAAGCAGGTGCCACAGCTGTCCAGGAACTTGCTTTTACCTTTGCCAATGCAGTTGCATATATACAAGCCGCAATGGAGGCAGGACTGCCGGTGGACAGTTTCGCTGACCAGGTTTCTTTCTTCTTTGCATGCCACAATGATTTCCTGGAGGAAATTTCCAAATTCCGCGCAGCCCGGCGGATCTGGGCGCGGCTGATGAAGGAACGCTTCGGATCGGAAAGCGCCCGTTCGCAGAGCATGCGCTTCCACACCCAGACCGGCGGCTCTACCCTGACGGCACAGCAGCCCCTTAACAACATCGCCCGGACCACTATCCAGGCGCTGGCTGCAGTGTTTGGGGGCACGCAGTCCCTGCACACAAACAGCTGGGATGAAGCGCTTTCCCTGCCTTCAGAAGAGGCAGTCAGGACAGCCCTGCGCACACAGCAGATCATCGCGCATGAATCCGGAGTTGCTTCCAGCGTGGACCCGCTGGGCGGGTCATACCTGGTTGAGCATTTAACGGATGAAATTGAGCGGCGGACAATGGAATACCTGGAAAAAATTGACCAGATCGGCGGAGCTCTGCGAGCGATTGAAACGGGTTATATCCAGTCGGAGATCCAGAACGCGTCTTACCGCTACCAGAAAGAGGTGGAAAACAAGGAACGCGTTATCGTAGGAGTCAATGATTTTAGGGTGGAAGAGAAAATCCATCCGGAGCGGCTGAAAGTAAATAAAGCTGTGGAAGCTGCCCAAAAGGAAAGGCTGCAAATCCTGCGGTCCGGACGCGACAATGAGATAGTACAGGAACACCTTCAGACCCTTCAAAAGGCTGCAGACTCTGACCGCAACCTGATGCCTTTCCTGATTACCTGTGTAGAGAACAAACTCACCCTGGGAGAGATCTGCGGAGCGCTTCGTGAAGTGTGGGGAGAATACCAGCCGCCGGTATGGGGCTGAGGAGGAAAAATGGCCCAGATAAAGAAAATAAACCATATCGCCATCGCAGTTGAAGACATTCCATCAGCACTTTCTTTCTGGCGGGATAAAATGGGGCTTGAACTGGATCACATTGAAAAAGTGCCGGAGCAGAAAGCGATGGTAGCCTTCATCCTGGTTGGTGAAAGCGATATTGAACTTGTGGAACCGACAGATGATGAATCGGGCACAGCCAGGTTTATACAGAACCGCGGGCCGGGCGTTCATCACATTTGTTTTGAGGTGGACGACATCCATGCGATGGCAGAGCAATTGAGGCAGAAGGGGGTGCGGTTGACAGATGAAGCGCCTATTGAGATGGATGACCGCTGGATATCCTTCATCCATCCAAAGAACACGGGCGGAGTTTTAGTTGAGCTTTACCAGCTTAAATGAAGAGCGGGCTTAATCAACCCGCTCATTTTTTTTATATCAGCTGCCAAATGTGAATGTAAAGGTCTGCAATCCCGGCTGATTAAAGGTCAGGATAAGTTCGCCTTCCACCGGCTCATCAAATGAGACCAGGTGGTACAGACGGGCTTCATCAACGAGGATTTCGTTCTGCTCATTGAGGTCCTCGCTCAGGTTTTCCTTATCAGGTGACAGAACTTCCACGGTCACAGTTCCCGGCTGGTCTGCCAGGTCGAGGACCATGTACACATCCTGGGCGAAGAAATGCAGTTTCATCTGGGCACCGCTTTCTGCCACCTGCGCATATTCATTGTGGAAGGTCCACTGGCCGGATACCGCGAAATTGTCCCTGGGCAGTTCATCGGGGATGGAGTAGCTGCTCTGTTCATTCCTAACCACCTCTTCAGGCGAGGCAAATAACTCCTGCCTGCTGTATCCGATATAGATTTCAGGTGTCTGTTCCGACATGAATTCCACATCCGCCGGACCGCTAAGCTCTTCGTCCGCATCCACCCCGATATCAGCCAGCAGCTGGCGTATCACCAGTTCGGACACATCATAGTCGCCCTCACCAAAATGCGTATAGCGGATATTTCCTTCAGCGTCAATGAAATATTTTGCAGGCCAATAGCGGTTGTTGTAGGCGCGCCAGGTTTGGTACTCGTTATCCTGGGCAACCGGGTATTCAATGTCAAAGCGTTCTACTGCATCCTGTACATTTTCTGGATATTCCTCGAAAGCGAATTCCGGCGTATGGACGCCTATGATCACAAACCCGTCATCCGCGTATTTGTCGTACCAGTCAGTCAGATAGGGCAGTGTGCGTACGCAGTTGATGCAGGAATAGGTCCAGAAATCGATCAGCACCACCTGGCCGCGCAGATCCTCCAGCGTGAGCGGTTCGCTGTTAATCCAGTTATTAATGCCAACCAGTTCCGGGGCGGGCCCCAGGTTGGGCAGCATACGCCCGGTCTGAAGATCTTCCTCGGTAAAATCTTCCGTGACGAAGTAATTCGTGCCCATGTCTGACCCGCTTAATTCATCCAGTTGTTCGCTTACGGCTTCGCTTCTTTCAAATTCGGACAAGGCCGAAGTAAGAGTTGACGGGAAATTCCTGAGCAGCCAGGTTGTGACGAGCACATCCACGTTGAGGGCAATTAATACTGCCGTCAGGATCATTATGACCCCGAACCCTTTCTGCACCTTGCCCAGGTTCTTGGAAAGGAATGGCACTTTCTGGATGATGGAGCGGCCGCCGTAGGCAATACCCAGCAGCGGGATGCCGGACCCGATGGCGTATGCAACTACAACAATAACCGAAGCAAAAGTTATCTCCTGGGTCGCAGCCAGGGCTGTGACGGAAGCCAGGATAGGTCCGGCACAGGGCGCCCATACCAGTCCAAGGCTCAGGCCGGTAATAAATCCGGGTCCAAATCCATTGCCCTGTTTCTGGCTGTCTCCCGCCATGCGTGGGATAAAGCTTAACGCTTTCTCGATAAATTCATTTAATTTGGGAATGATCATGCTCAAGCCCAGGATACCTATCACCGCCACGGCGATAATTCGCAGGGTGCTGGCGGATAATCCCAGCAGCTTGACGATTTCGGAGATCGCCAATGTGAACAGGGAAAAGCTGATGATCAGCCCTGTTATCACACCCAGGGGCCTTCTTTTCCCGCTGGACGCGGAGGAGGACAATACAATTGGTAAAACCGGCAGCACACACGGAGACAGGACTGTCACAATACCGGACAGGAGGGCAAACAAAATCAGGATAACCATCTCAAAACCTTTCTGCTTCTTCTCATCTCTGATATTAAGGCAAATATATAGGTAAAGGTATTAGCGTTGTATTAATTTTGAATTGGCAGGCTGTAAATAAAAACTGCCGGTTTACCCGGCAATTCTGTATTCTCGAGAATATTTATTATTTCAACGAAATCATCTTGGCGTCTTCCGCCCTTGCGGTTTCAATCCCGCGCTGGACGTTGACCTTTGTGAGTATGAGCGCTCCGCCAATGAAAAAGATCACCAGGGAGATGATTGCCAGGCGGCTGTTATCCGTCAGTTGGTTGATCAAGCTGAAAAGTGCCGGCCCGATTACCGAGTTGAATTTCTCGGAGACGCTGAAGAATCCGTAAAATTCAGCCGATTTGCTGTTCGGCATCAGCTGGCCGATCAGGGAACGGCTGAGCGCCTGGCTGCCCCCCTGGACGGTAGCAACGCCCACGCCCAGCAGGATGAAATGCCATTCCTGTTCCATGAAATATCCGACCACCGAGATAACGGCGTAAATTGCCAATGCAATGTAAATGGCTTTTTTGTTTCCGACCTTTCTGGATAATCTTCCAAACAGGATGGCAAAAGGCGCGGCAATGAACTGCACCAGCAGGAGTGTCCCGATCAGGATGGTTGTACCGAATCCGAGGTCGGTTCCGAAGGCGACTGCCATGGTGATGATGGTGCCGATGCCGTTGGCGTAGACAAAAAATGCCAACAGGAAGAGGAACAGGTCCCTGAATTTGGCGATGTTCCTAAGGGCGGAGAAAAATCTTTTAAATCCGACCGTCAGCACATCCAGGCCAATCTCATCCTGTTCCACCTTGCGAACGGGTTCTTTGACATGGCGGAAAATCGGGATGGAAAATACCGCCCACCATACCGCCACGCTGGCCAGGCTCAAGCGCATCATGAGTTTTATCGCTTCTTCTTCCGGCATGCCGGGGAGAAAGCGCGGCCCGATGAAGATCATAACCACATTGATCAGCAGCAGCAGGCCGCCGCCGATATATCCCATCGCGTATCCGCGTGACGATACCTCATCCATATCGTCCGGCCCGACTATATGGGGCAGCAGGGCATCATAAAAGACGATGGATCCGGCGAAACCAACAGTGCCGAGAATATACAGGACGACTGCCAGGAACCATTCACCGGGTGTGTCCACCAGGAACATGAGTGCGGTGGATACAACTCCAAGGCCTACAAAAACACCCAGGAATACTTTCTTTGTACCCTTGAAATCGGCGATCGCTCCTAAAACCGGGCTGATGAGGGCGGCGATCAGGCTGCCGATTGCAACGGTATACCCCCAGATGGTGAGGGATTCCTCCGTCGCGATATACAGGCCGAAATAATTCGGCAGGATGGCGGCCATTACTGTGGTCGCGAACGCGGAATTTGCCCAGTCGTACATGGTCCAGGCACGCACCGCACGCTGTTTCAACTTGTCAACCATCCGAAAATCCTCCTCATTGATTTTTATCCAGTGATTATATTCTCAATGTATCGTGCAAGTAAACCTGTTTCTACCGGGGCGGCGGGGCGAATTGAACCGGTTCGGCAATGACAAAATGACGCCCCCATTCCTCAATATTCCCTTTCTGGATGCAGGTCTGCAGAACCAGGTGGTGTTTTCCCATATAGACCCTTTCAAACACTTCAGCCGCTGTGGAAAATGCATGCGTCTCCAGGTCAATAAAGTTGCTGCGGGGGCTGCGGGGGTTGAGCGCCTGGTACTGCAGAATGCGGGTGACCCTGTAGAGACGCGTTCTGCCCTTCCCGTCCATCAGGTGCACCATTTTTCCCGGCTGCAGCTCCAAAAAATGCTTTCCCGCCAGGTAATTGTGCGCGATGAGCCCGACATTCCCATAGCGGGAGGCGAGATCAAAGCGGGTCACCACGCCGGACATCCCTGACACATATTCCGGCCTGCCGCTGGGCTGGGAGGCGACATGCAGGTAGTTCCTGTCTCCCAGGTAGAGCCCGCTTACTTCACCCAGCGGGCGCTTGGGTGAAAAAATTTTTTTCACCCATTTTTGAACCAGGCCCTTCCTTCTTTCCTCACCCATATTCATATTGTATACATAGAAATCAAAAAAACTTCGGTATTTCCTTCCCTGCCTGAGGAAAAAGAATTAATTTAAGCTTGGAAGGTTTGATTTTCCAGGAGACAGTTTCTGTTTCCGTTTAGAATAAGATCATGAAAAAATCAGAAGTTATCTTCAACCGCAGTGCTTTCCTGGATGAATTTAAGGGTTCAGAAGCATTGCTTCATGAAGCTGAAAATATCGGGAAGGAATTTGCCGGAAAGAATTATGAGCGACTGTTCCTCACTGGCTGCGGGGCACCCCATTACTTGATGCGCGTGCTGGCTTTCTGGGCGAACCGCGCTGCCGTCTCCACAGACATCCGCACCTTCCATTCAGCCAGCCTGGTCCAGCAGAACCCCTCAGCGCTGGATGATAAAACGCTGGTTTTGCTTGGTTCCCATTCCGGCACCACGAAGGAAACAGTGGAGGCAGCCCAGTTTATTGATCAAAACCCTGCATTTACAGTCGCCATCACCCGGGACCCGGAATCTCCGCTTGCGAAAGCTTCGGACCTTGTATTGGCGTATGCTGATGAAAAACAGGGCTATTTCTCATCCTATATTCTCGCACAGGCGCTGGTCAGCGCGTTCCTGGAAGGCATGGAAAAGAAGTGGACGTATCATGAAAAGATTATGCAGGCGCTGCCCAGCCTGCCGGCCGCACTTGCGGATGCAAAGGCGGCGGGAATGCCCAAATCTGAAATGATTGCTGAAAAAATCAAGGACGAAAACGTGCTTTATGTCATCGGGGCGGGACCCATGTTCACAACCGCATATGTGTTCGCTTCCTGTTTCCTGATGGAAATGCAGCACATTCAGGCGTATGCTATTGATGCCGCGGATTTTTTTCACGGACCTTTTGAGGCGATGGACGAACAAACGCCCCTCATCCTGCTAATGGGGGAGGACCCCTGCCGTCAGCAGGCGGAGCGCGTTCTTGATTTCTGCAAACGCTTCTCTAAAAATTTTTATGTATATGATTCGAAGGAATTTGAGATGGCGGGGATTCCAGGGAAAATCCGGCCGCTGGTGAGCCCCTTTATCGTCGATGCCGCCATGACCAACTTGGTGGAAAAGCTTGCGATCCTGAGGGGGCACCCGATGACGCTGCGCCGCTACATGGGAAAGGTGGATTATTAGCATGGCCAGTATTGTTGGAGTTGGCGATAATACGGTTGACCGATACCTGCATTTAAAAAAAATGTTCCCCGGAGGCAATGCTGTTAATGTGCCTGTGCTGGCGCACAGGGCTGGCCATCCCACAGCATATATCGGGTGGCTGGCAAAGGACCGTTTGGGCAAACTCATCTATTCCGCACTGGTTGAAGAGGGGGTGGATGTATCCCGCTGCAGGATCGTTGAGGGAGAAAATGCATACTGCAACATCCAGCTTATTGATGGGGACAGGATGTTCGGAAATTTCAGTGAGGGGGTTTGTGACCAGATTTCACTTAAAAAAGAGGACTTTGTATTCAT
>Ga0272441_10013778_pt1 | contig 11580 bp, 5 predicted proteins | sample SSMProp6N_FD_193582 | JGI IMG/M metagenome (GOLD analysis project Ga0272441, IMG submission 193582) | Marine sediment archaeal communities from Little Sippewissett salt marsh, Falmouth, MA, United States - SSM-Prop-6N | ecosystem: Environmental > Aquatic > Marine > Wetlands > Sediment ... | reverse complement strand
AAAGTTCGGCATGCCCGGATTCTCGAGCATGGCAGCTGCGCCGCGCGGCCGGTGCACCGGCCACGGTTTTGTGGCGGCAAGAACGTGCAGGAACGGGATCTGACATGAAGCGGATTGCAGTGTGTATGGCAACGGCGGCGCTCGCGGTGGGCGGCGCACGGTTGGCGCGGGCCGAACGGGCGGCGTCCGCCGGTCGCGCAGTGGATCTGACGCTTGAGGAAGTGATCGAGGCCGCGGTGTACCATAATCCCGAAGTCGAAGCGGCCTTGCTCGAATGGCGGATCAGCCGCAAGGTCCAGCGCGGCGTGATCGGCGCGTTTGAGCCGGCGTTTGTGGGCAGCTATGCCTGGGGCGCGCAGGACCGCGAGAACAACGCGGTCCAGCGCCTGAGCCAGGAATCGGACGTGTTTTCCGAAGAGAGCGAGGAGTTCGCGGTCGGGATCGAGGGCGATTTCCTCAGCGGCGCACACTATCGGCTCGCCTATTCGGTGCGGGACCAGGGCAGCAACCTGCATACGAACGAACAGGGCGAGTTCATCCACGAGTTCGAGGCGTTCGCCGGGCTCACGGTCAAACAGCCGCTTCTGAAAGGGGCCGGCTTCAAGGTGACGCTTGCGGAGTTTCGACTGGCGCGCGAAGGTGCGGTGATCGCGCTGCACAACTATCGCAAGCAGGCGATGACCGTGGTTTCGCGCGCGGAATCCGCATACTGGAACCTGGCGTTTGCGCAGGAGAAACATCGGATGGCCGGGGAATCGGTCGGCATTGCCCGGAAACTCGTAGAGGACCGACGACAGCGGGTGCAGAGCGGGAAGATGGCCGAGCTCGAACTGCTCGAAGCCGAGGCCGGCCTGGCCAGCCGCCTGGCGCTGGAAGCCCAGAGCCATCAGGAAATGATGGAAGCGATGACGCAGCTCAAACTGCTGGCGGCCGACCGCCAGATTGGCGGCGAACAGAGTGTGCGCGCCACCGGCTCGCTGGCGCCGCCCGAGTTTGACGCGGCGTTCGACCGAGAGGCGCGGGAGGCGGCACTGCGCGAGGCACTCCGCGCGCAACCGGATTACCTGGTCCGTCGCGCGGAGTTGCGGCAGAGCGGCGTGCGACATGCGTACATGCGCAACCAGCGCCTCCCGCAGGTGGATTTGACCGGCAGTTACGGGTTCAACGGGTTGACCGAGCGGATGGGCGAGCTGTGGGCCGAGGTCGCCACCGCGGAGTATCCGACCTGGACGGTCGGCGTCGAGCTGCGTGTGCCGCTCGGGTTCGGTGTGCGTGAGCGCAATGAGTTGGCCATCGCCAAGCTGCAGCGGGCCGTCGCCCTGCATCGACTCCGTGCGGTTGAATACGAAATCGCGAACTCCGTGCAGGCGCTGATACACCGGATCGCGAATCTCGGCACGCAGATCGAGAATGCGCGGACCATCATCGGGTTCTACGAGCGGCTGCTCGACGACGCGCTTAAACGCCTGGAGCAGGGCAAAAGCACGAGCCGCGAAGTCTATGCGGCCGAGGAGGAACTGGCCCGTGCGCGGCGCGACGAGTTGAGCCGGATCGCCCAGTACCGCGAAGCGCTGCTGCAATGGGCGTTCGTGCGGGGGGCCCTGCTCAGGGACAGGAACCTGGAGACGATCGAGGACGGCAAAATCATTCTCTCGGGCGTGCTGGATCCGAGCGGATGGGGCGACGGCGGGGAGGTCGACGACGTGCTCAAGTATATCCGGTTGTTGGGGCGGTGAGCCGGGAAATGACGAATGACGAAATACCCGAGCACGAAGGAATGACGAAATCGGAATGACGAAAGGCGGATACACCGGCGACTTCGGCGACCGAGGGAACCGGAAGCGCTTTGGTTTTCAGAGCCGTAGTGGGCTCGAATTCTGCGCTTCGGGTTTCGGGCTTCGGCCTTCATTCGGATTTCCTCCTTCGCTCTGCAAGCTACGGAGGACACGTGGGTATTTCGTCTTTCGTCATTTGCGCGGCGTGAGCATCTGTGTCCTGTCCTGTATGGTCGTCGCACACGCCGCGCCTGCGCCGCGCACGGCGACCGGAATCACGGAGCCGGAAAAGGACGCGCTCTTGAGCGCGTCGGTCGCGGGCACGATCGCGACGGTCGCGCGTAAGCGCGGGGAGTTTGTGCGGCAAGGCGAGCTGATTCTCGAGCTGGACAGCGAGCTGGAGAAGCTCGAGGTGGAACGCCGCAAGCTCGTGGCCGACAGCAAGGCCGAACTGATCGCGGCCAGCAACCGTCTGGAGACTTTGACCTTGGATCTGGCGGCAACCCGCAGGCTTTTCGAGACCAGCGAATCGGTCAGCCGCGAAGAGTTGCAGAAGAAAGAGCTCGAGTTCAAGCTGGCGCAGAGCGAGTTCGAGCGTTACCTGATTGCGGAACAACGCGAGCAGGTCGAATACCGGATGGCGCTCGCGCAGTTGGCGAAGCGCCGGATCACCGCTCCGTTTGACGGCGTGATCGCGGAACTGCTCCTGGAAGAGGGCGAGAACTGCAGTGCGCAGCAACCGGTTGCCCGAATTGTGGACACGCGGCAGTGCTACTTCATCACGCACATCGAGGGCGCTGCCGGCTGGCGGCTGCGTGCCGGCATGTCCGTGCCGTTGCGCTTGAACGAGGGTGGCGCCATCGTCGAGCGGCGCGGGCGGGTCGCCTATGTCGCGCCGGTCATCGACCCATCCAGCGGACTGCAGGAGGTCCGGGTCCTGTTCGACAACAGCGACGGAAAGATCCGGCCCGGAATCACAGGGCTCATGCAAGGTGAGTGACGCGACACAGGGCAGTGCCTCGGCCGTCCGCGGCTTCGCAGAGGAAATTCGCCGGCTCCATACACTGGCCGGCGAGCCGGCCGAGTTCTGGCCGGCCTTCCTGGACGCGCTTCGCGGGTTTGGCGAGGCCGACATCTGCCTGGCCGCGGTCAAACAGGCCCGGCAGCAGGACGAGCAGGAGCCGGGCTGGCGCGTGCTCGCGCTGGCGCCGGCCTCCGTGCGGGGCGGCCCGCATGCGCAGGCCGTGCTCGCGCAGCTCGATGCGCTGTGGGATGCCTGTGCCGGGCGCGGGACCGTGGTGCGTGGGCTGGACGAGGGCGGCACCGTCGCGGCCGCCGCGCTCGCAGCGGGCGAGCAAGGCATGACGTGCCTGGCCGTCCTCTTCTTCCGGCCGGGCAACGATGCGCGTGCCGATAGCGCGGTAGGCTGGCTGCCGCTGGTCGCTGATACGCCGGCCGTCTACCAGCTCGGCCGCATCGCCCGAGAGGCGCAGGTCCAGGTCGAGCATTTCGCGGGTACGCTGGATCTGCTGGTTCTGTTGAACGCCGAGGACCGGTTCCTGGCCGCCGCCATGGTGTTGTGCAACGAGCTCGCGTCGCGGCACCGGTGCGAGCGCGTGAGCGTCGGCTGGTTGACCGGCGGCTACATCCGGCTGCAGGCCATGAGCCACGTCGAGCATTTCGACCGCAAGATGGAAGCGGTCCAGAAGCTCGAGTCGGCGATGGAGGAAGCGCTCGATCAGGACGAGGAGATCGTGTATCCGGCCGAGCCGGGCACCGACACGGTGTTGCGCGATCATGAACGGTTCGCACAGGAATTCGACGTTCCGCATCTGTGTTCCGTCGTGCTGCGGGTCGAAGGCGAGCCGGTTGCCGTCTGCACGTTCGAGCGCAGCGCACCACCGTTTGCCACGAACGAGCTGCGTTTGTTCCGGCTTTACTGCGATCAGGCGGCCCGGCGCCTGGCCGATCTGAAACGTTCGGATCGCTGGTTCGGCGCGCGGCTCGCGCAGCGCTTGCGCGAGTGGATGGCGCCGTTGCTCTGGGTTCAGCACACGTGGGCGAAGGCGCTTGCGATTCTGGGCAGCGTGCTGCTCGGGTTCCTGTGTTTCGGGCGGCTGCCGTACCGCGTGGAGGCCACCTGCATCCTGCGGACCGACGACCTGGCCTATCTCACGGCGCCGTTCGCCGGCCATATCGAGAGGGTTGCGGTTCGGGTAGGCGACGAAATGCCCGCGGCCGCGACGCTGCTGTGGTTGGACCGTGCGGACCTCTTGCTCGAGGAGGCGGCCGCAATCGCGGAACGCAACCGGTACGCGCGCGAATCGGAGAAAGCGCGCGCGGCCAACGCGCTGGCCGATATGCGCATTGCCGATGCACTGCGGGAACAGGCCGCCGTACGGCTGGCCCTGGTCCGGCACCGTCTCGCGCAGGCCGAGATCCGGGCGCCGTTCGACGGGGTCGTGGTCGAAGGCGACTTGATCGAACGGGTCGGCGCCCCGGTCGAGCAGGGCGACGTGCTGTTCAAGTTCGCGCGAATCGAGCGGCTCTATGTGGAACTCGAGGTCGACGAGCGGGATATCCACAACCTGGCCGGGCGGATTGACGGCGAAGTCGCGTTCTCGAGCCGGCCCCAGGATACGTTCCGGATCCGCGTCGCCAGGTTCGAGCCGGTTGCCGTTGCGCGGGAGGAAGGCAACGTCTTCACGGTGCACTGCGATTTGCTCGGCACGGCCCAGGATTGGTGGCGGCCGGGCATGACCGGCGTGGCCAAGCTGAACGTGGGCCGGCGCAGCCCGCTCTGGATCGTCACGCACCGCACAATCGATTTCCTGCGCTTGAAGCTTTGGTGGTGAGCCCGGCCCGGCTCGTTTGTGAACGTGCCGGGCACGCCGAGTCGGTGCAATGGCGGAAGAACGCAGCACATTTCACGAGTCCTGGTATCGGATCGCGAACCAGCGCATCTGTCTGCGGGCCGGTGTGCGGGTGCGGCGCCAGATGTTTCGGGGTCAACGCTGGTATATCCTGCTCGATCCGTTCAGCAACCAGTTCTTCCGGCTGCGGCCCGCCGCCTACGCGTTCGTTGCGCGGCTGTCCATGAACCGCACGGTCGAACAGGTCTGGTCGGAACGCATGGCGCGCGACCCCGACAATGCGCCGGGCCAGGAGGACGTGATCCAGTTGCTGGCCCAGCTCTACCACGCGAACCTGCTGCACTACCAGCTGCCGGCCGACAGCGCGAAGCTGTTCGAGCGCTACAAGAAGCGCAAGCAGCGGATCCTGCAGGCGACGTTCATGAACATCATGTTCTTCCGCGTCCCGCTGTTCGACCCGGACGCGCTCGTCAAGCGGCTGCTCCCGGCCGTGCGCTGGCTGATGAGCCCGTTCGGCGCGCTGCTCTGGATCGTCGTGGTCGGGATGGGGCTGAAGCTCGCGATCGATCATTTCGAGGCGCTGCGCGTGCAGAGCCAGGGCATCCTGGCCCCGTCGAACCTGGCGCTGTTGTATCTGGGCCTCATTCTCATCAAGGCCCTGCACGAGTTCGGGCACAGCTTTGCCGTACGGCGGTTCGGCGGGGAGGTGCACACGATGGGCATCATGTTCCTGGTCTTCAACCCGATCCCGTACATGGATGCGACCTCGTCGTGGTCCTTTCGCAGCAAGTGGCAGCGCGCGTTTGTCGGGGCGGCCGGCATGATCGTCGAGGTGTTCGTCGCGGCGCTCGCCATGTTCGTCTGGGCGAATACCGGGCCCGGCGTCCTGCATTCGCTCGCCTACAACATGGTCTTTATCGCGTCGGTCTCCACGATCCTGTTCAACGGCAATCCGCTGCTGCGGTTCGACGGCTACTACATCCTGTCCGATCTGCTCGATATCCCGAACCTGCACCAGCAGGCCTCGCAGCAGCTACGGCATCTGGTCGAACGCTACGCGTTCGGCTACACGCGTTCGGAGAGTCCCGCTTCGACCCGCAAGGAAGCCGTATGGCTGACGGTGTTCGGAATCACGAGCGGGCTGTATCGCGTCGTCGTGTTCACGACGATCCTGTTGTTCGTCGCGGACCGGTTCCTGCTCGCGGGCATTATCATGGCGGTCATCTGCGCCGTCTCCTGGGTGCTGGTCCCGATTGTCCGGCTGGTCCGGTATCTGGCCACAAACACACGACTGCAACGCACGCGGCTGCGCGCCGTGCTTGTGACCGTCGGTGTGTTCGGGGGCGGGTTGCTGTTGCTCTATTTCGTGCCGTTCCCGAGCAGCTTCAAGACGCCGGGCGTATTGAAGGCCGCGGACTATGCCGTGGTCGTGAACGGCACGCCCGGCACGCTCGAGGCCGTGCTCGTCGCGTCCGGCACGAATGTGACGAAGGACACGCCGCTCCTGCGGCTCAGCAACCGTGAGCTGGACTTCGAGATTGCGTTGGTTGACGCGCGTCTGCGCGAGACGCTGGCTGTTCGACAGCGTGCGATGCGGGAACGCCGCGCGGACCTCAAGCCGTTGGACAGCCGGATCAAGGCGATCCGCGCGCAGCTCACGCGGCTCGCCGTCGAGCGCGCGAGCCTTACGGTTGTGGCGAACGTGGCAGGAAAATGGGTGGCCCCGCGCATCGAGGATCGCAAAGGCATGTGGCTCGCGCGCGGGACCCCGCTCGGCGAGCTGATCAACGAGAACACGTTCTATTTCTCCGCGGTTGTCCCGCAGCAGGAAGCCTCGCGTCTGTTCTCCGGCGATATCCGCAGCTCGGAAGTCAAGTTCGCGGGACAGGCCGACAGCCCGGTGCCCGTGCCGAAGTACACGAAGATCCCGATGGAACAGACCCGCCTGCCTTCTGCCGCGCTCGGCTGGACGGCGGGCGGCGACGTTGCCGTGAATGTGCGGGATCCCGGCGGCACGGAGGCCGCCGAGCCGTTCTACGAGGTGCGCGCGGACGTGCCGCGCACAACCGAAGCGGCGCTTTATCACGGGAGGTCCGGCCGCATTCGGTTCAAGCTCTCGGCCGAACCGCTGCTCCGGCAATGGTGGCGCCGGCTCCGGCAACTGCTGCAGAAGCGTTACCAGATCTAGAAGATCGACTGCAGTCGACTGCTATCGATGGCAATCGACTGCAATCGATCTGGCCTCCAACAGTGGTGAGGGCCACAAGGGACGGCAACCTGAACCTGACAACGACAGAGGATTACCGGCGCACGGCGACGCGCAAGCCGGCCCCGTTACCGGCGGGGCTGGATTCGGTCGCGCATGCGTTCGTGGGCGCATCGCGGCGGGGCACGGGCGTCGTGCACGAACTGTTGCGGTTGGCCGAGCAGGTCGATGCGCAGGCCGGTGCATGGCGCGAGCTGTCGGATGCCGATCTGCGCGAACGGCTCCGCGAGTTCCGCGGCGTGTTCCGGCGCCGCGGCATGGGCCGGCCGCTCCCGGTGCTCGACGCGTTGGCCGCGGTGCGGGAAGCGGCCGACCGCTGCGTGGGGTTGCGCGCGTACGTCGTGCAGCTGGCCGGCGCACTTGCGCTGTACGGCGGGTATGTCGCGGAGATGGCGACCGGCGAAGGCAAGACGTTGACGGCCGGACTGACCGCCGTCCTGAACGGTTGGGAGGGCGTGCCGTGCCATGTCGTGACCGTGAACGACTATCTGGCGCAGCGCGACGCCGAATGGCTCGCGTCCTTGTACGAGTTCTGCGGGCTGGCGGTCGGGTATGTCACCGGCCCGATGAGCCAGGAGGAGCGGCGTGCCGGACATCACCGCGACATCACCTACACGACAAGCAAGGAGATTGTGGCGGACTTCCTGCGCGACCGGCTCTGGCTCGGCTCGCTGCAGAACGCGGGCCGCCGCCAGATCCGCATGGTGCTCGGCCGCCGCGCGCATATCGAGAGCGGACTCGTGATGCGCGGGATCCACACGGCGATCGTCGACGAGGCGGACAGCATCCTGATCGACGAGGCGGTTACGCCGCTGATCATCTCGCGGGCCGAGCCGAACAACGCGTTTGTCGAGGCCTGCCGCAGCGCGAGCCGGATCGCGGAGACGCTGGAAGAGGGCCGCGATTACCGGGTGGACAGGAAATACAACGATATCGATCTGGGCCCGGCCATCCACGACCGGCTCGACGCGGCGACGCGCGGTCTGACCGGCATGTCGCGCGGGCTCGGCCGCCGCCCGGAACTGATCCGGCAGGCGCTGACCGCCAAGGAATTCTTCCACCGCGACAACCAATACGTGGTTCAAGACGAGGAGGTCGTGATCGTCGACGAGTTCACCGGCCGGCTCATGCCGCAACGGCGCTGGCGCGCCGGGCTGCACCAGTTCATCGAGGCGAAGGAGCGCGTACCGGTCACGCCGCCGAGCGAAACGTTGGCGCGGCTCAGCTTCCAGCGTTTCTTCCGGTTCTTTTTCCGGTTGAGTGGTATGACGGGTACCGCTTCGGAATCGGCGGCAGAGTTCTGGCAGATCTATCGGCTGCCGGTCGTCTCGATCCCGCAGAACCGGCGCTGCCAACGCGTCGAGTTCCCGCTCATGATCTTTGCGGATCGCGCCGCGAAATGGCGCGCGATCGCGAAGGATATCCTGCTCAACCACGTGCGGGAACGGCCGGTCCTGGTCGGGACCCGCAGCGTGGAGGCGAGCGAACGGCTGGCCTGCGAGCTGGACGCGTTGGGCCTGCCGTATCGGCTGCTGAACGCCGTGCATCACCGCGAGGAGGCGCGGATCGTCGCGCATGCGGGCGAGAACTCCGCGGTTACGATCGCGACGAACATGGCCGGGCGCGGGACCGACATTCTGCTCGGGCCCGGCGTCGCCGCGCTGGGCGGACTGCATGTGATCGCCTCCGAATGCCACGAGGCCTACCGGATCGATCGCCAGTTGTTCGGGCGCTGTGCGCGGCAGGGCGACCCGGGCAGCGCGCGCGGGTTCGTGAGCACCGCGGACGAACTGCTGCGCCGGTTCGTGCCGAGCCCCGTGCGCAGGGCATGTCACGGCGCGATCAAACAGGGCGTGCCCGGCTCGCAGTGGACGGGCGGGAAGCTGACCCGTTATGCGCAGGCCACGGCGCAGCGCTGGGCGTTCCTGCGCCGGCGCGCCGTGCTGAAAATGGACACGTGGCTGGAGGATTCGTTGTCGTTCGCACAGGCGGACGTCGAGTAAGAGCGGATGAGCAAGGACTGGATTGTCATTTCCGGCGCGCGCGTACACAACCTGAAGGACCTCACTGTGCGCATTCCGCGCAACCGGCTCACGGTCATCACGGGCCTGAGCGGCAGCGGCAAATCTTCGCTCGCGTTCGATACGCTCTATGCCGAGGGCCAGCGCCGTTATGTCGAGAGCCTCTCGGCCTATGCCCGGCAGTTCCTGGAACGGATGCAGAAGCCGGAAGTGGACGAGATCGAAGGGCTTTCGCCCGCGATCTCGATCGAGCAGCGGACCGCCGGCTCGAACCCGCGCTCGATCGTCGCGACAACGACCGAGATTCACGATTTCCTGCGGTTGCTGTTCGCGAGCGTCGGTACGCCACATTGCCCGAAATGCGGGCGGCCGATCAGCCGGCAGAGCGCGGAGCAGATCGTCGAGCAGTTGCTCGAACTGCCGAACCGGACCAAGCTCTGGTTGCTCGCGCCGCTCGTGCGCGGCCGTAAGGGCACGCACGAGGATGTGCTGGAGCGTGTCCGCAAACAGGGCTTTGTCCGGGTCCGGATCGACGGCACCGTCCACGAGCTCGACGCGCTGCCCGCGCTCGAGCAGCGGCGCAAGCATTCAATCGAAGTGGTCGTCGACCGGCTCGTGATCACCAACAAGATCCGGCCGCGCCTGACCGATTCCGTGGAACTGACACTGCGGCACGGGCAGGGGCTGCTGATCGTGCTGCAGGAAGACCGGCCCGGCGCGTGGCGCGAGACGCTCTACTCGGAAAAGAACGCGTGCGCCGAGTGTGGGATCAGCTTCGAGCCGTTCAGTCCCCGCCATTTCTCGTTCAACAGCCCGTACGGCGCGTGCCCCGACTGCGCGGGGCTCGGCACAAAGCTCGTGTTCGACGAGGAGCTCGTGCTGCCCGATCGTTCCGTCTCGATCGAGGACGGCGCGATCCAGGCATGGCGGCGTGGCGGGCGCCGGCTGATCATCTACTATCGGCGCCTGCTCCGGTCGCTTGCCAAGCATTACGAGTTCAGTCTGAGCACGCCGTTTGAGGGCCTGGACGAACGGATCCAGAAGATCCTGCTCTACGGGTCCGGCGAGGAGAAGGTCCAGTTCGGGCACTGGCGGGGCGGCACGTACCGGAAGTACAGCAAGGTCTTCGAAGGCGTGCTGCCGAACCTGGCGCGGCGCTACGAGGAGACGGAAAGCGACTACGTACGGCAACGACTGCGCAGCTACATGAGCCGGCAGCGCTGCGCCAGCTGCAAGGGCGCGCGGCTCAAGCCCGAATCGCTGGCCTGCACGATCGACGGCAAGTCGATTGTCGATCTGTGCCGGCTCTGCATCCGCGACGCGCTTGCCTTCTTCGAGTCGCTACAGCTCGGCGAGCAGCAGCGCCGGATCGCGGCGGAGATCCTCAAGGAGATCCGGAGCCGGCTCTCGTTCATGGCCAATGTCGGGCTCGACTACCTCACGCTCGATCGCGAGAGCGGTACGCTTTCGGGCGGCGAAGCGCAGCGGATCCGGCTCGCCACCCAGATCGGGGCCGGCCTCGTCGGCGTGCTCTACGTGCTGGACGAGCCGAGCATCGGCCTGCACCAGCGCGACAACCGGCGCCTGATCGGGACGCTCAAGGCGTTGCGCGACCTGGGCAACACCGTCGTGGTCGTCGAGCACGACGAGGAAACCATACGCAGCGCCGACTACATCGTCGATCTCGGGCCCGGCGCCGGCCGGCACGGCGGCGAGCTGCTCTGCCAGGGGAGCCTGGTAGACCTGCAACAGACCGCGCGCTCGGTCACCGCGCGGTACCTGACCCGCGAGCTGGAGATGGAGGTGCCCGCGCGCCGCAAGAGACCGGAATCGGGCTGGCTAGAAATCGTGGGCGCGCGCGAAAACAATCTCAAGCGCATCAACGTGAAGTTCCCGCTCGGCCTGTTTGTCTGCGTCACCGGCGTGTCGGGCAGCGGCAAGAGCACGCTGGTCGACGATATCCTGCGCCGCGCGCTGGCCCGAAAATTCTACGGCGCCAAGGATCGGCCCGGAAAACATACCCGGATCGTCGGGGCCGGCGAGGTGGACAAGGTCATCGTGATCGACCAGTCCCCGATCGGGCGCACGCCGCGCAGCAACCCCGCAACCTATACCGGGGTGCTCGGCGATATCCGCAAGCTGTTCGCCGGGCTGCCGATCTCGAAAGTGCGTGGCTACGGGCCCGGCCGCTACAGCTTCAATGTCAAGGGCGGCCGCTGCGAAGCCTGCAAAGGCGATGGGATTCTCAAGATCGAAATGCATTTCCTGCCCGACGTCTACGTGCCTTGTGAACAGTGCGGCGGCACACGGTTCAATCGCGAGACGCTGGACGTGCGGTACAGCGGCAGGACCATCGCGGATGTGCTCGAGATGACCGTCGATGAAGCGCTCGAATTCTTCCGGAACGTGCCCGCCGTCAAGCGCAAGCTCGGCGCACTCTCCGAGGTCGGGCTCGGGTATATCCAGCTCGGCCAGTCCGCCACCACGCTCTCGGGCGGCGAAGCGCAGCGGGTCAAACTCTCCGGCGAGCTCGGCAAGAAGTCGACCGGCCGCACGCTCTACCTGCTCGACGAACCGACGACCGGCCTGCATTTCGCCGATATCCATCGGCTGCTCCAGGTCCTGAACCGACTGCGTGACGCCGT
>Ga0272441_10013777_pt1 | contig 11580 bp, 11 predicted proteins | sample SSMProp6N_FD_193582 | JGI IMG/M metagenome (GOLD analysis project Ga0272441, IMG submission 193582) | Marine sediment archaeal communities from Little Sippewissett salt marsh, Falmouth, MA, United States - SSM-Prop-6N | ecosystem: Environmental > Aquatic > Marine > Wetlands > Sediment ... | reverse complement strand
TTAAGAATTCGTCCTGGGGCAATTTTTCTATTCTTTAAGATTTTAGCAACAGATCTCATATCATCTATTCGACCATTGGTGCATGATCCAATAAAACCAGAATAAACTTTTACCTTTGGTATATCTTTTACTCTTACAACATCCTCCGGATGGCCAGGTCTAGATATCATAGGTTCAAGATTATTGATATCAATTTCAATGGTTTTTTCATATTCTGCATCATGATCTGCTTTTATTTTTTCATCTAATGGGAATAGTATAATTATTCCACCCATCTCTGTAGCCATTGACGAAATAGTGATTCTACCATCAAGAGATAGGGAATTTGTATAATCCCCATAAACTTCTGCTGCAAGTCCTAGAAGGCCATTAGCACCAATATTCTGTAACATTTTAAGCACTACATCCTTAGGTGTAGCAATACTTGAAGGAATTCCCTTAAGGTTGATTTTTACTGTTTGAGGTACTTTAAACCATATTTTTCCATTTGCCCAAGCATAAGTAATATCTTTATCGCCCATTCCTTGACCAAATGTTCCGATAGCACCGAGAATGTTTGCATGCGAATCTGTTGAAACCATTGTTCCACCAGGATGCGCAATTCTTTCATCAATTACAAGATGGGTGCCTATTCCTCTATCTATATCAAAGATTTTAATATTGTTTCTACGGGCAAAAAGCCTACAAATATGCTGGTTTTCTGCATATTTTTGATCGCAACCACCAGGATTACAATCAAATGTAAAAAAAGTTAATTTAGGATCATCAATTGAAAGATTGGCTTCTTCAAGATTTTTTACTACATTTGCACCACCAAAATCACGGGCAGCTCGAACATCAATATCGATATTTATAATATCTCTAACAACGGCCTCACTTTTTGAATGATTTTCAAAAATCTTCTGAATAATAGTTTTTCCCATATTATAACCTTTTTCTTAATGATTCTTAATTATACTAACTCTATTCAGAGGGAACTTCTCTTTCTTCTGGTCCACCATATTCACCATCTATTGAAAACATCTTCCTCATTGGTTTAAATTCTGTCTGTTCTTCATATACATGAGCAGTAAGACCCGCAACTCTTCCAATTAAAAAGAATGCTTTACCCAGCTTCCAGTCAAAATCCATATCAGAAATTATCGCTGCTATTGCACCGTCAACATTTATCGGAAGTTTCTTTCCTTTTGATATCTCAAGTTCTTTTTCTATGGCTTTTGAAAGTGATATATTATCTCCAGTAATTTTCAATTCATCTGCAAGTGAAAAAAGTCTTTTGGTGCGAGGATCTGAAGTGTGAACTCTATGTCCAAATCCAAGAATTAGTTTGTGCTGTTCAATAGATTCTTCTACAAGAATTTTTGCTATTTCATCAACTGTTTTGCATTCTTTTTTCATTCTAGATATTCCTTCTTGAAAAAACTTTGCACCTTTTTCAATGGCTCCACCATGTGCATCACCAATAGATAGAACCCCTGCAGCAACAGCTGTAGGGAGTGGTACTCCACCAGATGCAACTGATCTTGCAGCAATGGAAGATGGAGGCGTCAAACCATGATCAATACATGCGGTAAGAATTGCATCAATCATATGTCCATGTTCTTTAGATGGCAATTCTCCTTTTAAAAGTAAATATACTACATTAGAATAAGATATATTACCTATCAAATCCTCTTGCCTATAACCCTTTGTTACCAGATGGTTCGGCTCTACTTTAGTAACTTTTGTAGTCCATTTCATTTTTCAATCCAACCCTTTTACCTTTTTAATAATATCCAATACTGTACCATCAAACCATTTAGTGCAACCAACAAGTTGATCCTCAAATTCTAACTCTTGAGGACCACCTGTTGCATCATAAGCTAAATCCTTTAGTTCTTTTATTTGAACGATATCGATTTTTCCTTTTAGTTTTTCTATTAAATCTTCTCTTTTTGGATTTATTGCAATTCCCTTGTCTGTCACAATTGCATCTACTACTCCTCCAGGTGTTGATATTGTTGTAACTTTTTCTCTAACAATTGGATTTTTTTTTCTGAATATTGGACAAGTAATAATACATAGTGACGCTCCAGCAGCAGTGTCCTGATGTCCCCCTATACCATGAAGCATTCGTCCATCGCTGTGAGTGTTAACATTAACATTGAAATTAACATCAACCTCAGTTGCTCCTAACACAACAGTGTCAAGTCCATCTATTGTTCTCCCCTTAGATGTGGGGTCAGCATAATGACCAATATCTGCAGGTATTTCCAGAGTATCTTGAATAAAATTTACTGCATAGTCATCAAAAACTTGAGAATAATATAGATTATTAACATATCCTGCTTTATAAATGTCAACAATAAGTTTAGTTAAACCACCTGTTGCAGTTGATGCCACAACGTTTTTTTCTTCAAGTCTTTCACCAAGATATTTCATTGCAGCAAGAGATATTCCTCCTGCACCTGATTGAAAAATCATTCCATCCTTTATTATTTCTGCTGCATCCATTAAATCAACACAGTCTCGTGCTATTTTAAGTTTCATATGGTCATCAGTTATTTTTGTTGTCCCTGACATAATATTTGATGAATTACCAATACTATCAATTTGTGCAACATAGTCAACATATCTTTCTTGGATTTCTTGATATCTACATGGGTAATCGATAACATTATCTGTCACCATTATTACATTATCCGCATGCATTGCATCAACTTGCGAATAAGAAATTGGGCCAAATGCACTCTTCCCAATTAATCCTGTTGAATTGCCACGTTCATCAGAAGTTGACGCAGCAATAACTGCAATATCTATATGTAATTCGTCTTTTTTTATTGCAGCCCATCTTCCACCGTGAGAACGTAAAACAACTGGATATGGCAAAGGATTTCTTGAAATATAATCTCCAACTATACCGTTTATACTACCCTCTATACGTGTAACAATTCCTTCCTTAATAATATCAATAATAGGACTATGTACATTAAACATAGCAGTTTGTGCTATCATAATATTTTTAACACCAAGATTTTTCACTGTTTCAAGAGTTTTATTAAGTACAAAATCACCATTACGAAGTTGATGATGAAATGAAAGAGTCATACCATCTTTCAGACCGCATTTTTTTAGTGCATCAGAAAGATTGGTAATCTTTGAAGAATAATTATATTTTTTTGCACCTGAAAATGGTTTAAATGTTTTACCAGAAATTTCTGTTTCAATTAACCTTCCAGCTGCATTTACAACTTTCATAGGTTTAACCCAAAGATTTCCTTATTTCAAAATCAATAAAATCACAATGATTAACAATAATTGATTCAGGGCTTCTTTCTGTTATATCTCCCTCTTTAGAATGCGCATAAATAATGTATACGATTTCATCTGGAAGCCCTAACTCTTTAGCAAGTAAAGCACCAGATACAGGATGGCGAAATTTTTTTGCGGAATCACATTTCATATATTTACCATTTTTAAATTCATATTCTAATAGTTTACCTACATCATGAAGAAGAGAACCTGCGATTAAATAATCATTATTTATATTCTCTTTTCTTTGTTCAGATATTTTTTTCGCAAGTCGTGTAATACGTTTAGTGTGATCAATTAATTTACCAGAGTTTTCAATTAGAAGGGTAAAAGGTGCATCATTAAGTTTTTTCCATTTTCCACGATCAGCTGCTACCTTCCAAACTTGGACAACTTTTTTTCTTATATCATTATCTTTTATCCATTTTAATTCTTCTGAAAAACACGCTTCGATATCACTTTTTTCAATCATAGATAACACCCAATGTTCTCCTGTAATTTCTATTCGTTTATTAACGTTCTGTTTAATTAGACAAATTATTATAACTAATTATAAATAGTAATTTTAAAAAAAATAGAAATTATGTAAAAAGATATTCAATCAAAATCTGACCCTAAATCATAACCGCAATACGAACATTCATTTCCATCTAAAGACTGATTACAATTTGGACAAGTACATTGATCATCATACTTTTGTTCTTCTCCATCGATTGTGCAGCCGCATTCTGGACATATATATAACTGAGTAGATTCGGTTTGCGTTAAATTCATTTTTGTTCCACAATTTGGACATATCCATATTTCTTTTAAATCAGTTTTTGCGTCCATATATAACAACTCCAATATCATTTAAGATTATGCTAGACTCTGTTACATATTATATATAAAATTAATGTGGAAAAATATCAATATGAAAAAATTACCAAAATTTTCGCCATTCATAAATTAATATAAAGGGAAGGAGAAGAGGTGATTTAGAGGGTATTGGATGGGTATTCTCTAAATAAAATTGGGTTCCTTTCCTTCCCAATCGCTAATTAATAATAAGAGATTATTAGATTTAAGTGTCTTTTTCGCAGATAGGTATGTAGACGTATATGCACATCGATAAAAAATATCAGTTGATTAGCCAAGAATTCAGATAATAATTGTATAGAAACATTTAATAATTAATATAAATAAAATGATATATCATAGCGGAGTTGATATGTCTTCCAAGCCTAAATTAAAGATTAAACTAAAAAAAATTGATGCGATAATTGTAGTTATTTTAATAGTAATTGCTGGGCTTGTGCTTGTCAAAGCAGGATATATGGCTCCTATGCAAAATGACGTATCAGAACAAACTCCAGATGATGAAGAGCAAATACCTCCACTTCCACCACCTACACCACCAGAATCAATAACGATGGGATACATGAGAGCTGTATCCCCTGAAGATGAAGGGGTTCATTTTGATAAAATTAGTATATGTAGGGAATGGTGGTATTTTAGCGCAGTTTTTGATGAAAGAAGTGATTTGAATGGATGGGTGGTATCCATAAGCTTCAACCATATGGCCCGTAGCGATCTACTTGGAACATCAAAACCAGATCTTATGGTATTAACGTTACATGGACCAGATGGAGAAGAATATGGAGGTATTATAAATAAGGAAAGAGGGCTTGGGATAATCAAACAACCTACATTAAAAGCAAAAACTCCAGGGGTAAGTGTTAGATTCGAAGATTCGTGGGCTGAAGGAGTATCACCTCAATGGCATGTTCATGCTGAGGATAATGACATTGACAAAAGCCATGATATTATTATCGATCTAGATTATTTCGCGCCATTTGCTCCTGTATGGACTGTAGGAGAGAGAGCATTTCAAAAATCAAAAAGTAATATTGCAAGCTACATATTTACGGGATGTAATATAACCGGAACTGTACAAATTGATGGAAAAGAATATTCAGTAAAAGGAATGGGTCATCATGAACATTCTTGGTCACCTAATATTGTAACAAGAGGATCGATAAATGGATGGGATTGGTCACATATTATATTAGATAACGGATGGAATTTATACTATTCAAATTATTATCAAACCCCACAATATATTTCATCCTTAACGTCAAAAGTTAATCCTTTTGGATCGTTGGTTATAACTACAGATAAGGGAAATTCTATTACTGTATTTAATAAAATAAATCCTGAAATAACACAATCTGATGATGAATTATTCCCCTTTGTAAAAATGCCTACTGAAATTAATATAAATGCAAAAGCAGGAATTGAGCAACCGTTATTATCCACTTACAATATTGAGCTTGATATTGATATATCCGCTGAAAACACATGTGAAAAAGTATGGAAGTTCCCAACATATGTAGGAATGACCGTAGGAAGGAATACTATAAAAGGTACAATTTCATGGATAGATGATGAGGGGAATCATAAATTAGATTTGAATGGCATAGGCGTAATTTGGAGTATGAGAGCTCTTTTATAATATCTAAATCCGCTATATAAAAAGAATATTCTACTCTTTAATAAATTTAAAAAAATATTGATCTCTTTTTCATTTCTTGGAAACTTTAAATATCTAATAATGAACCCAAAAAAATGTTTGGGTTTTATTGTATTTATTTAACCTTTTGAGAAATTTAATGTTTAATTATATCATGTGTAAACTTTATAAAGAAACATATGTTGTCGATTTTATAAGTTAAAAGGAGATACGAGCGTTATAGCCAGAAGTAGCATGAAACAAATTGAAAAGGATGAAATGAAAATTATTCATGAACTTCAAAAAAATGCAAGGGAAAGTATAGATAAAATAGCAGAAAGATGTAGTTTTTCTAGGCAGAAAGTTTGGAGAATCATGAATAAACTTGAGGAGAAACATAAGATTTGGGGGTATACTGCTGTAACCGATGATAAAAAAATGGGTTTTAATAGATATTTTGTGCTCATCAAACGGACTACAATACCACTTACCAAGGAGTTAGCTGAAAAAATAGTTAAAAGAGATATTGAAAAATCTATCGAAAAAGAGGCAATTAATATTGAATGTAGTTATTTTGTCCATGGAGAATATGATTGGATTATTTGTTTTACTGCTGAAAATATAAAACAAGCAAAAAAATTCTGCAATATTTTACAAAATGTATACACTGGACATATCTCAAAGATAATAATTTTAGAAAATCTATTCTCTATTAGAAACCATGGTTTGCTAAATCCAAATAAAGAAGAAATTCAAGATTTTATATAAGATAAGATAATTATTTCAAATCGATGAAGATTAAGTTATTAATATTTTATATTTGGACAATATCTCTGCCGTAATATTATAACATATTTATTTGCTTATTTTATTGTTACCAATGCATTTTCGGCATCCAATAAAACAGTGTCTCCTTCTTTTATTTTTTTTATATTAATTTTATCTACACAAGGTATTCCTGCAAGTATTACTCCAGTTGCGACAATCGTCTCTGTCTCTTCATTAATAATACCTCTTGGTGCTACACCATTTTTCTTAAGACCATAGATCACATAAGAGCCTACAGTTGAGCCTTTACCGCATGGAAAAACCAGAATTTTATCTTTGATACATCTTCCTTCAAGTGGATGTCCTTCTTCAATGACAAAGCCGGTCTTACTATCTATTCCGCCATAGAAGCCTATCGGTTCATTTGACACAATTGCGATTCCCTTTGCTTTTCCTGGAGATATCGTTCGTCCTTTCATGTTTGCCTCTTTATAAGTTTATCAATATTTGAAAATACAACTTGTTGCTTACAAAATCCGGGTAAATAATTAGCAGCCTTACCGGAATTTACCCCAGTTGTTCTATATCCCATCTCCTCAATAGGTGAAACAACCATGCAAGTATCTGCTACAATATGGCCCCCTGCCATCTCAATTATTTTTGTAAAGCCCATTCTATCGGCAGCCTCCTTCATCATCCTAGAAGTACATATCCAAACAGGTTTTTTCAGTTTTTTATCTTTAAGTTTCTCAGAAAGTACTGAAATCTCTCTAAGAGAAGCATGAGGGCATCCAAGAATCACAATGTCTGGATCTTTACCCGTATTTAGTTTTTCATATGTTTCTTCCATTTCTTTTTTTCCGACATTGATTGTTTCTAAACCAGCTTTATCTATTAAATCAGCTTCAGGAGTTAGCTCTTCAATATGATACAATGCAACAGCTCCAGAAGCAGCCATTGCAGCACCAAGAGCTTTTAATTGGTCAGTATTTGCATTTTTAATGCCTGTAAAATATGGGACCTTGTTTTTTACAATTTTACCAACGAGATATCCCAATGCACCGAAATCTGAGTTGAAAACTATATTAGCATCAACATTTATTTTAATATTAGGTTGTCTTTTTTCCCAAATATGCAAACCATAGTTTGGTGTTCTACCGCATATTGCAGCAGCAAGAGCAGAAGGCCCACCCTCTCTATTAGTTCTTGCACCAATAACAGAATTAGAAAACGAAACAGCAGAAGATTCTGACCAAGCAATATGTTCTCTAAACCTTGGAAGATTTCCAGCTAGATACGGCGTACAAGTAGATGTAACTACAATTCCCATTTCTTTAAATGCATTCATTATCCGAATTTGGTTCTTTGCAAAATCTTTAGGGAATCCAAGTTTTTCCCAGTTCTCAAGATCCATGCCAGCAGGATTAAGATAAGTAAGGACTTGTACTTTTGCACCTTTTGAAGCCATATCCTCTAAAAATTCAGTTCCAGGATCACCTATAGATTTATAAGAAACACCAGCAACTTGGACAGACCCAATAGGGATCATTTTGTCAGCACCATAAATATCCCCAAGTCTAACAAGCAGTCTGAACATCCTTTCAAGTACCTCGCTATTTTCCCCATCTAGAATTTTTTCTTCTTCTTTAGTTAGATACATTCTACCAAACTCCTACAATTATCAACGATTTTACTGATTTCTTCTTTAGAAGCGTTATCTATATGTATACCACCAAGTGCAACTACTTTCGTGTTATATTTTTTACATGCTTCTTCTGCAATAGGTTTTAACACAATATAATCATAATGTCCTTCTAAACTTATAACATCTGTTTCTTTTTCAGGTTCACAAACTACAATACCACCCAGATGTGATTTCTCTCCTCCACCTAAAATATATATCCTATCAATACCAATTTCCATCTGTTTTAACCAGACTTTGAATTTACCTTTACCCAAGGTAATCATCGATATCAACTTTTTTATATTTTACAATTTCATATTTACTTCTATCAATATCAAATGGGATAGTTGCATCCACACCTACTTTCGTAGTAAGAGTCTTCTTCCCTGGCTCATGTTTAGCAGAAGGATCAAGAGAACTTCCTGGTTGATTTTGTTTTATAACAAGATCTTTATTTCCTTGGAAACGCGTAGCAATAGCCCATTCAATAGCATTTGGATTGTAAATATCTACGTCTTCTTCAATTATTATCACATGTTTCATGCTTTTATGACCATTAAATGCTGCCTCAATTGCTTTTTTTGGATCATCTGAATTTTTCTTATCAATTTGGACAATCCCATGAAGCCATGATCCTCCACCCATTGTAACAAGAACATTCTTGCAATCAACTACTTTGCTTACCTCGTTGTAAATCGTTGGTTCTTTTGGCATACCCATTAGCGTTTTATGTTCTAATCTACCGGGAATCAATGCTTGATACATGGCATTTTTTCTATGAGTTATATGATCAACAATAAAAACTGGTTCCTGTCTTTCAAAATCTCTTGTTTCAGTAAGATCAACAAAAGGTCCTTCCCGATCAAGATCTTTTGTAAGCCTGCCTTCAAAAACAATTTCAGAATAAGCAGGTACTTCAAGGTCTTTTGTTATACATTTTACCATTGGAGTTTCATCAAGTGCATTTGCAATACTGAATTCATCAATACCTGAGGGTGGACCAAGAGATGCTGCAACCATTACTGCAACTGAATTACCAATACAGACTGCCATCTCGAGATCTTCCTTTACCTTATCGTATGTAGTTCGAGTTTGCCTATTTTTTATAAGGCGTGCAGTAAATTTATTTTTGTCAATTTCCATTAAACGGTGATATGATACATTTCTACCTGTATCAGGATCCTTTATTGTCGAAACTGTAGCTGAACCATATCTTCCCCCGTCGCCATTTAGATGATATAAAAGAGGGATTTTACTTAAATCAGGATTTCTAATACTAATTTCTTGACAAGGTGCCTTGCCTATCATTTTAGGTTTCTTTGGATTTCGTAAAGCATCAACCAGTTTAAATAGAAGTTTTTCTTTAGTTGTACCTAAACCTTCAGCAATAATGTCACGATTAGAAGTGATGCCACCGAATACAGGAAAATTGAACTTTTTCACATTATCAAAGATAATCGGTTTCTCATCAAGAGAATACATAATATTTGCGATTTCATATTCATGGGATACTTCTTTTTTTATACGTATTAGTTTACCTTCGTATTCAAGTTTATCAAGAAAATCGCGAAGCATCATAGATTATATTCGCTCCCGGATGCCCCGATAACGGTTTTTAATGTTTGAAATCCTTCCTTTTCTATAGCGTTTGCTACCTCTTCTTGTAGTCCTCTACTGGGTGTTAGTGCGATCATATTACCGCCTAAACCTCCGCCAGTAAGTTTTGCTCCTGAAGCCCCATGGTCACGTGCAACGCTAACAAGAAAATCAAGTTCTTTTGAAGATACTTCTATCTGTTGTAAAAGTTTATGGTTTTCGTTCATTAATTTACCGATTTCTCTATAATCCTCTTCTTGAAATGCCCTCTTTGCTAAATAAGCAATATTTTCAGCTCGGCCAAATATCTCTTTATATTTATCAGGGTTTTTCTCCTTTCTTTCTCTAACTCCTTTTACAGCAGCATTTGTATCAGTTATCTTTCCAGTATTGCCCATTACGATTTCTACTGGTGATGGTACAGAAATTTTTTCTATTACATTAGGGCCAGTTTTCTCAAACCATATAAGTCCACCAAATGTAGAAGCAGTATTATCCACACCAGAGGGTGTACCATGATACCCTTTTTCTCCCTGATATGCAATATCATTAATCTCATCATCTGTTAAATCAAGATTATAGTAATCAGAAAGGGCTCTTGCCATTGCCACACATGATGCAGCACTAGCACCGATTCCACTTGAAGCATAGAGATTGCCACTTAGTTCAATTGTCACACCTTCCTTAGAAAAATCGATATTCATCTTCTTAATGATATTATTAATTGCAACTTTTTGTTGTTCTAACTTATCCTCTTTATATCCTGGTGTCGCTAATCTATTGTCATAAAGTTTCAACTCCGGAATCTCAAATGGTGATGCTCTAGCAACTGTATATTTTCCTATTGCTGATACAATAGCTGGAACTCCATATACAACAAAGTGTTCATTAAACAAAATTACTTTACCAAAACCTATGCCCTCGCCCTTCATATATATCACATATATTATTCTGTAATATTCTTTTCATACGATCATTTTTTATTACGTAATATTGAAATTAGTATTTCTTTTTTATCATTATTGTAAAGTATAGCAGAGCAAGTATATATCTAAGATTATTAACATATTTTTCCATTTTTTACCACTAAGTTCATCCTTAAGTAACATATTCTTTATGCTAATGTATAACTAAAATCTGTTAATATTCTTCCATACTAACTTTTTCAATAACCTATAAAATAATGATAAAGTTAAACGTCAACTTCTAAATATTTTAAAATTCATACATGTTCAAATGAAAAAAGATCTTCGCAAAGAATTGTTGAACAAGAGAAAAAGTTTATCGAAGTTAAATGTGTTAAAAAAAAGTAGTCAGATTGAAAAAAGACTTTTTAAAATGGATGAATATAAGGAATCACAGGAAATTCTATATTATATTTCATATGATAATGAGGTTTTTACTCATGATATGATTAAGAATAGTATATTAGAAGAGAAAAACATAGTTGTACCATTATCTGATAAAAAAAACAAAACACTGATTTTATCAAAACTTGATAAATGGGAAGACCTTGAAATTGGTTCATATAATATTTTAGAACCAAAGAAGGAATGTATAAAAAGAACTTCCATCGATAAAATTGATCTAATCATCGTCCCAGGCGTGGGATTTGATAAAAAAGGTAATAGAATTGGACATGGAAAGGGATTTATCGATAAATTATTGAAAGATTCTAATTATGCAATTCATATCGGCCTAGCTTTTGAGTTACAAATAGTTGACAGGATACCAACAGAAAAACATGACA
>Ga0272441_10013776_pt1 | contig 11582 bp, 6 predicted proteins | sample SSMProp6N_FD_193582 | JGI IMG/M metagenome (GOLD analysis project Ga0272441, IMG submission 193582) | Marine sediment archaeal communities from Little Sippewissett salt marsh, Falmouth, MA, United States - SSM-Prop-6N | ecosystem: Environmental > Aquatic > Marine > Wetlands > Sediment ... | reverse complement strand
CCGGATGCACACAGCTCCCACGCCGCGTGACAGAGGTGTTGCGTGTAGAAAGGATGTCCGCCAGTGCGATTGCAGAGGCCTCGGATCTCCGTCTCCAGAATGCGCTTGTTCGATCTCTCGAATCGCTCTTGGATGAAGGGTATCCACTCCTGGGTTGGTATCGGCCCCAGCGGGTAGTGCCCGCCGGCGCGGTATAACGGACTTGACGAGTCGAGGACCATTTGCTGGATCAGATGCTTGCGACTCCCAAGGAAGACGTACGAGACATTGCGCTGATTCTGAATGATGCTGCGAAGCATCCGCTCAATGCGGTCGCTTTGGTACTCGAGGATCCGCTGAAATTCGTCGAACACCATCACCACTCGGCAGTTACGCTTCTCAGCAATTCGAGCAGGCGCAGACAAGACCTCTTCGAGTGGCTGGAGCGGTTCCTTGATGTCTCTGCGCTCGAATTGGATCTGAGGATGGCCCTGATCATCGACAGAGATGACCGGAGCGAGGCGACGGAAGAATGAACCTGCCATTTCAAGCATCCGCTCGGCCGACGTCTCGAAGGCTTCCGTGAGCGCCCTGGCCGTCACTTGGATGAAGGATGCCTCTCCGTCCGTTGGCCAAAGGTCTACATAGACCGGTACGTTCCTGGGGCGGGGGAGGTCGTTCATCGCGAGCCGCACCAGTGACGTCTTGCCAAGGCGGCGCTCGGAATAGACGAAGAGCCGCTCGTCCTGCTGCATGGCGCGGGAGAGATCGCGCAGTTCCGTCGTTCGGTTGCAGAACGCATCTTCGTCAACGACGCCGCCGTATCGGAATGGATTCATCATGTTACGTCATCTCCGTAACGTAGAGTACGTAACGGCCACACGCTTGTCAAGATCTCGTTTTTCATCACTATGTCCCGACCGTAACGGAGGAGACGTAATCGACACTCGTTCTTGATCCTCGTGCTCGCCGGAGCCATCGCCAGCCTGCTTGGCGGCAACGAGCTACGCGCAACGGGCCACAAGCTCGAACCGGAGGTCAGCATTGCGTTCGTGAAATCCCGAAGCCTGCTCCCTTCCCCCTCCACGATGGGGGAAGGCTAGGATGGGGGTGTCAACCCGCAGACACCAGAAGAAGCATCCAACGGCCTGCTCCTCGCCGACCAAGTCTCCGGGATGCCGCTCATCTTCGGTATGGAAAAGCTCAAGGCGACGCCTTCCGGGCCGATGACGCTCCCTTGCTCATCCTCGCCAGACTCATGGCCGTCGCATTGCTGCCATCCACACGCCTCAAGGAGTCGGGAGCGCTGGATCGTAGTTCGTAGGCAACGAACACCGACTACCGGCTACGAGCCACGAGCTACAAGCCACGGGGAACCCGCGAACCCATAGGGTTCGATGGGTTCCTTGGCGAATGGCGCGGTCGCGCCATGCCATTCGCTGGAACGGACTGTGGACCAAGGACCGTGGACTGCGGACCATGCACTGCGGATCGCGGACGTCCTCCGATTGACGGAGTCGCGCGCATTCACCTACGATGGCCGGGGTCTGGCAGTTCCACGACACGGATGCAAGACATGCGGGGGTGAGAGGCGATGACGGAGGGTTCGGTTCGAACGTACGGGTATCGTTGGGTGATGCTGCTCGTCTTCATGCTGGCGGTCGCCGCCAATCAACTGTTGTGGATCAGCTTCGCACCGGTCACGGGGGATGCCGCCGCGCTCTACGGCGTGTCCGACCTCGCCATCGGGCTGCTCTCGTTGGTGTTCATGCTCGTGTTCATCCTGGTGTCGCTGCCCGCGTCGTGGGTGATCGACACGTATGGCATCCGCGTCGGCGTCGGCATCGGGGCGGCACTCACCGGCGCATTCGGACTGGCGCGCGGTCTGCTGGCCACCGACTACACGTGGGTCCTCATCTGCCAGATCGGCATCGCCGTCGGCCAGCCGTTCGTCTTGAACGCGATCGCCAAGGTGTCCGGCCGCTGGTTCCCGCTGCACGAGCGTGCGACCGCCACCGGCTTGGCGTCGCTCGCCATCTACGCCGGCATCTTCGCTGGCCTGGCCATCACTCCGTTGATCGTACTGGGAAGCAGCCTCCCGTCCGCATTGCTCATCTACGGGATCTTCGCCGCCGTCATTGCCGTGCTCTTCCTGATCCTGGCGCGGGAGCGTCCGCCGACACCGGTCGGCCCGGAAGAACGATCGCTCGTGCTCGACGGACTGAAAAGCGTCTTCCGCAATCGCGGCTTCCTGCTGTTGCTCCTGCTGTTCTTCATCGGGTTAGGGCTGTTCAACGCCGTGACCACGTGGATCGAAGACATCGTGCGACCGCGTGGATTCACGATGGATCAAGCCGGACTCGCCGGCGGGCTGATGGTCGTCGGCGGCATCGTCGGTGCGCTCGTCGTTCCGATGCTGTCGGACCGCGCCAAGCGCCGTGTGCCGTTCCTGATCCTCGCGCTTGCCGGCGCCATCCCCGGCCTGCTTGGCGTGACCTTTGCCACCAGCTATTGGCTGCTGCTCGCCTCGTCGTTCGTTCTCGGCGCGTTCCTGCTGTCATCCGGACCGCTCGGCTTCCAGTACGCCGCCGAGCTGACCGTTCCCGCGCCCGAAGGAACTTCCAACGGCCTGCTGCTGCTCGCCGGTCAAGTCTCCGGCATCCTGTTTATCCTCGGCATGGACGCACTGAAGGCAACACCGTCCGGTTCGATGACGCTTCCGCTGCTCATCCTCGCCGGATTGATGGCTGTTGCGCTCTTGCTGTCGACACGCCTCAAGGAGTCACAAGCGCTTCGCAGATGAATACACGTACAAGCGAGTGCGCGCGCGGGAATGAGTATTGCGCCCTCGACGCCTCACTCGATTTCTTTCCAATCACCCTGCTTCGAGGTATGCTCGATGCCTCCGAACCGCTGAGGTGAATTGAGATCGCAGATTCCGCTGGCCAAAGACTCACCAACGACAAGGAGGTACTGAGTCACTTCTGAGACGCTCCCGTCGGATTGCCAGTCCGTCCTAATCGCCGTAACCGTCTGTGATTCTCCGATATCGCCGTGCTCCAACAGGGGCGAGAGTGCGCTCATCTGTTGACTCGTCGGAAGTACTAGGAGATTCAGATCTTGGCACTCGAACATGATCCTCAGGGATGTGGGCTCATCAACGCTGACAAACTCAGCAGTCTCCACATACTCATATCCTTGGGGAGTGTCCCTCCGCGCACGTAGTGCAAGACGGTCATATGGACTCCACCACTCAACGCTATAGGGGCCAAGCCCTGTCACAGAGATCTCGCTATCCGACATGTCTTCCAACTCACTTGAGAGAATCGGGATCCATGCTAACTCCCACAGCGGATTGAGCGGCGTCTCTAGGTGTTCGAGTACTTCCCACTCCAGGTCGACCGGATCGCGGAACGTGAACCTGACGGTGTAATCGTCGATCTTCTCGACTTCCTTAAGCAGTGGAATGTCATCCTCGGTCATGCCGATGCAATACTCCGAGGCGTAGCCATCAGATTCCATCAAGCGTCGGTAAGTGAATACAACATCTTCTGCAGTGAAGGAAGTCCCGTCGCTGAATGTGAGCCCTGTCGCCAAATGGATCAGGAGTTCAGTCCTATCCTCGTCGCTACACTCCAGGGACGTCACAAGCCTCGAGCCAACGAGTTCATTCGTATCACCAATCTGCACGAGGGCTTCATGTATCAAGCGGGAGAATGAGAACGGATTCGCGAAGCCTTCTCCCAGATCCTCCGCAGATGTGTAGGAGAACACAGGCGACAAGATCTTCTGCACTGAGCTGCCAAGCCGACGAAGAAGATCGCGAATGTCATTCAGCAACAGTTCAAGCTTGAATTTATTGTTAGACAGATCCTTGCCATCGTCTAGGTCTTGATGTCTCGCTCTGGAAGTCGCAGCGCCACCTGGGTTTTTTGCATCAAGAGTCGATCCGTATTGCATCCAGATCTCGGCATGGCGGAGCTCATGGTGAATAGTGTCTGCAAGCTCCGCTGCGCCGTTGGTCTTCACGCTACGTATCTTGATGACAATGGGACCTGACAGCTTGTTGTTGTTGTCGAACGTCGCGGTCGCGTTCCCGTATGCTCCTGTCGCCGGAGGAGGCGGATCAAGTTCTCCATTCGGCACCCACTCGATGTGAACAGGCTGCCCTCCCCCGAACACTGTGCCCGTGATCGAGCGAACCCAGGTCGAAAACAGGATTCTCTTTCCTTCTTCAGTTGCAAGGAAGTTCTCCCATGCCTCGCGGAATTCGGCGCTGTTCCTTGCCTGCTCGGATATCACGACTTGTGCGATAGACGTCAGGCTCAGAACCAAGATGAGCAGCAAGGCCAGCACTAAGGAATGAGCACGCTTCATTCTTCCTCCTTTACTAGCAAACATCGATCGTCCACATGAGTAAAGCAGAAGACACATCTGACTACAAGTCGGCTCGGGACGCAATCGCCGGGAGCAATGCGGCACGCAACACACCACAGGTGGCATCGTCGGCGCGCTCGTCGTTCCCATGCTGTCTGACCGCGCGAAGCGCCGTGTGCCGTTCCTGATCCTCGCGCTCGCCGGAGCCATCCCCGGCCTGCTCGGCGTGACTTTCGCCACCAGCTACTGGCTGCTGCTCGCCTCGTCGTTCGTTCTCGGCGCGTTCCTGCTGTCATCCGGACCGCTCGGCTTCCAATACGCCGCCGAGCTAACCGTTCCCGCGCCCGAGGGAACATCGAACGGATTGCTGCTGCTCGCCGGCCAAGTCTCCGGCGTCCTGTTCATTCTCGGAATGGACGCGCTCAAGGCAACATCTACGGGCTCGATGACGCTTCCGCTGCTCATCCTCGCCGGATTGCTGGCCGTTGCTCTCGTGCTGTCCACCCGCCTCAAGGAGTCAGGAGCGCTGGCTGCCCAGGGGGAATGACACAGGATCCAGCTCTCAGCCCCATCGGCTCAGAGAGAGACAGTCACGCGCTGTGATCTAGCAACGTCCACAATGCCGCATGAGACAGGTACTGCACCCCGCGGAATCCGATGTTTGGGGAAGCCGGATTTGTGCGCCGAGTTGTTTGATCTGTTATATCTTGGAAGCTGGGGCAGGGAAGGGTACAGTATTCAAGCTGGATAGTTGACTTAAGGAAGCCACTGGACGTGGGAGGGTCGAATGATTTCCGCAGATCCCCGAGGATCAATCTGGCGCCGCTGGGACCTACATATTCACACACCAAGCTCTGTGGGAGACTACAAGGGTGCCGTCACAAACGAAGAGATAGCGGAGAAGCTCGCCGCATCAGACGTATCCGCGGTGTCGATTACGGACCATCATTTCATCGATGTTGCTCGGATCGCTGAGATACGCCAACAAGCAGATGGCCGATTCGTGGTCTTCCCGGGTATTGAGTTTCGAACTCCCGTAGGCAAGTCTCCATTCCACTTCACAGCGGTCTTCCCAGAGGATGCGAGCTTGCAGGAGCTATGGGAGGAGCTTTCGGTCAAGCTGAATCTGACCCCAAAGAAGGTTGCTGCTCGCGGTGGCCACCAGAGCCTCTATACTGAGCTGCGCGAAGCCGCTCCAGTTATTGAGCAGCTGGGCGGAATTATCTGCATCCATGCTGGTAGCAAGTCCAATTCCATCGAAGAGATTCCCAATACTCACCGATTCATGCAGCGATTCAAGCAAGATCTGGCAAGAGACTGCGTGGCGATATTCGAGGTCCGCAGCGAAGCTGACGCCGCGGCGTATCGGCAGAAGGTATTCCCTGTGATTGGCAGAGAGTTCCCGATTATCACAGCATCGGACAATCACGACATCTCTAGCTATTCCAACTCTGACTCCTGTTGGATCAAGGCCGATTGCACATTCGCGGGGTTGCGCCAAGCCCTGACGGAGCCGATAGGGCGGATCTGCTTGGAGGAGGAACCAGAACAGCTTTTGCGTGCACGGGAGGAGCCTACGAGGTTCATTGATCTGGTACGCCTGGAGCCGAAGAGTGGTGCCTCGGAAGAGCCTGGTCAGTGGTTCGACTGCACCGTACTATTGAATCCAGGACTGATTGCAGTGATTGGGAGAAAGGGGAGTGGAAAGAGCGCTCTATTGGATGCGATCGGTCTTGCGGGAAACGCGCACTGCGAGAGCGCGTTTTCTTTCTTGTCTCCTCAGCGTTTTCGGGATCCCAAGAAGACACTCGCGCGTGGCTACCAGTCTGCAATCGTAGAGGTCAGTGGGCATGGATTTCGGCGTGGTCTAGACGAATCCGTAAGTCAGCATGATCCGGAGCAAGTGCGCTACTTGCCTCAGCAATTCCTTAACGCAATCTGCGCAGATCCTCGCGAGGAGGCAGGCAGGGCATTCGAGTCCGAACTGAAAGACGTGATCTTCCAGCACATGGCTGAGACTGATCGACTTGGTCAGGCATCGCTAGACGATCTCCTCCAACTCCAATGTGGTGGGACACTCGCAAGAATCACCCAGACACGAAGGAATTTGAGATCCATCTGCGAGGAGATACAAGGACTTGAGGACATCGGGGCTGCCTCGCATCGACAGGAGCTTCTCGGCCTCTGGAAGCAGAGGCGTAGAGAGATCGAGGCGCATAGGCGAGTCAGGCCGAAAAGGATCGACAAACCCAAGCCTTCCGAGATGAAGAGCGATGAACCCGATGACCTGGAGCATCGACTGAGTGTTGCAAGAGTTCAGCAATGTCGTATTGTCAATGCAATCGAGAAACTGGAAGGCCGGAAGGAGAGCCTGCAGAGGAGACACGCTAGTTTGCTGTCAGTCCGTCAGAAAATCGACAACTTGCGAGCGCATGTGACAGTGAGCCTCAGTGAGATTGAGCGTGAGCTCACACGTTTGGGCTTCAACGCAAGCGATGTGATAGCTCTGGAGGTCAACCAAGAGCCTCTCGACGAGATGGTCAGCCTCATCAAGAACGAGATTGCCAGGATTGATACTGCACTGTCAGAGAAGAATGATAGGAGTCTGCCAAATCAGGGAAAGAGGGTCGACAGCCAGGTCGCGGATTTGACAAAGAGGCTTCAGGAGCCGCAACGGAAGTACGAGGCTTACATTCGCGCCAACCGTGCTTGGGAGAAACGCGCGCGCGAACTCATCGGCGATGAGAAGAAGACTGGTACGCTCATGTGGTTACGGGAGCAGATGCGTGAGGCCAAGGAAGCACCTTCCCGCCTGACGGGGAAGTGGGATGAGCTAAAAAGACTCGCAACTGAGATCCACTCCTTGCTAGTGCGCAATGCAGATATCTACAGGGAGTTGTATGCTCCCGTTACAGCCTTCATCTCCGAGTTCGGAGAAGAACACGTTGATGAACCATTGCCGCTGACGTTTGGAGTGCATCTTGCGGATCGAGGGTTCTCCGGCACATTCCTCGACAGGTTCATTAACCATGCACGCAAGGGGTCGTTCTACGGAATCGAGGAGGGGCGGCAGTTGCTCCGTCAGCTGATTGACAACACTGACCTTGATGACCCAAGTTCCGCGATGTCATTCGTGACGGATGTAATCCATCACTTGCAGAATGACGCGCGTACTGGCATGGCCAATGAGCTGCAATCGCAGCTCCTGAAGGGTGTCGAGAGACAGGATCTATATGAGTATCTGTTCGCTTTCGAGTATCTCGAACCAACATACTCGCTCAGGTGGGATCAGAAGACTCTTGATCAGCTATCTCCTGGCGAAAAGGGAGCCCTGCTCGTCGTCTTCTATCTCTTGATTGATCGGGAATCGAGCCCTCTACTGATCGATCAGCCAGCTGACAACTTGGACAATGAGACCGTGTATAGGCGTCTGGTACCGTATGTTAAGCAGGCTAAACAGCGTAGGCAGATCATCCTGGTTACCCATAACCCGAACTTGGCCGTCGTTTGCGATGCCGAGCAGATCATACGAGCTTCCTATGATGCTAAGAGAACCCCCCGCATCAAGTACGAGACTGGCTCACTAGAGAATCCTGAGTTAAGGAAGTACGCAGTCGACGTGCTGGAAGGTACGCAGCCAGCATTCGACAAGCGGGGAGAGAAGTACTCGGCATCTCGACAGCACAATCCACATGACTAGGCGGCACTGCAGCAGACCGTTCGGGGTCAAGTCGTTCGTGGTCAAGTCTTGTTCTTTGACATTCTGGTGCTTGTGGTGATGGTTCGGGGTCTACCATTGGATTTTGTACGGATGGACGCCGGGCTCTTCGCTAGGCTCAGTGCCTTGTGAGTTGCGCTGCAACTCTTGGCCGGATGTCGTTGACGTAGACGGCTACTCAGCTATGCTGAGTAGCTTGGGGAGTTGCCTTGCAACTCCTTGAGCGTGGACGGGGTTAGGTGGCTGTTCGGGGTCAAGTCTTGTTCTTTGACGTATCGGTGTCTGGGGTTCCGAGGACTCAACGCTTGTCTCCCGTCGACAGGTTGCCTTAGACCTACTTCCAATACCCCGGTTTGGGAAACGACGTGGTGCAACCACACTCGTTGCACGCTTGCACGGAGTACTGGTACCACACGTTCCGCTTGGGAGGCCGGTCCTCGTAGATGTGCGTCTGGTCTTCTTCGCCTGGCGGAATCGCGAGCTCTGCAACAACCACCGTCTCCCCCGTCTCCGGATCCGTTCGGATCAGCTGATGCCAGCGAGCATCCGCACACCCTCGCCATTCGATGCTCACGGGTGAGCCGTCATCGTAGTTGTGCATCCACACTTCAGGGACACAGCGCACCCATCCGGCCGATCCTTCGGCTGCTTCGGACAACGGGCCACAGCCGCAGGCATTGCATCCGCTGATCTTGTATGAGTAGGTCTGACATGGAATCACGTTCACATCTCGGTAGGTCGCGTCCCACACTCCGGAGACAATGAGCTCGTAGGCGACCTCATCTGGCCCCCGGCGATAGATGTCATAGAAATCATGTCCCGGTCCGGGCGTCCAATCGACTCTTACGGCAGTGGACTGCGTGCCGATGCTAGCCCGTACGTCACTCACGACGGCGTGAGACGCTTCGGTTGAGGCCTGCACGGATACGAGATCGCCGCATCCGCACACGCAGCACGCTTGAATCCAGTAGGTCGGAGAACACACTGAACTCCCGAAGATCTCTGCTTGTGTGGTCGTTCCCGTCCACACCGGCCTTCGGTTCAGCGTATCGGGCTGACTGGAGGACTCGAAGATCCTGTAGCCAGTACATCCCGGTACGTTGTTCCAGCTGATGCGCAGCCCTTCTCCGTAGTGGTCGGAGGTGATGGCGTCGGCTGTGACGCGCTCAGGTGCCGGAAGATCGCCCCCACCCCATACGATGAAGGTAGGAAAGGACCACTCGCTGCACCCATCGCAGTTGCACGCACGCACGTAGATCTCCCAACGCCGGCTGCAATCGCTATTCGCCGTTGTCGTCAGCACGACGTTCGACTCACTGACGGTACCCAGAGACTCGTAGTCGTTTGAAAGCCCTATCTGCTGAGCGATCCTTTGCAGTTCGTAGGTCTGCGCAATGTCATCCCCTTGCCACTCAAGGTAGGGCTGGCATACGTCGTTCATTGTGGTCGGCGTGATCCACGTCGGGCGCCGCGGGATTGCGTAGATCGAGGGCTGTTGCTGCGGGCTGCTCCACGCGCTGCATCCACACTCGCTGCAGCTTCGGATGTCATACCAATAGCGATACGTACACGGCCCGACGTCCGTGAATTCGACTGTTGGACGTTCCGTTGTCCACGAGAGCACGGACGATCCCGTCTGTGTCTCATGTCGCCGAATCTCGTAGTAGTCCGCTCCCGGTATCTCTTCCCAACTGAGTTCCAGCGCGCTGTCGCCGAGCGCCAACTCCCGCCAGGACGGACTCTGAGGTGCATTCGGAATCGCGACCGTGTAGCCTTCGTCCACGTTTGACTCGGGGAGCGGCGAGTAGTCCCACACCACGGAGATGTAGTATTCGTACACGCCACACGGGAAGACTTGATAGTCGCGGTAGCTGGTCTGATCCTCGTCCCGGATGGCAATCTGGCGGAAACGTCCTCCACTCTCCGACCGATGGACGATGTAGTATCCGACGGGTACGGGTCCGGTGACCTCTTCCCACTCGAGCACGATGCAGTGGTCGTATTCGCCGTCAGATGCTTCCAGTTCGAAGTCGGCGGCTCCCGCTGCAACGCTCCCCATGACCAACACGAGTACGGCCAGTCCAAGCCAGCGCGGATTCCCTCGCATCGCTATCGCCTCCCGCATCGGTTGCGTTGCCTCCACGCTAGCGCTCAGGGCGAATGCGTGTCAAGCAGCCTCTGGTTCGGAGTTGGGAGTTCCGAGTTGAGAGTTGGGAGTTCGGAGTTACGAGTTGGGAGTTCCGAGTTGCGGGCTAGGAGTCCGGAGTTCGGAGCATGTGGCTAGTGGCACGTGGCTTGTGGCGCGTAGCCCGTTGCGCGTGGCTGGGAGCTCAGAGTTGGGAGTTCCGAGTTGAGAGTCGGGAGTTCGGAGTCCGCGGTGTAGTGGCCGCGTATGCCTGCCTGATGTTTGGCGAAGCCAAACTCAAAGGAACCCATCGAACCCTGTGGGTTCGCGGGTTCCCCGTTGCTCGTAGCTGGTGTCTAGAGTTTGTGCGACCACGGATAGAGCGGCGTGTCCGCTTCCGCGAGTTTCTCCATCCACATGGCCTTGAGTGCGCGAAGGTCCTCGGTGGGGTCTGCGTTCGCATCGTCCTTCAGATCGAGCCGATCGAGAACCTCGAACGAGAAGGCGTCCTCTCCAAGGGCTTTCCAATCTGCCTGCAATTCCTTGTCCGGATGCGACCCCATGCCCAGTTGGAACTTCTGACGATTGAGCATGCCGGGCAGATCGGGCGTCGATCCGATCAGCAGCCTGCCTGTCCTGACATTGCGCACGGCAAACAAGCCCGCCGGACGAGGCGTGTTCACGTAGTCACGTACACGCGCCTTGCGGTCGATCTCCGTCATGGTTCGTCTCCTCTCGATGGCTTGGCCTTGAAGTGAAAGCCAGCGTACCGGCTCACATGCCGGCAGCTGAATGATGATACCGGGTCGTGAGGCTTGTGGCCCGTGGCTTGTGGTTCGGAGTTCCGAGTTCACAGTTCGTAGTTCGTAGTCCGGAGTTCACGCTCCGCGGTCCGCAGTGCGTGGTTCGGAGTTCGTGGTTCGGAGTTCGTGGTTCGGGGACTGTAGCCAGTGGCTTGTGGCTCATAGCCTGTGGTTCGCAGTTCATGGTTCGTAGTGCGTGGTTCACAGTCCGCAACCCGTTGCCACAACCCGTACACGGTAGGCACATCCTGACCCGGGAGCGGATCCAAGACTTGGTGCTCCCGCAACGAACGCGAAGCGTTCGCATTCTCCAAGGAACCCATCGAACCCTGTGGGTTCGCGGGTTCCCCGTGACTCGCCCCTTGTGATCGCTTCTTGTACTTTCCGAGATCCCTTGCTAGGCTGCGGGCATGAACACGATGCCTGCAGGCGTTCCGTCCCAAATGCCCAGCCAGCCACACTGCCGGCGCTGTCAGTTGCCGTCCGACTACACGGGCGTGCGCCTCGATGCGTCCGGGATCTGTAACCGTTGCCGAACGTGGGACGACCAGGCTTCGCTGTACGGGGACTTTGATCGTCA
>Ga0272441_10013775_pt1 | contig 11583 bp, 10 predicted proteins | sample SSMProp6N_FD_193582 | JGI IMG/M metagenome (GOLD analysis project Ga0272441, IMG submission 193582) | Marine sediment archaeal communities from Little Sippewissett salt marsh, Falmouth, MA, United States - SSM-Prop-6N | ecosystem: Environmental > Aquatic > Marine > Wetlands > Sediment ... | reverse complement strand
AAGAACTGCAGGATTTATCTGCATGTATAGAGCTGCATCCTATCTCGAGAAAAATAAATGCTACCAATCGGATGATTACATCGCACCGAAACTGCTTCCGGGACCGATTAAGTTCCTTGTAAGTAACAAACTTATTAATTTCAGATGGTCGTTCTTCCCAAGAGGAATTTATGAATATGTTATTGCCAGGACAAAATACATTGATAATATTTTTAAAGAATCAATCGAAAAAGGCATTGAGCAGATACTTCTATTCGGAGCCGGATTCGATACGAGAACAGTGCGTTTTGCTGGCATAAATAAGAACACAAAAATTTTCGAACTGGATACAATTCATACGCAAAAAGCAAAAATAGAACAGTTTAAGAAAAGAAAAATTTTCATTCCCAAAAATACTATTTTTATACCGATTGATTTCAACGTTGATTCAGTATCTGAAAAACTGGCATTAAATGGATTTATGCAGAATAAGACCACCCTATTTATCCTGGAAGGTATTATTCAATATTTGAAAGAAGAAGCAGTCGATGAATTATTTAAAATGTTATATGAACTTTCAGCATTTGGAAGTAAGGTGGTTTTCGATTATATTTACGCATCAGTATTGAGAAAAGAAAATATTTATTACGGTGAAAAGAATATTTATAAAAAAGTAAATGATGCCCGGGAACCGTGGTTATTCGGAATCGAAAAAGGAGACATAGAAGCATTTGTAAGAAAATACAAATTTAACTTAATTCAGGATTTAAATCCTGAAGCTTTGGAAAAAATGTTTTTCAGCGACAAACAGGGTCATATTGTCGGGAGAATCAATGGGACACACTGCATTGCCTATGTCAAAAAATAGGTTCATATCATAGAATATAACAAAATAGAAAGTAGAATATATTGGCGTAAATATACTACAGTGAGCAGGCTGAGTAAAAAATAAAGGTGAAAAGTAAACGTACAGGTAAACCGGGTAAAACACCTACATGAGGAGATTTTATGAATCAGGCATTAATTATGATAGCAGTTATAGTCATATTGATGATCTTGTATTTCTATCTGAAAAGGAATCGTAAGGGAGGGGGAAAATTACATACTTTACGGCAGGAATGTCGCCGAAAACTTCACCTTCCCCCAAAAATTGCCGATGAAACCATTCAAAGATATATAGATAGCTTGAAAAAAAGCCATCCCAATCACACGGAAGAATGGTATCTGGAAAAGATTATTTATGATTTAGACAGAGATCGCAGATAGAAATTGCTTAATTACCGGGCATGTAAAGCCATCCCTAGTCGCTTAAAGAGTTAGATTTTAAAGGTTCACAAGACTGTTAAGAATCAACAAATAGGTTTACAGATAATCTCATTAATTTTTAATGACTTTACCTTGGTACTGGACGATGCAGTAGCCACAACTGCAAAATCTGCTCCAATATGCGTCCCGGCAACCACGATCACTTTTTCACCCATAAGTATACAGCCGCCATCACAGGTCATCATGGTTATCTCAACACACACTTTCATTCCCTGACCACAAACTCGAAGAATATTAGCTAATGCCATCGGTGCATTGGTACCGTATAAGTTACCGGTATCAAATAGCATCGTTCCAAAGTGGACAATATGTTTCTTTTCCTGTAATTCTTTTACTAATTCCTGTGGAAATCGATTCCCTTCCTCTGTCAAGCTAAATTGCCAGGGAACCACCACTAAATGAATACTCTTCCCTTCAACAGCATCTAAGAATGCTTTGGCAGTGTAGCCTGTGGTAGATGCCAGAACAATCTTGCTGATATTTTTTGATTTCGCTCTTTCCAGAACTAATTTTATCACTTCGGCTGTATTTTCTTTTCCTGGTTTCTCAAAATAAACAATCTTTTCTTCCATTTTTTAACCTTCCTTATGTATAATATAAAACATTATCATTTTACTAAAGTATAGTTCCCGAAATCAAATAAATGTTTATTCTTAATAAAATGAAAAGAAACGAAGTGAGGGCTTACAAGTTCACAAAATATAAAAATAAAAAAGTGACATTACAGACCCAGCCGATTATTTGGTAAGAAAAACAATAAATTGCCACTTCTAAAGACAGCGCTTATGGTCAAGACATATTGTAGAATTAGTATCACTCTTTACGTTGGACAGATATCTACATATGACCTATAAATTTGTTTTTAGGGAAAGTTTTTTATTTTAGGGGTATGTCAGAAATCTAACACTTTTGCAATTTAATCTCATTTTGGTTATTATAAATATAAATATTATAGTCCGTGATTCATGCAGAAAATTTCCGGTTTCTCAAAACACTTTCCTAAATTTAGGGAATCAGGATGAAAGGTAATAAAAAAATGGATAGAAAAAATCAATTGCCGAATTTTAAAACACCCTTTTTATTTTTAGGATTATCAATAATTGCAGCTGCTTTAATATTTGGACTCTTTTTTTATCAAAGCAGGTTGATCCGTGATTATGTAGAAGTGGTTGGGGCAGCAACAGAGCATTTTGAATCAGATATTGTCAAATGGAATATGGTCTTTGAAGAAAACACCGACCTGGGAAATATAGGTGAGGGATATCGTAAAATCAAATATAAGAGAGACCGATTGATGAAGATTTTAAGCAGTCAGGGAATTCTTGAAGAAGAAATCAATATCAAACCGATCAATATACAAAAACGCTGGGAAGACGGGAAAATTGCAGGATATACTCTTCAGCAGCCGCTTTTTATCATTTCAGAAAGTATTGAAATGATAGAGAGACTTGCCCTGAATCCTGATGAGCTGCTGGAAAATAATATTTTTTTCCAGGTATCATCATTGGAGTATTTTTATTCTAAAATTGATCTTTTGAAAAAGGATTTGTTAGCTAAGGCAACGATTAATGCCAGGGAACGGGCTGAAAAAATATTACAGGAAAGTGATTACCACCCTGGTCGGATGATATCCGCTAAAGCAGGTGTTTTTCAAATCATTGAACCCTATTCAACTGCGGTTGAGAGTTACGGGATGTATAACACCTCTTCCCGGAAAAAAGATATTAAAGTAACGGTTCACGCAAAATTTTTGATTCAATAGCTACATCTAAAAGCATCAATTACCCGATATAGGAAAAAATAGAAGTAATAGAACAGCAGTGTCTATCGTCAATGATTAAATTTCAAGTCCATGTCCTGACTCCAGCAATTAACCATTTTTCTTAAAAATTAGTTGCATAGAGAAGATATTCTGCAAAAAAGGAAGATAAGTCTGGGAAGATTGTTGAACTTCGAGCTTTTTATTATTATAAAAGGGGAGTGAAATTGATTTTCCTCCCCTTTTATCGTTAGGAAGGAACAAAATAACATAGAAGGATTTATTTAAAATTAAAAGAAAAATAGGTGGAATAAATACGAGGTTTAAGATTGGGAAAATAATATTAATTTCAGGAGTCCTTTTATTTGTATTTGGAACAATAGCGATATTCATCGGTTTTTTGCCTCAAAGCATATTGTAAGCTATGGGTACTTTAGCTATTGTTTGTGTAGGTATAGCTTAATCTAAAAAAAAGTTTAAATTTATATAGTGATTTTAGTATATGTTCAAGGAGTAGATAAAATTGTTGAAATTATTAAATGGTTTATTTAATCTTCCAAATCTCCGCAGAAATCTTATCATTCCTTTTTATTGGAAATATATCAATCCATCGAAAGTGCTAAATTACTATCAAAAGCTGCGAGAGCTTCAATGGAATTCCCTTGAAGAAAATCGCGAAATCCAGCGGAAAAAGCTTTACCAGTTGTTAGTTTATTCCATAAAGCATATTCCCTATTATAGACAGGTTATCCAAAAACATAATCTTACCTTTTCCCGGGAGACCATCTTCGAAGATATTAAACGATTCCCTATCCTCACTAAAGAAATCATCTGGAATCATTTTGATACTCTCTATCGATTTCGGGATAATACCTATTACCGCAATGCTTCCAGTGGTTCCACCGGGGAACCGGTCACAATTTATCAAGATGAAACATATTTCACCTGGGCAAATGCCAGCAAACGACTCTTTAATGAATGGGCCGGTCGAAAGCTGGGTGATCCCATGATAAAACTATGGAGTTCTCTGTTGGATAACCAGAGAAACGGTCGGGGCATTAGAAGATATTTACGGCAAAAGGTTTCGGGAGTAAACATCTTGTGTACCAGTAGAATGTCCGAGGAAGATATGTATCAATTTGTGCAAAAGATCAACTGGATAAAACCCCGTCTCATTCTCACTTATACCAATAGCATCGAAACGCTGACTCGCTTTATCCGGGAAAAACAGCTCCCCGTTTATTCTCCTCCAGTTGTCATGACCGCAGCCGGAGTCTTGTATCCGGAGCTAAAAGCTCAAATTCAAGAGATCTTTCGTGCTAAAGTCTTTAACCGGTATGGCTCTCGGGAAGTGAGTGACATGGCTTGCAGTTGCGAAAAGGATGAAGGTCTTCATCTCATGCCCGTTATACACTATCTCGAGATAGTAGACGATAATGGCCAATCGGTAAAATCCGGAACACCCGGAAATATCCTGGTTACTCTCCTTACCAACTACACCATGCCTTTAATCCGTTATCAGATTGGTGATAGAGGAGTGCTCTCGGATGAGATGTGCAGTTGCGGAAGGGGATTACCGCTATTAAAAGAAGTGAAAGGTCGCATCAATTCAAGCTTTAAAAACAAATCCGGAGATTTTATCGAGGAAGGTCTTATCCCTTTATTTTATTACCGTGATAATATTAAACAATTTCAGGTGGTTCAAGAATCTTTGGAAAAAATAACCGTTAATCTTGTTTTAAAAGATAAAGCAAAGTCAAAAGTTATTAAAAAGGATTTTTTAGAGATTACTGCCGGCATTAAAAAAATATTGGGAAAAGAGTCAATAATTATCATTAATCTGCTTGAAGTAATCGAACCAAGCCCTTCAGGAAAATATATGTATGTTTATTCAAAGGTGCAAAAATAAGAAAGGAGTATAATGGAGGGGGTCGAGTCTTGCAATATAACAAAATAGAATTAAAATATATTAACAGGAATAAACCACATTAAGCAGGGCGGGTAAAAAATTAAAATGTGAAAGTAAAAAAGTGACATTGAAAGGCATGGCCTGTGATTTATGCTATTTTTTCGCTTAGATTTTTTGATGAGGCAATTCCATTGATTGATATTTAGATTGGTTTAAGTTATTATGAAAAATAACATTTATTGTTCCCATTAGCATGCTTAGTCTTAATCGACCTGATTACAAACACAACTGGAGTGATGGTTATTGAAACAAATGGAATATGCTTCAAACTCATCAGATATTAATGCAATACCGGAAACTGCCCGGCAGCGACGTTATGATATTGACTGGTTAAGGACATTTGCACTGGGGATACTCATTATCTACCATGTAGTAGTGAGTTTTCAGCCTTGGGGATATATGATTTTTTTCCTCCAGAATAGACAGCCTCTGCCCTGGCTTTGGAATATTATGTCCATGGTCAATATTTGGCGAATACCGCTTCTTTTTGTGATTTCCGGGATGGGATTGCACTTTGCCATGCAGCGTCGCAACTGGAAACAGCTTCTAAAGGACCGAACACTTCGTATATTGGTACCTTTTATTTTCGGTTATTTCTTCATTTGTCCCATTAGTGTTTCTGTGGCATTGAAGTATTATGGCAAGGGTGCAGCCTATGTTCCCAATACCGGGCACCTCTGGTTTTTGGCGAATATCTATCTTTACGTTCTATTACTTCTTCCGTTTTTGAATTATCTGAAGAAACATCCGGACAATTCTATCTTGAGATTTTTTAGGGGAATACTCAGCCGGCCGTTTTGTATTTTTATTATGGCTTTGCCCATCATGGTTGAAGCGTGGCTTGTAAAACCGCAAAGTTTCCCCACTTACGCCAATACTCCCCACGGCTTCTGGCTTGGAATGGTTTGTTTTTTTATCGGTTTTATCTTTATTTCACTGAAAGATGTTTTCTGGCAGGCGGTGGAAAAGATTCGGCGAATCGCTATTGGTATGGCATTGCTTCTCTACCTGATGCGGCTCTTTGTATTTCATTTTACGGGAACACCAATTTTGCTGATTGCTTTTGAGTCCATGTGCTGGATGCTTGCTATATTTGGATATGCATCCCAACACCTTAACAAACCATCCGGTTCTTTGACCTATCTCAGCAAAGCTGTTTACCCGGTTTATATTATCCACATGCCGGTACAATACGTTATTTCATATTATCTTTTACCTCTCCCATTACCGGCACTATTAAAATTATTTTTACTGTTGGCAGGAACCTTCGGCGCCAGCCTTTTTTTATATGAATATGTCATCAGAAAGTTAACCTGGATCCGTCCGCTGTTCGGAATGAAGCTGAAATATGACTGAGGTTTTCGCCGATCATCGCGGAAGAGACGACGAGCCCGGGTTAGAAAGAGATATAAGCAATATAAAGCGAATTAACTGTTTTGAAGCTGTTGCTGATATCGGTCATTGAGCCTAAAACATGAAGGAGGATTTTATGAAAAAGTTACAATTACTGTTGGTATTAGTCCTATTCGCGATATTGCTGATTACTGCTGTAAATTCGGCAGCCATGTCGCCGGGAATGAAGGTTCTGAACCGGTATGTTGGAACCTGGAAGTCCCACATCGTTTTTCAGCCTGCAGCATGGTCGCCCCGGAAAGAAGAAGTAACCGGCACGACAAAAGTTGAATGGATTTTAAAAACTCAATTTCAGATGATAACCAGGCAAAGCGATAGACACGAAATGCTGGAAATTCAGCGCTATGATGAAGGGACTAAAAAGTTTCACAGATGGAATTTTGATGCAAATGGTGGCAATAGCTTTTGGATTGGCAGTTGGGATAATAAGTCCAGAACCATGACGTGGGAATATGTCGATTTTGGTATGGGCATAAAGGGAAAAATGGTAGATAGCTTTACCTCCGAGGGGGAATATCAAACAACGACGGTTATGGAAGACAGCAGCGGAAGATTGTTGTTTCTGGATACACACGCTAGCTATACACGCATGGATAAATAAACTGAGTAAAACGAATGGATTAAAAAATTAAAAAATCAAATCTTTATCCTTGATAATTCACCAAAAATATTATCAAGGGCAAAGGCTTGAATTCCTTGAAAGGAATGCCCAGTGGCAATTTTTCTTGCTGTTCAGGGGTTAGCAGTTCTTTCATTTCCAGATATTTTTCAATGGTAAAAACTTTTAATTCTAACTGTAAATCGGCAACTTCTGAAAATTTTTCCCTGATTCTTTCTAATTCAGTTATAGGTTCCAATAATAATGCTTTTACTTCTAATTCATTGATTTGTATCCTGTTCCGAAGTACCATTGCATTTTTTTGAAAATCCAACAAAATTTCCTTTATTTTAGTGGCTTGCTCTTCAGATAGATTGAGAAATTCAATAAATTCTTTCATTCTTACTCCAGAGCTACCTTTAAGTTTTCTTTCCATCATTTCTCTGAATTCTCTGACTTCTTGTGGTTGCATCCATTTTTTCCCAGTAGGGTTTTCATATTCTTTTAAGGTTTGTTTGTATTTCCCTACAGTAGTTCCCTTGGCTTTTGCTTGAGTTGCATTTTTTTCTTCGAAAGTTGTATTTTGCAGGGCATAAGAGAATTGGGCAAAACCTAAAAATAAGACAGTTATTACAACTGCTATGGCTATTACCGTCAATTTTACTTTCATTTGTTTCACCTCCTTTTCCTATTTATTTATGGTGTCTTTATTATATTTGTGAAATCTAAAATATTAATAAAATACATGTTAAAACTTTATAAAAAGAAGATTAATTCTTTATTAACTGATTTTATTTAATGTTATCTATTGCTATATCTCCTTTTAAAATATTGAATCCAACCAATTAGGAGGCGGCATTGACCAACTCTCTGGCATTAACTGAAGGGCTTCTCTTATTGTCTATCTATAATCATTAGTAAACATCTAAAAAATATTTTTGGTTAAAAGAAGGATTTGGGAAAAATCTGTTGTAAGATGTAAATGAGAACAATTGGGACCAAATATGGAAAATTTTGATTATTATCAGGTACAAATATTTCACTAAATCGGAAAATAAAAATCTTCTTTTGAAAGGAAGTTTTGTTTAAAAATGCAGGGGAAGGAAATTTTAGAAGAAATCAAGTCGGTGATTTCCGGTAAGACCCTTGATGCAGTCTTACCGCCCTTGGTTTTTGTATTTGCCCACCAATCTTTAGGCCTCAATACGGCTTTGATTTTGTCTTTAGGATTGGCCGTGTTATTAGCAGTGATAAGATTTTTACGTAAGCAAACCTGGAAATATGCTTTGGGCGGTTTGGGTGGTGTTGTTTTGGCCTCCGGACTTGTTTATCTTACCCGGGATGCTGCCAATTATTTCATCGGTTCACTCATAAGTAGTGCCTTTTTATTTCTTATAGCCCTGGCAAGCTTGTTAATCGGTAAGCCTTTGGCTATCTGGGCCAGTCATTTAAGCCGGGGATGGTCTTTGGATTGGTACTGGCGAAAAGATATCAAACCGGCTTATATAGAAGTAACCTGGTTTTGGACAGCATTTATCCTGATACGTTTGTTCATCCAGTTAATGCTGTTTCTGCGTGGAGATATTTTTACATTAGCCTGGGCAAATATTGTATTGGGTTGGCCGATGACGCTTGTTGTGCTGATCATCAGCTATATTTATGGCATTTGGCGCCTTCATCGCCTTGGCGGTCCAGGAGTAGAAGAATATAAAACAGGAAAAGAACCTCCCTGGAAAGGACAGACTCGAGGATTTTAAAAATTTGAATTAATCCGTTGGGATTTGCCTGGGTCATTGATTACATTATGCTTTGACCTAAAGATTATTCTTAAATCATAAAAGAAGAATTGGAAGAAGAATTGGGATTCAGGATTCACAGGTTCATGAAAAGAAATGTCTCAGTTTATTATGATGATAAAAGTCTGGATAAAAAATATTGGTAAAAAATGGGCTAGCTCGAAAAAGTAAAACCTTTTTGAGATTAAGCAATTGGGATGGATAAAAAATCACCATCTTAATAGATATTTATTTTATGTTATGAAAAAGGAATGATTTTCTGCGGTTTAGATTTAGAGGCATTTTGATTTTTGCGATGAATGATAACTAATCCGAAATATCCGTCCACCGTAATCAGCTCACCTGTCTTGATAAAAAGGGTTGCCTTGGGAATGCCGGTTACACAGGGTAATCCATATTCACGAGCAATAATGGCACCATGAATAAGCATTCCTCCTCTTCTTTCCACTATTCCCTTGACCAGGGGGATAACAAAAGTCATATTGGGATCGATGGCATCACAAACCAAAATTTCACCTTGTTTTACATTCGTAAGGTCAGATGCATTCTTGATAACTCTGGCATAACCCTTGGCTATACCTTTACCTGCAGGTTGTCCGCGTAGCTGTCGGGGACGAAAATTTGATTTATTTTTTACAGAAGGAAAGCTTTTATCTTTTTTTGAATGATTATAAGGTAATTTAATTTCACGCAGGGCTTCTTCAATATTCTTGCAGATTCCATTTTTTTTGCATTGCCCGAATTTTCGCTTTTCAAATTCCTCCAGTGTCTGGTTAAAAAGAGTTTCAAATCTGCCCAGGTAAATATTATCATCATCCCGAAGACGATAGCTTTTTTTTGCCAGTCCTAAAATATCCCTGGCAAAATCCTGTTCATCCCGGTCAAATGCTTCCAGATATCGTTTAAGCAATATCTTTTTATCTGGACTACTTTTTCTTTTGATTGGCTTTTTAGCCATTTCCCGGATGACATGCATCAATGTTTCTCTTTTATCCCTGCATTGATTAATATCACATGAAAGTTGCTCGAATTTTTCCAGAAAAATATCGGTTATTTGATGACTATCATCATAGTCTTTCTTTGATAGTAGATTTGGATTTTTTTGTACCTGGATGGCCAGATTTTCCAGCATCCTGTTTCGCTCAACACTCTTTAAATCATCTGATGTAATCAGGTCGATAAATTCATAGGGATCTGCGGGCATGAGGCGGTTATTATAGATTTCGCCAAAAAGTCTAACACCATGGCCAAAAGGAATAAACTCTTCCCAATATATATTATTCCATTTATCAAAGGTTTGCTTTCTAACCTTTATTTCCTTTTTGAGTTCTTTATCTGTTAATTGTGTCAGTTTTTTTTTGGAAAGAAGGTTTGCCTCTTTAATCATGGCAGGAATCCTCACATTTTCAATCTCATGGGACAAATTCTTCAAGTTTTCATAGCTTTTCCTCAGGGTCAAATCCCATGAGCGCCTGGTGTCAGGGTCTTTTGTCTCGCGGGTTGTGATGGGCCTACTCTGCAGAAGATATAGCAATTTTTCATGCATAGTCCACTCAATATCCTGTGGGCTTTGTTGTAGGATTTCAATTTTTCGAATGGTTTTATAGAGGGAATCAACTTCATCCTGATTGAGTACGCTCTTGTTTTTCTTTTCGATTGGAACTTGTATGATTTTTACACCATTTATCTGGGGAACACAATATTTTTTGTCTTGAGCAGTGAATTGAGAAATCAATTGACCATTCCGTCGGTTTAAAATCCAGCGGTCAGGTTCAATATCACCGTCTACCAATCCCTTATTTAAGCCGAAAACGGCTTCAATAACTGCTTGATTATTATCGTTGGGATTTAGACTGAAGGCAATACCCGATTTTTCTCCCAAGATAATTTTCTGGACAATGACTGCCATAGCACTTTTGTCCACATCCAGGGATAATTCTTTTTGGTAGGAGAGAGCAGCATCTGACCATAAAGATGCCCAGACCAGTTTAATATGGTGTAAAATATTTTCAATACTTTTGATATTGACAAATGATTCATGTATGCCCGCAAATGATGCAACAGGAGAATCCTCAAAATTAGAAGATGAGCGAATCACCACCGGCATGTTAGGGAAATATTTTCCTATAGCAGATTCAATCGGTTTTTTTAGGTTTTCCGGCATGACTGCTTTGGCAAATATATTACGTATTCTGAGTGATGCATCCCATAGTTCTTCCCATCTCATTGTCTGAAAGTTCTTTCGACTCAATTCTACTAGAATTTGTTCTCGAATGCCGGTATGAACGATGAAATTCCGGTAAACATCTTTGCTAAGGCAGATTCCTTCAGGCACTTCAATATCTCGAGCAATCAGTTTGTTTAGTGATGATGCTTTGTGACCACAGATATTCGCATCTCCGCAATCAGGATGATTCAAAGGGATGACGAATTCATTCATTTTATAATCAGCTCCAAAACTTCCTGGAAACGTTGAACATAAATATACTTTTCTATTTTTAATGTCAGGATGGAGGTGTTGGGATGTTCAATAAAATCTTTTAAATGTGGAAAACGACTCAAATAAAGACTTTTGTGTTCCGGTTTTGTTGTGTTTACCACTTTTCCCCTCACTGTTAAGGCAACAGCATCTTTAAAATCGGTAACATCATTTGTTCTACTATCTATTAGCATGCAAACATTGTGATGCTTCATAATATTGTTATATTTTCTGGTATGCCTCATAGTGGCAAAAAAGATACAT
>Ga0272441_10013774_pt1 | contig 11584 bp, 12 predicted proteins | sample SSMProp6N_FD_193582 | JGI IMG/M metagenome (GOLD analysis project Ga0272441, IMG submission 193582) | Marine sediment archaeal communities from Little Sippewissett salt marsh, Falmouth, MA, United States - SSM-Prop-6N | ecosystem: Environmental > Aquatic > Marine > Wetlands > Sediment ... | reverse complement strand
AGGATGATGTATGGGGATTTCGCTTGATCAACAAGCACTAAAAAACGTGTTGGAGTTATAGAGGCTGGTATTATGATCCGATGAAACAGGCAATGGGATGGCTACCGCGAAGCGGTTTAGTTCTTCTGTCGGTAATCACCACAACAGTGGGGTTATCCATTGTGAGAACAATCTTTCCTGTATAAAAAACCATTGACAGGGATTTACCGCTACCCTGGGTGTGCCACACCACACCGCCCTTCCTGTCGCCAACGGGTTGAGAATTGACGCCGACAAGACCATAGCTTGCGGGTGATTCCATCACCATAAGCTCATCACAGTCTTCGGAGTTTGCTTCGGAATAGCCCGATGCCCGCAGTGTCGATTCCACAGCTCTATTCACCGCATAGTATTGGTGATAGGAGGCGAGTTTCTTCACCGTTTCAATGGTGATGATGCCTGTTTCTTTGTCCTCTCTCTTTGCTTTCTCAAAGACAATGAAATGCCGGATCAGGTCCAGCAGGGTAGATTTATTCAACATGCCCTTGATCAGGGTTTCCATCTGCCCGATGAGTGGTGAGGCCTCAACCTTTCCGTCTGATGTTTTCCATGCCATAAAACGTGAAGATCCGGAGGAAATAGTGCCGGCATTTGCTTCCAGGCCGTCGGAAATAATCATATAGGCGTTGTAGGTAAAAAGGTTGGCTATCGACTGCTTATAGGTTTGGACCTGCCTGAATGCCGATCTTACGGTAGCGTTCTCGTCCGCCGGGTTCTTTAGTTCAATGACAACAAGAGGTATGCCGTTGACAAATAGCACCACATCTGGTCGCTTGTTGACGTTGTTTTCAATGACGGTGAATTGGTTGGCAACGAGAAAATCGTTATTTTCCGGATTCTGGAAATCAATGAGCCAGACCAGATCACCACGGCTGTTGCCATCTTTCTGGTAGCTGACCTTGATGCCTTCGGTCAGCATACGATGGAATGCTTCGTTATTGGCAATGAGCTCCGGGGAATTGAGCCTCTGAATCTGTTTAATGGCGTCTTCCCGGATATCCGCCGGAATAGACGGATTGATTATTTCGACGGCTGATTGCAGTCGTTCCATGAGCAGCACATCTTCAAATTTCTGTCGTTCCGGTGTCTTACTGTCCGGGGCGATGGAAGGGGCATAGATATACTGATAGCCCTGTTTTTCAAGGAGTCCGATTGCAAATTCTTCGATTTTCGATTCAGTGATTTTAGCCATATTTAATTTGCCACCAAGCCTACTTTTAAATCCAGCTTTTCACGAAATTCTATTGGGATATCATTCCAATGTTCAGCCAGGAGATCCACTAACTGCTCACCATTGATTAACCCGATTCTTGGAAAACCGGTTTCAACGGCAATCGCTTTCGCTTTTTTCTGATAATCCGCCGTGGTAATAAAAGCCCCTTGTCCTCCTGAAGGAATATTCGCTCGTAACGCCTTTACTACATTGGCATTTATGTTAGCTCCCAGTTTATAGCGTTTAGCCTGCACAAAGAGCTTTATCTTTGCCATGTTTGCAACATTCAACTCTCCCGTCGCATCGACACCACCATCACCAACCTTTCCCTTATGCTCGGATCCCTCAAAACCGAGCGCAGTTAAAGTATGTGTGATGAGTATTTCAAATTCCTGATCATCTAATTCCAATACACGATTGAGTATGGATTTGTAATAATCAAAATCATCTTTTTTCTCACTGGCCGGAATTAAATCAGGTCGTCCTATAGTATTAAAAAAGTTCTTTTTGTGATTGATCTTAAAAACTGTGAGCGATGAGCGGATAGTGTTTTGAAAAGGTACCGAAAACTGGCTTCGTTGAATCGGATCTTTATGCCATTTTATTCTTTTTCGATGAGGGAAAGGGCACCCATCAGAATCGGTGTCATAATAATAAAGCTTTTCTTCTACGATCCCGTAATAGATTAATTCGTTGTTTGATGCAGGAACTATCACATAATCACCCGGCTGGATGTCCAGAAGGAACCGGGCAATCTGCCCGACCTGTTGCCCGATAACCACGTTACTGGTGTCGGCAGGGTGTGCTTCCTTATATAGTGGATACAACTCATCTCGAGTTTTGATTTCTGACAAATTTATGTTTTCCATCCAGCCGATGGCGGCATAATCCCCGTCCAGAAACATTTGGGTATATGTGCCAAATTCTGCCCTCACGCAATAGACTTCCATCAGTCACTCTCCTTGTATGCTATAAGCTCAGTTTTGTAGGCATCGTAGTCGACATTGAAGAGTATCTCGCTTGCAGGAAACGAATAGTCCCCCATCTCAAATTCCCCATATACATCATCCCAAAAATCGTTGAATGGTTCATTTTCGGTATAGAGCCGTTCAGTTTCAACGGTTTCTGCTTCGATACGGGGATTTTTATTTTCAAAAGTGCGAATCAAAAACGATGCGACAATAACCGTTGTATCAATCAGGAAATCCCTGGTCAGTTCATCAACTTTGCTGTTTCTTTCCTTTACTTTCTCCAGTGATTTGCCGTGGGATGTTGAGCCGATATCGTTTCTGAGATCGCCGATTTGTTGGCCAATTGTTGCCAAAGCTGATGATATTTGTGTGACCAGACTGCTGGTTCTATAGCCGATAGCGGTAAAAGCCTTCTTAAGCACAACGTTAATACTTGTGGTTGCGTTAAGCTCAATACATTTTGAGGTGCAGATCTCTTTGCCGATTGTTTCTAAAAGGGCCTTGGCATTTTCTATGGCCTGACTGAAATCAGAAGTAATATGGGCTTCAATCCGGTCTGTGTAAGTGCGGAGTTCCGACCACCTGCCGTATTGCTCAATTACTTTTTCCAGTCTCTCCATTTTACATTGCCTTAGTTTTTACTATATTCAACCCGGGCCTCACCGTTCATAAGTTTTGGTAACAGTGTATCGCGGAGTTTTTCAAGGGTGCGGATTTGGTTTGCGTTGTTCTCTAGCTTTGGAATTATTTCGGCTAATTGCCGATTTAGTGCTTCTATAATATCCAATGCTGGTATTTTTATATCATATTCTTTAATTACATTAGCTTGTGCCCTTTGTCTTCCGCTCGAACCAGACATACTACTAATAGCGTAATCTCTAAAATCTTTATCTTTGGCTATAATGTATGAAATATAAGGGTGAAATGGTTTTTTCATCCTTAATACTATATATTCTGTCGATCCCCAGCCAGTTTCACCTTGATCTAAAAACGTCACAAAGCAAGTCTTTCCATTTTCAAGACACGGGGTAATTCTTGCTAACAGCGTATCCCAGTTTTGAAACTTCATCCCTGATGTAAATTCACGTGTATACCAACCGTCTGGATTAAATGTTGAACTGCTTACATTTCTCATCTCAAGGTATGTTGAATTTTCTCCCTTTTTAAGCGGATAGATTGGGTTTATGTCAGCAATATCCCCCAAACATTTATCTTTCCAATCAGCCTGCGCTTCCTCCACAAACCACTGCCTGAAAAGCGTTTCCGCCATGGCTTCAAGGGTTTTGTTCTGGCGGTGGAGCAGGTCTATTTTGTCGTCGAGACTGGAAAGAACTGAGGCGATGGCTTTTTGTTCGGGGAGAGAGGGAAGGATTACAGATATTATTTTTAGTACGGCAGCTTTGATTCCAAAAACTGTAGTACCAGATGCCCTTGATTCTAATTCATATTGTCCAGAGGCGCTTTGAAAATAATATTTCAAGAAAGGGTTATGTACGAAATTCTTATTACCCCTTAGCGTAATTATTCTTTGAGCTAAAGCAACATTCTTATCTTTTATTAATGCAACTTCTCCAAGAGGGGCTTCCGTTGTCAACACAACATCATCAATCTCAGGTAATCCTCTTGTCATCCAAGAATCATAAGCATCCTTAGCAATAAATTCATTAGGCTCTAATATCCTACCCGATTTTACTATTTTTGCAGTAACTAATGGTATGCCAAAAGTTGTTTTCTTGGGTGTTTTCCCTCGGTAATCGATAAATTTATCAATCACATCTTCGAGGATATATTTCTTCCACTCACCCATTGACCTTCACCTTCGCCAGATTCTCATCAATCAAAGCATTCAGCTTCGCTTCCTCTTTCAACTGTTCCTCAAATTCCGCCTTCAGCTTGGTAAACCGTTCCTTGAAATCAAAATCATCATCATCAACGGCCAGGCCCACATACCGGCCCGGGGTCAGCACATAATCCAGTTTCTGCACCCATTCAAGGGAAGCAGAATTACAGAATCCTTTTACATCTTCATAATCCCCGTCCGGATTACGCCATTTGTGGTAGGTTGCGGAGATGGTGTCAATATCCTCTGCTGAAAACTCCCGTGTTCTGCGGTTGATCAGATGTCCCATATTGCGGGCATCAATAAAGAGGATCTCATCAACTCGGTTGCGGAATTTTCCGTTTGCTTTATTGCGGCTCAAGAACCACAGGCTTGCCGGTATCTGGGTATTCAAAAACAGTTTGGGAGGCAGATTAACAATACAATCAATCAATCTGTTCTCAATTAGTTCCTTGCGGATATCACCTTCACCAGATGTTTTTGATGTCAAGGCACCTTTTGCCAGAACAAAACCTGCCTGACCGCTGGGGCTCAGGTGATAGAGGAAGTGCTGAATCCAGGCATAGTTCGCATTTCCGGTGGGTGGTGCACCGTATTTCCATCTGCCGTCTTTTCTGAGTTGATCACCGCTCCAGTCGCTATCATTGAACGGCGGATTGGCGATCACATAATCTGATTTCAAATCTTTGTGACTGTCATTGAGAAACGATCCTTCGTTGTTCCATCTCACCTGGGAACTGTCGATACCCCGGATCGCCAGATTCATCTTTGCCAGCCGCCAGGTTGTCTGATTGCTCTCCTGACCGTAAATGGAAATGTCGTCCACCGTGCCCCGATGCTTTTTTACAAACGTTTCCGACTGCACAAACATGCCGCCGGAACCGCAGCAGGGATCAAATACCCTGCCTCTGTAGGGCTCCAGCATTTCGACGAGCAGTTCAACAACGGATCTGGGGGTATAGAACTGGCCGCCCTTTTTTCCCTCCGCGAGAGCAAACTCACCGAGAAAATATTCAAACACATGCCCCAGGACATCGGCGCTGCGGGCCTTGGCGTCACCCAGGGCGATATTGCTTATCAGATCGATGAGGCCTCCGAGGTTTGTCGGATCAAGATTGCCACGCGCATAGACTTTGGGTAAAACATCTCGAAGAGAGGCGTTTTCTCGTTCGATAGCATCCATTGATTCATCAACGGTTTTACCAATTGTCGGCTGTTTAGCATGGGTTTGTAAGAAACTCCATCGTGCGGAAGGGGGCACAAAGAATACAGGAGCGCCATAAAGGTCAGAAAAATATTCATCTTTGTCTTCCGGGTCAGCTCCTTGTGATATATCCTCTTGAATTAAAGCATAGCGTTCTTCGAAAGCATCAGAGATATATTTGAGGAATATCAATCCCAGAACGATGTGTTTATATTCCGCGGCATCAATATTCTTCCTGAGCTTATCTGCCGCTTTCCAGAGTTGTTTTTCAATCGGTTCTTCTTTCGAGTTGTTGTTGTTATTTTTTGCCATTTATTTCTCCACTTGTATCGGTCGGTATTATGACGTACCGTTATCAGAGTAGCTCAAAAAATAACCCTGCTTCTCATCACGAAAAACAGGGTTTGCATAATCATACCTAAAATTCCTCCATAGATTCAGGTCAGACGATTCAGATCTGCGATTATCTAAGCCTTGATAACACTGTCACGAACGATACAATATCAGGATAATTTGTCAAGCAATATCTTATAATTATGGAAATTATCGTTAATATGTATTATTTTTTACAGCCTGGTAATGAAGAGTTGTATTGGCAATAATGACTTTTTGCCCCTCATTGGCTTTATTGATTTGTGGGTGTACCTAAAATATTTCTTATTGTGTTTTTAAAATTATTAGCTTAGCTTTTTGCCGCACATGAAAGATCATGAATGACTATTACAATAGAAAGGGTAAAGGGTATCTCGATATGATGAATGAACTGTCAAGCATAGAAGAAAAAATTAAAAACGCTGCATTCAAAGAAGCGACATTCTATCATCTCGATAAGCAGAGCAACGAGAAACCGGAATCCATAAAAGTCTGTACGAGAATGCGAGTGCTGAACAGCCAAGGTGGAAAAGCAACCGTTTCCATCATAAAGGAAGACGATGGGTTCCTTTCATCTGAAGAAAATCTCATAAGAATGCACGAGTTATTATTCGAAACGGATGAATTTATCTCAAATTTAGCGGCGATAATTAGTGGATTTAAAGAAGAATATACAAAAGAATTTCAAAGACATCTCGTAAAGCAAATAAAGCAAAGTATCCTCCTTGAAACAAAAGGGTATTTGAATGGAAAGAACACGTATAGTAAAGTGGCAGTTAATGATGCTATGAAGTTATTAAAGAACGATTTGAATAGACAGTTTAAAAAACCCTCCAATCGAGATTACCTCTATCGATCACAAGACGTATCCAGCGATTGTATCGACCGCGAGAATATAGCTATTGAAGAGATAAGATCACTATATGATGAAACTTTCGGCGATCGATTATTGGATCGCCAAATAATGTGTAATATGGCTTTTGCCTTTGTTGCTACAGGCTTTTGGCCTGATATCAAAAAGAATGCCCGGCCAAATAGCATCAAAACAACATACGAAAGAATAAAAAAGCGCCTCCAAAATATAGAAAAATAGCAAAATTATCACCAAAAGTTTCCCCAATCATAAAGTCAAGATTATAAAGTGGATACCCCTCCTTTTTTACATTTAGCACACTCTCTTTTTGAGAAATAAACCGCCATTCTATCCCCAATAATATCAATAATAACAAGCAGTTGAGCTTGACTTAAGCTATGTGTATCCCTATCATTAAGCTATCCTTATTAAAAAAATGGGAGGTCTAATATGGTTTCAAATATGAAAATTCAAAGAGCTCGGAAAGAAAAAACACAAACGGACCTTTCCAGGGAAACAGATATTCCACAATGGCGCATCTCCCTTATTGAAAGGGGTATACCCGCAAACGACGAAGAGAAGCAAAAAATCGCCGCTGCTTTGGGATGTACGACGGAGGAAATCTTTCCCAAAGGAGAAGTTAAAAATGGATAAGAAAGATGAGCTTATACGGCGCATGGAATTAAAAATGCAACTAATGGAATTAACAGTAAAAGACCTTTGCAAAATGATTAATGAACTAAGGAACGATCATGATACCGATATTGAAGAATAAACTTGCTCTGAGAATAGCGGGACTCCTTACGCTACTGCCCTATAGCAGAACGCTAAGTTGCTGCGTAGATAAATTGATTATATTCGCGGAAAGAAAATGATGAAAAAATCTCTAATAAGCGATGCACTCGGATATTTGAATAAGGGCTTTCCCGTTATTCCCATCAACCCAAAAAACAAGAAGCCGATCATATCGTGGAAAGAATACCAAAACCGTTTGTCAACGGAAGATGAGATCCGTGGATGGTGGGAGCAATATCCCAATGCCATGATAGGGGTGGTTACGGGATCTTTAAGCGGGCTATGCGTCGTAGATATTGATAGATACGCAGAGGATTATGACGAGCCCACGGAACTGAAGTATTTTCCCGAGGGATTAATCACACCAACGTGCCAGACGCCCCGTGGAGGAAGTCATTTATATTTTCGACATCCCCAAGATATAAACTTAACCGTTAATGCCCGAGCATTGCCTGGAATCGATTTCAGAGGACAAGGTGGTTATATCGTCGCGCCGCCTTCAAAGAATGGAACTGGAAAGGGATATAAGTGGGCAGAAGGCATGAGCTTTGATGATGTGCCACTCGCGCCCTTGCCAAGACTATATAGTACTTATCTTAATAATAGGTATAGAGGAACTGTTGTCAGTGACAACAACCGACAGCATCTGACAGCAAATGACAGCAATCTCTTCACGCAAGGGAGACGAGATGAGGACCTCTATCATGCTGCCCATTGTCTAATCAAGGGCGGAATGGTTCCCGATTGTGCAGCACATATTCTTGATATACTTGCATTAAATTGCAAACCACCATTCTTGGAATCGGAAGCACAGATAAAAATACAATCAGCTCTGGATAGGGCAAAACGAAAAGAACGAAGTCTAACGCAAGATATTCGGGAGCTCTTTATGACAACATCGGATAACATTTCGACAACGTTTCTTTATCAAGTGACAACATGAGACAACAGTGATTAAAAAAAGAAGGCGCTTGTCATTTTGGGAAGGCTTGTAGAAGAGGGCTTTATCCAACGAGTTAGTAGCGGTGTTTATCGGCGAGTCGATGCAGAATGTGAAGATATCGACTTCGTGAATATTGATGACACTATCCTCGATATAACGTGGCCCTTCAGGATAGAAGAACTCGTCCAAATCATGCCTGGCAACATCGTCATCATCGCTGGCGAGCCGAATGCGGGGAAGACGGCTTTTTTGCTGAACCTTGTGAAGGATAATATGAGAAAGCATGATGTTTATTATTTTTCATCAGAGATGGGACCGATGGAGTTCAAGAAACGGTTGGTGAAATTTGATTTACCGCTTAACCGATGGAAGTTTCATCCCAAAGAACGAACCTCGAACTTTGCCGATGTTATACAACCAGATGCGATCAACATCATTGATTTTCTCGAAATCTATGACGAGTTTTACAAGATCGGTGCAATGATCCGCGAGGTATACGACAAACTAAATAAAGGTACCGCCGTCATTGCGATTCAGAAGAATAAGGGTAACGAATACGGTCTCGGCGGAACGAGAGGCCTAGAAAAGGCAAGGCTCTATTTGAATATTGAACCCGGCAAGGCCAGGATCATTAAAGCTAAGAATTGGGCATCTTTTGAAAATCCGAATGGCTTGGAGATCGATTTCAAATTGGCGCAGGGATGCAAATTTTTCACCGATACGGGCTGGCAGAAACCATAAAACAGGATTGCCGATACAGGACTGGTTACATGGCGAAGGAAACGCAGACTGAAAAAGAAACTCAGAAGGCACACGGGATTCACAATTCTATGAGTAAACGGCTTTACAATGTAGAGGAAACGGCAGAATATCTGGGAATTTCTCCCAAGACAATTCGCAACCAACTAGGTCCGAAGGCATCAATTCAATTCCCTATAAAGCCAAAGCGAATAGGCAAAAGAGTACTGTTCGATATCCGCGATATTGACAATTATATTGATGGAATACCCGCTAGATAAATAATCTAAGGGGCTATTTAATAGTGATGTATTTTTAATATGTTGCGAATGCATAGTCAACACGTGGTCAACTCATGCGGCAATAGATAACGCAAAACATACATTGTTCATTTAAAATCAAATTAGAGGTGCGATAACAACCAGCCGGAAGTAAGGTTGTAAGTCTCGGAAGAAAACTTGATGAAACAACGAGTCCCGCCACGGCGGGTAGGAAGCCTAACCGAAAAATGGCTGCTTCTTCCTGTAGTCAATAAATCGTCAACACCAACAAATATGCAAGACTTAAATCTGTAATAAATAATACGATAGGTTTCCCTCTTTTAAAAAATAGTGTTATTGTTATTTATATCGGAAAAAACAAAGTTTGTATATTATACAGGCTGAATAGTGGGTAAAATAATCTGACATGGAAAAGTTTTGCGTATTTTGTGGAAATAAACCACAACAAAAGAATAATGAGCATATATTTCCACGATGGTTGATCGAATTAACCGGAGATCCCAAAAGAGTCGTCCGTTTTGGGAATGACAAAACGAAAGGGGGATTTCCGACAAGGTCGTTTTCTTTCGATCAGTTTAAATTTCCCTCCTGCACCACATGCAACAATGAGTTCAGTGATCTTGAAATGCACGCAAAAAAAAATTGTTGATAAAATCATGTTACTGGACAATATATCGTCAGAAGAATTATCGGTTTTATTAGATTGGTTTGACAAACTTCGTGTAGGAATATGGCTTGGATTTTTTTACCTCGATAAAAATTGGGCACAAATAAAACCACGTTTTTATATTCGCCAGAGAATGGGTGAACATGACAGGTTATTGTGTATATACAAAGCAAGATCGGATCGGAAATGCTTAACTTTCGTTGGGTGCGATACCCCCTCATTTTACTTTGCACCCTGCTGTTTTACTTTGCGAATCAATAGTTTTTATTTCTTTAATATTTCCTATCTATTTCTCTTCGCAAGACGTATGGGATTACCTTATGGATCGAATATCTATTATTTACCAAACAAGGAAGACCCTGAGAATTATTTAATGTTAGTAGAAGGAGCTGAAGGCAGAGAGAGAATAATGACTCCTTTGCTGAGAAAACCTTTTTGCATTGAGGGAACAGAGTTATATCAACCGATGTTTCCAAGCCAAGCGAAACATGAAGCTTCAAGGGAATTTTATAATACTGATTATGTTCACAAGATGAGTATGAATTGGGAGAACGGTACTGGCAAGATATTCACGCAAGATAAATTTACTCTACTAGAATATCCCTATGAGCCTGCAAAGGACTGGTTGCCACCACAGACATATAATATTGATTATATGAATAGGGCTATCATACAACAAACTCTTGAGTGGCAAATCTATATTAATAATAATCCCGTCTCCTTCGACAGACTTCCAAAGGAGGAGCAAAAATATTGGTCACGGGTCAGAAAATTACACAATAATTTCAATAAAAAAGAAATTGAAAAACTTAATAATACAATATTTACAGGAAGATAGCCAAAGAATGTGACGTTCGATAAACCATTGATGTTTAATTACTTACTATAAATATTTCACCTTTTCATGCAGTAATCCTTAGTATCCGCTGTTAGATAAAATTATTGACTCGTAGGTGAAGGGTGCAAGATTTGCCATAGGATATGCAAGGCAATATCTGCCATGACTTTTTTTGTGGTGTTCTTCCTGAAACAAAGCATCCGGCGATTTTGATGGACATCCACCATTTCAACTTGTATTATTTATTAATAGAATCGGACTGGACGATTGCTGTAATGCATGGGAGGACCTCAAAGTACGGGCATGAAACGATAAGGGAGAAAAGAATCAATGAAGATTTCAGACTGGTTGGATAAAAAAGAAGCAGAAGGTGTCGATGTATCTCAAATCTCATTGCCTAATGACATGTCTTATGACCAAGTCCCCGACGAAACTATTTTTTTCAAGGAGATTACTCCTAACGGATTTCTTTCTACTGCCGATCATCCGTTTTCTACTGTAGAGCGCTTTGGCCACTGGTATTATTGCAGAGGTCGAGACAAGGAAGTCGGTATTCACTCATCCGGGATGAAGTGGAGGTTTTTTACAAAGGATAAAGCTCTCGCTGTCAAAACTGCCAAATCACACATAGAATAAACTATTGAGTATGGCCAATCGAAGACGCCATGCTTCTTCCTGAAGTTTGCAAAACCATAACCTTGCCAAAGATGCTCTATTTCGAATAAGCGTCAATCCGAAGTTGCGATAATAGATAATCAGATTCAGGTGCAGGTTCGAAGTGTTGATGCAATTTTGGATTGACGCTTGAAGAACTAAGCCGCCTGTCGTGA
>Ga0272441_10013773_pt1 | contig 11585 bp, 10 predicted proteins | sample SSMProp6N_FD_193582 | JGI IMG/M metagenome (GOLD analysis project Ga0272441, IMG submission 193582) | Marine sediment archaeal communities from Little Sippewissett salt marsh, Falmouth, MA, United States - SSM-Prop-6N | ecosystem: Environmental > Aquatic > Marine > Wetlands > Sediment ... | reverse complement strand
TATTTCAATCACAGGGCCTGAACCACAAAGAAGCATTTTGCAAAATAAGTTACTACCTGAGATAAACAAATTAGATGGTAAAGTTGTAGTTACCCTAGGTAAAACCGAAGAGAAAGATATGATTAAGAAAGATAATGTTGAAACTTATTCCTTTATGACCAAAGAAGAGCGTGAGAATATCTTGAATAGATCAAAACTAGTTGTGTCACGTAGTGGTTATTCAACGATTTTGGATCTTGCAGTAATAGGCAATAAAGCTTTAATGACTCCAACACCAGGCCAGACGGAACAAGAATATCTGGCTAAACATCACAACAGAAAAAAGAATTTTTACTCTGTAAATCAAGATAAAATTGATTTGATTAGAGATATCGAAATCGCAAAGAAAAGAACGGGAATAAAAAGGAAATGCGATGTGAATAAAACAGTAGACAACATTATGAACGTCATTTACAATATCGAAAAAAGTCCCTTCAAATAGGTTTTTTAATTTTGGCAAATCATTTATATAAATAGAGTATTGCTTGAGATTTGGGAGGAAGAGATAATCTTCAAGCCAAAAGAGCTAGTAAAAAACTGGAAATTCTGGTTGATTTTAATTTCAGCGATTGCGATTATTATTAGGTCTCTTCCTGCATGGTTATATGCTGCTTGGGGATGTGATTTTGGCATATATTTACAGATAGCAAATAAGGTTGTTGAGGATGTTGAATTCTTTCCGGTTTATACTGGTTGGGGATCATCTTACAATGAATTCCCTGTGTTGTATGCTATAACTGCTTTTGCTCACTGGATTACAGGTATAAAAGTAGTTGTCTTAATGCCAAAATTAATTCCAATATTTGGCGGATTAAGTGTAACAATTTTTTATTTTTTAGTTGACGAGTTATTTAAAAATAAAAAAATAGCTCTAGTGTCAGCTTTATTTTTAGCTGTATTATATTTCCATCCATACCAAACAAGCCATGCCTCACCTTTAACCATGGGGCATTTTTTTATGATATTTTCTTTGTATTTATTTGTTAAATTTAGAAAAAAAGATATCTATGCAATTCCATTGATGATTTCTACCCTTCTTTTAATTATGTCACACCATTTGACTACATATTTTTATTTAATTACTTTAATTGGAATAATGTTTTTTGAAAACTTCTATCAAAAAGAATGGACTAAAACTATCAAGAAAGATTTTATTTATATTTTGATTGCAAGTTGTTTGACATTTGGTTATTGGGCACTTGTTGCAAAAACTGTTTTTAACAGTTTTATGAAATTTGGATTTTCTATAGGGAATATAAGACTTGGACCTCCATTTGTTTTAAGTTTATTTTATTTGGCTCTTTTTCTTTTACTTGCAATTATCCATATAATAAGAAAATTTGATATTATCTCAGAAAAAAAGTGGTTTAAATCGAAACATTGTTTGATAGTTTTTATAATTTCATTAATTGTATTTTTTGGAATTGTTTTAAATTTCATATTTATTAAATTACCCTGGACAAATTTCAGATTGAGTTTTGAATCTGCCGTAAGAGCATTTTCATTTTTGATTATTTTAGCATTGGCAGTGGCTGGATTTCGTTACACTAGATTTATAAAAAATGGATTTTTTGTTAGAGGTTGGTTGTTTGCACTATTTGCTTCGTTAATTTACGGTTTAGCAACATATAGTAGGATAATGTTGCCAGACAGACATTTTGAATATCTTATGTATCCGATTGCCATACTAGCCGTAATTGGACTTGGTGGGATTTTCTCAGATCCTTTCTATAAAGGCCTCATCTCAAAAATATTCAAAAAGAAAGAAGTTGAAGTTATATATGACAAAACCAAATTTAAAATTCCACAAAGATTGAGGCAAATTCATGTTATTTTAATTGCATTACTTGTTTTATCTTCTGGAGTATCTGTTTATTCTTCTTTTGAAGCTTTGAAACAGGCAAGCGAAGTAATCACTCAAGAAGATTTAGACTTAATAGAATATATTGGTACAAAATTAGATAAGAATACTACTGTAATCTCCTCAGATCATAGACTTGAAAGACTTGCAGAAGCTGAAGGTTTCAATAGTACTGAAGATCGGGGTTATGATCTTTGGACCTCAGGAAATATAACCGAAGTTATTTATCATGAACTAAACGGAACTTATGATAAATTTGGCAGAGCCACCCACATAATAATTGATGATGTAATGAAATTCGATGTTGTACACATGGGTCCAAAGAAAGAAGGTCTACAAATGATAAATGAAACTAGCACCATCGCATATGACAAATTTTCTGAACAGCCATTTATACTTTTATATAGAAATGAGTCATTGAATATAAATAAAGAAAGAGACGAGCCAGTGCACTGGGCTGAACTTTATGCGATAAATTGGACTTACATCGAGGTTAATTACAATTATTCGTGAGATTATTTTTTATGTACATCAATAGTTTTTTTGTAAACATTTTCAAATTGAATTGTAACAGTCTCTAATGTATGATTTTTTACTAATTTCAAACTATTCTCGCCCATTTGTCTTTGTAACTTTTTATCTGAAAGTATTTTTATTATGTGGTCTGCCATTTGCTCACTATTCTTAGAATCGAAAATTAATCCATTATCCATACTTACAAGTTCTGGCAAAGCTCCTTTATTTACAACAACTACAGGCAAACCAGATGCAACAGCTTCAAGGCTAACAATACTTTGCAACTCTGCTTCAGAAGGCATTACAAATAAGTCAGCAATCGTAAAGATATTGGGATAATCTTTCCAATCTAGAAAATCAGTGAATGTAATATGGTCCTTTACTTTCAATTCATTAGAGAGATTTATTAAATATTTTTTATAATCTCCGCCAGAACCAACAAACAGAAAATGAGCTTTTTTCTCTTTAATCACATAGGGTATTGCCTTAACTAATACATCAAGATTTTTTTCTGCTGTTAATCTTCCGCAACATAGCACAATATTTTTTTTAGGAAGATTGAACTTTTTCCTCAGATATTCTCCATTATTTTTTGGATTAAAAATATCTGTATTGATGCCGTTTGATATTGGAACTACTTTTGTTTTTAAGCCCTTATTTTTGTATATTTTGGCACCAGTTTCTGTGGGTATTGTAGCTATATCAACAAAATCGAAAAAATAAATCAAGTATTTCCAAAAAAATATTTCAAATAAACGAATATTTCTTAATCCTCTAATTGGAGATATTAGATTTTGAGGTAAAAGATGTATTGATCCAACAACAGGCAGTCTGTTTCTCCTTGCCGAAATATATGCACTACTGCCAATAAAATATGGAGAGCAAACATTGATTACGTCTGGCTTAACTTTTCTAATAATTGAATTTATTTTTAAATAAGGAAATGGCGAAAAATAATATCTTCCCTGCATATAAAATGGAAGTTTAATTGCTCTAACTCTGTGGATTATTATTCCATCTTTCTTTTCAACCATATTTTTAAAATTAGAATTTGGCGCAATTACATGAACTTCATGTCCTTTTTTTACTAATTCTTTTGTTAAATTAAATTGTGCTACTGCTCCGCCATCAATATTAGGATAAAAAGATTCTGTAGCAAGTATTATCTTCATTGATATTCCCAACAATAATTATTTGAAAATATATGGTTTAAGAGATGACATGATCGTACGAGGAGATGCAAAAACATCTGTAGCAAAGTATTGATACCACCCGCAGCGTCTATTACAGTTTTTCATATCCTCTCTAGCTTTTTTTGCCTTTTCTGTTTTTAAAAACTCCATAAATGATCCTTCTGTAAAGTTGTATAATCTTTGACCTACAGTTCTACAAGGATAAAATAGGCCTCCATCGGAATCAATTATTATCGATGAAGTTGAACATCCGTGTGGCTTATTGATATTATCTAGAAATCCACTTGGTGTTGTTATCGTATAAGGATATTTCTTTTTAAGTTTGATAATGAGTTCTTTGAATTGTTGCGGATCTGGATAATAATCATCAGTACCATCAAGATGGCATGCAGGCATCACAACTGTTCTTGCATTGACTTCATGGACCCTTTTTACTTTCTTTTCTAAAGCATCCATAGTGTCTTTTGTCACAACAATTTGAATGCATATTTCTGGACCATAGCTCTGAAACTCTTCCAGTCTCTCAAAAAATTCTAGATTATCATGACCTTCATCGATACTGATATGAAGATAATCAATGTGTTTACCATATTCTTCCATAGGTCTTTTATCTAACAAATGACCATTGGTTGTGAAAAACAAGGTAAATGGTTTAGTATACGCATATTCTAAAATCTCCCCCAAATCTTTCCTCATTAAGGGATCTCCACCTTCCATACTAAGAACTGCAATACTCGAGTTAGCTATATTATCGATAACCTTGAAAACATCTTCTTTTTTTAGATCTGGCGTATCTTCCATCCAGACGTTACAAAAACTACATCTTAGGGTACATTTATGAGTGATTTTGTAAGATGCATAAAATGGATAAATTGCTTCACCTGCCATTTTATTTTGCAAAGCACAGTTTGCTATTTTTAGATATTTAGCAACGGGCAGTTTTTTCATAGTATCAGTTTTTTTTCTGGACAATGATTTATATTTGATAAGGTTTTTTATTTTAAAATAACCATAAGTGAAATATACAAACCTTAGAATAACCTATTTGTGGCTAAAAAGAGGGAAGATAAGACAATAAGATTGTCGATTATAATTAGTATCGCTCTTAGCTTAGCGATAATTCTTTTGATTTTATATTTTACAATTGATGAGACTACTATAGAACAACTAAAATCAGTTGATATCAGATACGAATTCTTTCTGTTAGCTGCATTGTTAAACGTTCTATATTGGGTTCTATGGGGTGCAAGATTAAAAATCCTAGCAAATGCAATCAATCCAGATGTTAAAATCAGTTTATGGAAATCTACAAAAATTGTAATTGCCAATCTATTTTTAGCTGGAATAACACCTTCAATGGCAGGTGGGGAGCCAGTAAGAATTTATTTATTAAATAAAGAAGGAATGAGCGTTGGAGAATCAACAGCAGCAGTACTTGGAGAAAGATTGATCGATGCAGTTTTTATAATCTTGATTGTTCCGTTGGCGATTTTTGTTTTTAAAGATGTTGAAGAAGTGCAATTTTTACGAACTGGGTTGTGGATTGGGATTCTTATTTTTTCGATTGGAATAATACTATTTATTTATGCAATAATTCGACCAGAAAAGGTAAAATCTTTTTTGATTTATCTTAATAAGAAACTAAGACGCTTTTCCAAGAAGAAGGAAAAAGAAAGCAAAGTCATCTCAAGGATTAACAGAGAAGTAGACAATTTCCATAAGAGCATGACTTGTTTTGTTGGAAAGAGGAAAAGATCATTGTTTTTTGCCAGTATAGTTACTGTTCTCTTTTGGTCTACAGGTTTTATGATTCCATCTATGATCCTTTTAGGTTTAAACCAGGATCCATATTTTATTGAGTCTTATGCTGCTCAGATACTTCTTTTGGTAATAATAATGATGCCGACTACTCCTGGAAGTTCTGGTGTCGCCGAGTTTGGAATAGCAGGACTTTATGTAGTGTTAGTTGGTGAATCGCTTATTGGGGTTTTCGTCATACTTTATAGACTTATTACATACCATATGAGCCTTATTTTTGGTGCGATTTTCCAATATAGGATTTTCAAATCGGTAGCATCTTTTTCAATGGACATGATAAAAAAAGAAGAAAAAGACATCGATAAATAATTGATTTTTTAAGGCGTCACATTTAAAAACAGTAATAGTATTCAGCCAAATCTATGAAAAAGGCAGAAAAGTGCATTTCATGCGGAAAAGGACTAATCGAAAAAGGATCAACAACATTTCCTTGCCCAATTTGCGCTGAGGTAATAGGTAGATGCGATAGTTGCAGAGAACAAAGTGTAAATTATACCTGCAAGAAATGCGGTTTCACAGGACCATAGACAGGGAGGAAATAGTATGGGCGATGTAATAGGTTTAATACGTGTAATGCCAGGTGAAGTTATTGAAGACGATAAAATCCAGAAAATGATCGAGGATGTAAAAAGCGTAGTAAAACCACCAGCAAAACTTGGTAAAATAGAGGTCAAAGATATCGCTTTTGGATTAAGAGGATTAAACGTCACAGTACTCATCCCAGATGATGCTGGTGGATTGGATCCAATAGTTGATGAAATCTCAAAAATTGAAAATGTAGAAAGTGTTGAAGTAACAGACGTTGGACGCATATAAAAAGTTATTATTTATTCAACTTTTTTTGAAGTTTTTCTTTTTTGTAGAAAGCCCAATATAAAATAAAAACATAAAGTTGATAAAAGAATTATAGCAAATGAACCACCGTAAATCAAAACTGAAGATATTAAACAAAGACCTTTTCCAGCCTGTTCCGTAGATGAATTTGGGGATTCTGTAATTTGATACTTCTCTTCGTCACAAAATTCATCAATTACTGAGAAACCAAATAATAGTAAAAATAAAAAAGCTAAAATTATACCCATGGATAGTGATGTTATCATATTTTTCCAATTTATATTCATTCCAACTTCAATTAGATAACCACTTGTTTTATTTTAAAAGTTTTGGATACGAAATCAGTATAAATAAAAAGTAATGAATTAAGCTGCTCTAGCAATAGGCTTTTTTAAGTAGTCTGAAAAATTCTTAGCAGATTCAAAACCAAGATCTGTTGGATAATAAACTGGATATGCAGAGTTGCTTGTATCGCCATCAATAAGCTCTGCTTCGAACATCTTTTTTATATGCCATTTAACTGTATGATGATTTAGTTCAAGGGCATGTGCTATCTCTAGCAAATGCTTACCAGGATTTTCTGCGAGATAAATCATGATATCTCTTGCATTCTTGTTCTTTAATATTGCTTCAGCTATTGCTTCTTTCCTCGCTTCAATACCACCGTCAACAAGATAATATACCTTTTTTCCACCAATCTCTCGGCTTCTTACAAGATTGGTTTGTTCTAATTTTCTAAGATGCCATGCTGCATTACTTGGTTTTAAATCTAATTCTCGCGCAATCTCTCTTAAATGTGAACCTGGGAATTCTTCTATATATTGATATAAACTTTTTCTTATCTCGGTGTCCAAAACATTCTCTGGAGTGACATATTTTATACCGCCCATTGTAAAAAAGGCAGCAATGGTAGCAATTACAGCAATAATTAATGCTAATGTAATTCCAACTGAATCAATGGAGGGTCGTATCGTGTCTGCCAAGACAGTTTCAACAGACATTAAAACAAGAAATAAAAGTAAATACAAACTTATCAGTGTTCTTTTAACATGCATATTTGCATCCCGATTCCTTATTGTCCCTTCCTAGCGAGATGTATTTTAAATCTATTGTTAGCTTAAATAGTTTATTATGTATTTAAAAAGCTTTTTTAACGTATATCAGATTAATGAGCTCGAGGATGAGATATGGATAAGAAAATAATTGGGTTAGTTGGAATAATAATTGCGATGGTACTGATCTTCGTTGCATTTTTTATGCCAATTTATAGTTATTCAACGTCTATGGATACAGAAGAATTATCAGGTTTCGGAAGTTTTTTTGAAGATTTTGATGTCGATTATAATATGTATCTAACAAAGATGGAAGTAAAAGGATCAATATGGGGCATGGATATGACCAATACAACGAGTTATTCAGATGCAGAAGGGCAGTTTCCAGCTAAATCTGTATTTGACAACACATTTTATTTATGGATAATTACCTTAATTCTCGCAATTGTATCATTGATTGGATTTATTGCATTATATTTAACTAAAAAGAATGTTATGAAAAAGATTGCTTTAGTTTTTGGAATATTAGCATTCGTATTTGCACTAATTGTACCATTATACTTTATGGTAGGATTTAACGACTTTATCGATAATCAATATGAGTCATATTTAAGTATGAGTGAGGCAGAAGATACAGGTTTTGAATATAGTTTTTGGTTTAGTGCTTCTGAAAATGGCATGGAAGCTTCAGGTGGACCTGGAATTGCTTGGTACATAATGTTTATTGCAGGGATAATTGCATTAATTTCTTCAATAATGCTAATGCTGAACAAAAAAGAAAAAATGAAATTGGAACCACAATATTAACAATTACTTATTAGAAAAATATCCAATAATTTCATCTTTTTTATTTTCAATCCTTACAAAACCAAAGCGCTCAAACTGAACTATTTCATCTGTTTGAATGTCTTTTACAGATTTTTCAGCAAAGCCACGAATTTTCTCAAGACTTTTATCATTATAATTATCATCGATAAACAAAGGATGTGGCTTGAAGACATTCATTTCAATGGAATCCTCTGAGGCCCATTGGATTTTTAATGAATCCTGGATTAACTTTTCTCCAGCATGTTCACCTAAAATTTTGCCATCTTTCTTCAAAATCTTGACGTTATAAAGATCTTTTAATCTGAAGATGTCTCCTTTTTCAAGTTTGTCCATATCTGATTTAGGTACATAAAAAACATTTCCGGTTTTTATTATCCTACTACCAAAGCTTGTATTGCTAGGATGAAAACTGATTTCCTTTGTTACATCGGGAGCGTTTTCAACATACAATACAACAGGATAGGGCACGAAAAAGTATCTTTTAGCAATTGGATCTACAAGTTTTCTATTCTCTGCTTCCAATAATCCAAAATCTACAGTACTTTCAACCTTGGATATGCCCTGTGAAAGAATGAACTGCTTAATTGCCTCTGGTTTTATGCCTCGTTTCTTTAAGCCTCTAAGGGTTGGAAGACGGATATCATCAAAACCTGAAACCAATTTCTTTTCAATCAAAGGCTTTATTTTTCTCTTAGAAACAGGCATGCCTTCAATTGAGAGACGCGCAAATTCCATTAGATTAGGTTTTCGAAGTTTTAAATAATCTAACAATTTGAAATAACATTCATCCCTTAGTTCGTATTCCTTTGTTCTAAATGGATGGGTGACCCCGCTAATGCTATCTTCAACAGCACCTGCAAAATCATAGGTTGGCCAAACTCTATATTTGCTTCCATGGATTGGATGAGGCTTTTCAATAATTCTAAACAATGTAGGATCGCGCATTGCTGTATTTGGACATTTCATATCCCCTTTAAGTCTCAAAACACATCCATAAGCAGATGAAGCAAGCATTTCCTTCCAGCGACTAAGGTTTAATTCGACATCATCGTGTCTACATTCGCATTCTTTACCATCGAAACGGCATTCCTTTACAAAATCTGGCGAACAATCACAAACATATGCATGACCCTGTTTAATCAACTGTTCAGCCAATTCGTAATGTTTTTTGAGATTGTCTGAAGTCCTGTACTCTTCATCCCACTCAATGCCCAACCACTTTAAATCTTCTTTTTGGGCATCGTAGAATTCTAATTCAGCATTCTCAGGATTAGTATCATCAAAACGAAGTATGAATTTTCCATCGTATTTCTTAGCATATTCATAGTCTACGATAGATGCTTTAGCATGGCCAATGTGTAAAAAACCATTTGGCTCTGGTGGAAAACGGGTGACAACTTTACCCTTTACAGCATTTGGAAGATCTGGTAGAGAATAATCCCGTTCTTTCTTCTCCCGTACAAGAAGTTCTGGAGCAAGTTTTTTCAGTTCAGAGGTCTGTTTATCCAAAGGAATCTTGTTTACCTCCTGAACTACAGTTTCCACAACAGGAATTATGTCTTTAGGTGAAATTCCATCTTTACTAAGGATAGCAATAACTTTTCCAACAACAGCTTTAGGGTTGGCCTTACCACTAAATTGCACTGCATTTTGAAGTGCATACAATCTTGCTGTTTTTTGGATTTTTTCAATAGACATTCTTTATTTCTCTCTTTTTATAGCATAATCCGCAAGATCTAAAAGTAACTGTTTTGCATTTGTATCTGGCAAAATTTCTATTGATTTTTTTGCCTGACTAACAAAATCTATAGCCTTATTTTTTGCATATTCAATTGACTTTAATTTCTTAAACAATTCATAAACTTTCTTAACTTCTTCATCAGATGCTTTTCTATTTCCAAATATAGTTTCAAGGATTTTTTTATCCTCGCCAGAAGCATTATTTAAAGCATGGACAGCGATAAGTGTCTTTTTTCCGTTCCTAATATCATTACCAATATCCTTTCCTAATGTTTTAGCATCGCTGCTCATATCAAGATAATCGTCATGAATTTGAAAACCCAGCCCTAGTTTCTTTCCATATTCATTCAATGTATTGGATTGTTCTCTATTTCCCCCACCTAAAATTCCTCCAGCCTCTGCAGCATATTGAAAAAAGACTGCTGTTTTCTTAAGTATCATTTTTATGTATTCGTCTTCACTTATTATCTTTCTTTCTTCAAAGTCCATATCTAATTGTTGACCTTCGCATATCTCTTTGATGCAGTCAATTAAACCATATTCAACATTTTTAAAATCCTTGCATTCTGAGTTAAGATTGTGCATGGATTCAAAGGCTTTTGCAAACAATAAGTCCCCAGCCATGATTGCTGTAGGACTGCCAAATTTAATGTGTACTGAAGCTAAGTTACGTCTCAATTTTGAATTATCCATGATATCATCATGAACTAAAGTGAAATTATGAACAAGCTCCAATGCAATGGTCAAAGGAATTATCTTTGCCACCTCACCTGAAACTGCCTCACAGGACATCATGGCCAAAACAGGTCTCAATCGTTTTCCGCCTGCCAAAGGTAAATGTCTTGCTGCATCGTAGAGTTTTTCAGGTTCTCCTTCTTCTAAGAATTTTTCCATTTCTGTATTGAAAAAATTTGCCCGTTTTGAGAGTTCTTGTTTCAGATCCATAGTTTTTCACCAATGACTGTCCAATCTACATCTTCCATGTTTTCGACACTACTTATTCCAGTTAAGAACATGGTAGCACGAAGTTCCTTTACAATTGCCTCGAGCTCGAATATTGTAGCTGATTTGCTCTTAGTTGCAGGTTCTAACAATGTACGTGCAATGCCTGCACAATCTGCCCCTAGAACGATAGCTTTTGCAGCATCGAGACCATTGCGAATACCTCCAGTGGCAATAATGGGTAACATCCAATTTGTTGCATCACCAACTTCTATGATTGAAGTAGGTGTTGGAATACCCCAGTTCCAAAATGTTTTCCCACCACGTTTGTGAAGCTCATCCTTTGCAATATCTGCTCTATGGTGTTCGATAGCTGAAAAACTAGTTCCACCGAGTCCGCCAACATCAAAACCTGCTATACCTGCTTCCGAGAGCCTACATGCCACATCATATGATAAACCGGCACCTGATTCTTTTACAATAACAGGCTTATCCAAACCATCGGTAAGTTGTTCAATCGCATCCAAAACCCCTTTTGCATGTGCCTCGCCTTCAGGCATTACGGCTTCCTGTAAAAAATTTAAACAAACAATAAATGCATCGGCATCTATCATGTCAATCATTTTATTGGCATTTTCAATTGTTTTTTCAGGGCCCCATAAAACAATCTGAGATGCTCCAATATTTGCAAATTTCATAGGAATATCATAGTCTTTGATTATGCTATAGGTTTCCTTAAGATCATTTTTCTCTATCGCTGCA
>Ga0272441_10013772_pt1 | contig 11586 bp, 9 predicted proteins | sample SSMProp6N_FD_193582 | JGI IMG/M metagenome (GOLD analysis project Ga0272441, IMG submission 193582) | Marine sediment archaeal communities from Little Sippewissett salt marsh, Falmouth, MA, United States - SSM-Prop-6N | ecosystem: Environmental > Aquatic > Marine > Wetlands > Sediment ... | reverse complement strand
GTAATTTTAGATTGAATTGTTTCAGAGTTATTACTTACCAGATATATAGTGAAATTAAATGTTCGGTATTTCTGTGATATGAACACTCCATCATCTACAGTATAATTGACTTGTGTAAAGAATTCATTATTAGTATCTTGGGTTTCATTTAACAAAATCATAGACCAAGTAGTGCTTTGATTTAGTTCTACATTCTCCAATTCAATTCTGAAAGAATTATGTGAAAAATTAGTTGGAACTGTCCAATTTAGTAGAGCATACCTATCACCTACTTCAATGATTGAAGCATCACCTGTTTGTGCAAAAACCTCAGATTGGGATTGAAAAGATAGAGATAACAAAATAATGCTAAATAATACTCCTACCAATGCAATTTGCTTCTTTCTAAGTATGCTCTTTTTATCAAGCATCTTTATTTGCCTCAATATTTTGCTGAGTTTCATCTAATGTTGATTGTATATCATAATGGTCCTCTAGGATAAACAACAACGCTGCTCTCATATATTCTGAATAGATAATATAGTAAGGATCAAGAGGATAATACTGGCTATACTCAATTTGTTCCAATTGTTTGAGGATTAGTGGTTCCTCTTGTACCAAATCTGAAGTTTCAAGAGATTTCAATGTTGGGACCTTGAATTCATCTATTAGCATATTTTCTTCAACAGTTCTTGAGGTCAAATATCTGATAATGTCATAACAAATATCAGAATATTCAGTATCCATAGATATCCCAAAGCCTTTCACCTCAACCATTGGAGTAATTCTCTGATTTGTAGATGAAATTAGAGGTAGAACTTCTACTCCGAAATTAAAATCAAGATCGGTTAAATTTGGAATATACCATCCCCCATAGATTATCATCCCAGCTTTATTAGCTTCAAAAGCTTGAGTTGCTGAGCTACTACTATCATCGTATTTAACACATCTGTGATCCCATTTCAAATCATAGATATATTGAAGGGAATCTGCTGAAGCAGAATCGTTCACAACAATTTCGCCATCTTGATATAATGGACCATGATCAAATCCATATTGAAAAGCAGGCCACATATATGGAGAAATTGTTGCCCAAGCAAGCCCATAAACTTCTTCTAGTCTATTGGTAAGACTGAGTGCAGTATTTAAAAGTTCTACATCTGTCCAATTCTCATTAGGGTAAGCTAAAGCCTGGCTATCAAACATGTCTTTATTATACAATAGCAAAATTGAGTCAAACCAAAAAGGGAGGCCCCACAATTCATTTTCGTAACTTAAGCCATTTATTGCAGAATCAATATATTCTGCTTCCTCAGAGGGTAGTAGAAAATTAGTTATTGATTTAATATACCCTAATTTGGCTAACTCACCAAACCAAGAACCTTTGGCAAGAAAGATGTCGGGAGCATTACCGGTTTGTGCTACATTGATAAATTTATCAATCCAGCCTGAAGAGGGTTGTTCAGCGAAGTTAATCGTGATGTTAGGGTGAAGAGATTCATAAGCTTCAACAGCATCTTGAACGACATCTGATCCCTCGTAGGTATACCATAACTCGATAATAATTTCATTATCCACATCATTGTTATCTGGATCATAAACACTAAAGAAAATAGCTGGAACAATTAAGCCAAGAACGAGAAGTGTTGTCAATGTTATTTTCAGATATTTGGAAACCATCTTATTCGCATCTTCCTAATTGGGAACTTACTTATAGAGCACAAAAGATAATACAATTATTCAATCTTTTGCAAAAAACATGACAATTATTTGTTCTATCAAGAAAATTTAAAAGAACCTCTAGGTTAGTAGAGGTAGTTATGATTAAATCAAAAATTCTAATAGGTTTCTTTTCTATAATTATCCTTTCTGGAATAGGTTTGGGGGTGTATTTTGGAATTTTTTATGCTCCAAATAATGAGCCTAAAGAAGTCGTACTTACTATTGAAAATAGTGATACTATTGGTAATTATACTTTACAAGATTTGAACTCTTTTGAAAGTGTTACTGGATATGCTGGTTACAGAAAAACAACAGGAACATTAGTGGGACCAGATCTATACAAAGGGGTCTTATTAGAAGACTTAGTTGAAGAAGTAGGAGGTTTATCAGCTAATCAAGAGCTTGAGATAGTAGCTGGAGATGAATATCAAGTTACTTTTACAAAAGAGATGCTAAATGGACAATTTTCAGCATATGATAATATTACTGGTGAATATCTGGGGGTAAAAAATTTTAGAATTATTGTTGCTTATGAGAAAAACAGTCAAAGCCTACCTTCCTCAGATGGGGTCTTAAGAATCGCTTGTTTAGCAGATGAGGGAGAAGGTTATCTATCTGATAGTTCTTTATGGGTAAAAGATGTAAAAATTTTGAAAGTAATAAATTCAGTTTCATGGAATGTTTATCTCTATGGCGCAATAAACGATAGCTTGGACAAAGATGTTTTTGAAGCTTTTATGTATATGAATGATGCTGCAAATCTACTAATTTATCAACTACTTGAAGGTGACAGAACTAACACATACGAAGGCTTGGCACTCTGGAGAATTGTAGGTTTAATTGATGATGAAGATCCTTACACATACAATGAAACGCTAGCTAATAGTGGGTATACGCTTGTATTGAAAAATGAATTTGATGCTAATATCACACTTAATTCTATAGATATTTCTCTTAATGACAGTTACATTTTAGCCGCTAAGAAGAATGGTGTTTTTCTATCAAATGAACAAGCACCATTAATGTTAGTTGGTCCTGCAGTTCAAGCTTTTCAAATGATTGTTGAAATTAATGAAATAAATCTGGAATTCTAAATACATAATTCTTTGACAATATTAATAAATCCTCGAAAAAGTGTTTAATCCCAAAATGTGAGTTTTATGAGCAAATATCGCCAAACCAAAGAAAGCGTTGCAAAGATATTAAAAGAAGGGTTAGTTCTAGATTCAATATTAACTGCACTGGGTCTCTTTGTATTCTTTTTAGCACCAATCTCGATTGTTATAGCTCAAGGTTCAGGCTATGCACAATATTTAGTTGTTATTTTGCTTCCTTTTTCATGGGTATTCATCTTTGGGTTTCTTTGCTTAGCAGGCTTAATTAGTTCAGTTGCTGGATTGGTTGAGACTCTGATGTTATTTAACATTGTAGAGAAATCTAAAGTTATCAAAAATCTAAGAACTATAGATATTGAAGAAAGAAGAAAAAGACTGAGATGGATGATAAGAATTGGTTCTATTGTTCTCATTATAAGTTCTCTTGTAGCAATCCCCATTATGCTAAGTTTCATAGCAGAACTATAATGGTATCTTTTTATTTTGCGTATTAATTCTTCTCTATAAGAAACTTAATAATTGGTTAACAAAAAAGTGGAAACGAAGCCGCTTTAAAATGCTGTATTTAAAAGATGGCAACTTAAATAACCAAAACTAATAACAATAGTGAGTGGGAAGAAGTGACTGAGAATCTTTCGAATAATACAACGGGCGAATTCTACGATACAATAATGGATAAGTATAGCAAGAAGAGCCACTTTAAATGGGTTTTCAGTCATGTTCTTGATCATAAAGGACTGTTAGCACTTTTTTTGCTATTTGCTACAATATCTTCTGGTATAGGGGCAATTTCACCCTTAATTTTAGGTGAGTTGATTAATGAAATACTCCTTCCTTCCGGATCTTTGGAGCGTTTAACCTACCTAGCCTTTATTTTACTCATACTAACTATCGTTAGCGGATTAGCTAGTTTTGCATCTGGATTGCTTATAGAAATTACCTCTCAAAAAGTCGAGAAAGATGTTAGAAACGAATATTATGCATCAATGCTCTCCAAATCTATGACTTTTCATGATGAAGTTAAAGCAGGAGATGTTATGGCTAGAGCTACTTTTGATACTAGAATGGTAAATTTCTTTGTCAATCCTGTACTCAACCTAGCTTATGCAGCTATTTTCGGAGTGCTTTTTGCAATAGGTGCAATGTTTTTTATTACTCCTTATTGGAATGGTTTGCCAGTGTTAATCATCATCCCAATTGCAATCTCAATTCCAATCTTCTTCTTTGCTAGAAGGTTTTACAGGTCAGTTGGACCTATATCTATGGAAATTCAGCAGTCTTATTCAAACTTATCCGCTTATCTACAAGAGAAATTGTTGGGGATAAGTGTTATCAAGATTTTTGCTCGAGAACCTTTTGAGAGGGTATCATTCAAAGAGAAGAATAATCTACTAACAGAACAAATTATAACAAGAGGAAAATTAAGATCAAAATATTATCCTGCTTTACTAGTAGGATTAGGGGTTGGACTATCTGTTCTATGGGGAAGTCTGTTAATAAGTTGGGGAATTGGAAACCCAGTTACCCATGTAGCTTGGAGTATAGAAGCAGTAAAAGTTGGTGGAGTGGCAGTATCAGGATTTGGAATAGGAGAACTAATTACTTATTCCTTACTTGCTGGTAATTTATTTTTCCCAGTATGGGTAATGTCCTGGATGCTCGTACTTATTCAAATGGGTTTTGCAGGAGCAGATAGGATTGTCAATATATTGACTAAAGAAACTATTATCCCCGCACCAGAGGAACCAGTAATTTTAGAAAAAATAAAAGGAGATGTAAATTTCCAAGATGTAACTTTTGCATATGATGAAAATGTAAAAGTGGTGAAAAACGTTACCTTCAACATTCCTGCTGGAAACAGAGTTGCAGTTGTAGGACCTGCAGGATGTGGAAAAACGACTTTAATGAAATTACTGACTCGGTTGTATGATGTTAATTCAGGAAGCGTTCAAATAGATGGGATAGATGTAAGAAAATTATCTCTAGATACAATTAGAAGAAACGTAGGTGTGATTGAACAAGATATAGTTTTATTCTCCGCAACAATAAGAGAAAATATTTCCTACGGAAGACCTTATGCAACAGAGGAGGAAATTATCGAAGCTGCTAAAATGGCTCAAGCAGAAGAGTTCATTCTCAAGTTTGACAAAGGTTATGATACTGTTGTAGGGGAGCGAGGAACAACGCTCTCAGGCGGTCAAAGACAAAGAATAGCTATAGCAAGGATGCTTTTAGCCAATCCGAAAATATTGGTTTTTGATGATGCTAGTTCAGCTGTTGATTCAGAAACAGAAGATAAGATTAATACTGCAATTAACAGAGTGTTAAAAGATCGAACAAGTTTTATTATTACTCACAGATTATCGACTATCAGACATTCCGATATTATTGTGGTTATGAAGCAAGGGGAGATCAAAGCTATTGGTTCTCACGATGAATTACTTAAAGAATCAGTGGACTATTGGAGAGTTTTTGCGAGATTTTCCGAAATAAGGAAAATGATGCCGGAACAAATGCAAACAGAGTTATATCCTGGAGAGTGACGAAATGGGATTTATACAAGAATTACCTGATGAAAAATATGACAGGAAATATGGTGATATCTATCTTTTCAAGCGCTTATTCGGATATATTGCTAAACATGATATTAAAACATTTTTACTTGTATTGATGTGGATGATCCTTCAAACTGCTGCTACAATTGGGATACCTTTCTTTATTCGTTTTGTAATTGAAGGTGTTCAAGATGGGAATTTCAATGCTGTTTTTTATGTTGAAACAGTTGTCATTATTCTGTTATATGGAATATTCTGGTTCGCACAATATCGTGCGTTGTATAAGACTTCCATTCTTATGGGCGAAATGTTGAGAAGAGTAAGAAAAGATAGTTTTGAAACCTTACTAGGTAATGATATGAAATTTTACGATGAGAATAAAAGTGGTAAGCTCGTCAGTAGAGTTACCAGTGATTCTGATACAATCTCTCAGATGGTTCAAATTACAACTTCATTTTTAATTAATATCTTGGTTATGGTGGTTGTACTTATTATCCTGTTTCTAACTGATTTAAGGTTAGCTCTCATTACCTTAGCTGTTGTTCCAATTCTCTTTGGCTTAGGTATAGGTATAAGATTGTTCTCAAGAAAAACATCCAAGAATTGGAGGAAGACCATTGCAATAGTGAATGCAAATGTTGCGGAGTCAATATCGGGTATAGAAGTTACAAAAAGCTTCAATCAAGAGAAAGAAGCCTATGATAGGTTCAAAGGAATTAACATGAGAAACTATCGAGCTGCTTATGTTAGAGCTTGGGGTATGAGTATATTTTTCCCTGTAATTGAAACCTTGTTTGGAGTAGGAACCTTCTTAGTTCTTTATTTTGGTGGAAAAATCACTCTAGATGTGGGAGATCTTAGTGTAGCAACACTTTATTTCTTCGTTCTTATGCTCAACAGATTTTTCATGCCTTTACTGGAAATAACAAGATTCTTTAATCAATTTGAGGCAGGATTAGCGGCAGTTGAAAGAATATTTAGTCTGATGGATAGCAAACCTTCTGTGGTAGAAGACCCAAATCCTATAACGGTTCCACAGCTTAAAGGAAAAATAGATTTCGATAATATGACATTCTTTTATAATCCCTCAGAACCCTTGTACAAGAATTTCTCCTTATCCATACCAGCTGGTGAAATTGTAGCAATAGTTGGGAGGACAGGAGCAGGTAAAAGTACTTTGGTGTCACTTCTAACTCGTTTCTATGATGTGGAAGGAGGAACTATTTTCGTAGATGGTACAGATATTCGAAAGTATGTTCTCCAAGACTACAGAAATCAGATAGGTGTTGTGCTACAAGATAACATACTATTTAGTGGGAGTATTGAAGAAAATATCCGCTATGGAAAACTTGATGCTACAAGAGCGGAAGTTGAAAGTGCTGCTAAAGCTGTATATGCTTGGGAATTTATCCAAAGTTTACCCAAAGGATTAGATACTGAGGTAGGAGAAAAAGGAACTAAATTGTCAGCAGGTCAGAAACAGCTGGTCGCTTTTGCTAGAGCTTTACTCTCTGATCCCAAGATATTAGTGTTGGATGAAGCTACAGCAGCTATCGACGCGTATACTGAATCTTTGATACAAGAAGCACTTAAAGTCTTATTAGAAGGAAGAACAGCAATAATAATTGCCCACCGTCTTACTACAGTTGAAAATGCTGATAGAATAATTGTTATTGATGATGCTAACATTGTAGAAGAAGGTAGTCATCAACAATTAATGGATCAGAAAGGAAAATATTGGCAATTGTATGATATGTATTTCAGGCATCAATCCTTAGAATACGTAGAACAAGCTGCTGAGTTAATCTGAGTTACTTAAGGAAAGTTCGCACACAAAATCTTCATCCAATTTAATTGTGATTTTCTCTTCATCTTTGAATCTAAGGAATTCTGGAATTATCTTTTTCAAATTAGTTAGAGTAAAACCATCCCTATTACTACATTTGTCTACAAATTCAACTAACATATTCCGGTATGGTATAGGGTTAGCATAGGTGTCTAGAATGAATCCGATTGAAACAATCGTGTCTCTAGAATCCTGTTCAACATCAATAGGTGGAGTACTAGCGAGATATCCTGCTACTTGATACCCATTGAAAACTATAGAAGAAAAATCACCTTCCTTACTTGCTATAGGCATACACTTCAAAGAAAGTTCTTCAAACTCATCTTCAGACAAGAACCCTTCTGGATGTAAAGAAACTATTTCTGGACCTGTTTTAGGTATTATGGCTGCAAGAAAAACTGCTCGCATGAGACACATATTGTTATTATGCTTAATAAGTTTTTAAGCTCCAAAGATTTTAACTGTTGTATACTTTACAAGCGTTTTTCCAGTAGAGTTTTTGTAAGATGTTCTTTGGTAAATCAAGTCCATTAATCTTGGTCTTATTATCATTTTCAGGGTCAGGAATGGGGAAGGCTAAATTTCTGACATTGGTCTCGAATAAGGCTTGAAAACTGAGAAATCGATTTATGTAATATCCTGGTATTGGCTCTCTATCACCTCGACCTGCAACAAAGTCAGTACCGAATAAGATTCTATCCTGATGTTTATCAAAAAAAGCCAAGGTTTCATCTATTTTTGTCCCAAATTCTCTGACCATCCATTTAGCTGAACCTGTATCAACATAGAGGTTGGGATAAGTATCCAACCAATTATCTAAAAGATTGAGATTTTCTGGAAGACTGGCCATATGTGCTCCTACAATGGTTACGTTTGGAAACCATTCTAATATGTTCTTCAAAGCGTTAATGTGGTCCTCTTTAGTACCATATTTGCTTGCAGGTTGGTAGTTCTTCTTATAGATTAAATCTGGATCACTAACATGAAGAAGCAAGGTAAATTTGAGTTCGTTTAATCTTTGAAAAATAGGTTCAAGTTTGGGATCGTTAAGATGAACATCTTGAGGACGAAATTTTACGTTTAAATTGTCTCTAGTGAAGTAGTTTGCCCATCTAGGAGCGAACCATAATTTGCCAATTTTAAAACCATCTTTCTTAGCTTGTTCAAGAAAATTCATTGAAGCATTAATGTCACCTTGTAAAGCCTCTCTAATGGATAGAAATATTGAATAAACAAACAGGTTGGGGAAAGCTTCCTCAAGTTCATCTCGGTTTCTAGTATCTCGAACAATGCCAAAGATTTTCTTGACATTGAATTGGTTCTCATATTTGATCATTGTAGCAACATCTTCAACTTTACCAAGATGAGTATGGGCATCAAATACAGGACCTGTATATTTTCTTTCGATGGATTGAAAGAATGGGTCCATATTGTTTCTTACGTAATCGGTATCCATTAGAATGTCTCCACAAGTAAAAAAACAAGCCTACTTATGTAAATTGTGATTATACTACGAAAATGGATAAAATTAACCTTGTGGTAATGTAATCTTAATGATTCTGTGAATTTGGTTTAGAAGACCATCTCCAAGTTTTTTTCTTGATATTACCAATATTGGTGATTCTTAGACTCACTTCTTCTTCTAGTTCAAAATCACCAAAACCTCCACTAAGAATATCATTAAAAGCATGCATGTTTCTTCTAAAATGGTTGAAGTTTGGGCATAGAACAGATTGTACTTCATAGAATTCATCCAAGGAACTAATATGCTTACCATTAAGAATGAACTCTTTTTTAGATGACATGAGAGTAATTGTTGAAATTACCAATATAAATCTAAAGCAGGATTTTGAGAAAAATAGAGAAAGAAAGAGAATTACTTCTTTCTTCGTTTTGCTATCAATGTGCTTAGTATTACAACCGGAACTACTAAAATAAGATATGCTAAGTTCTTATATTCTGGAACTTCTGGTGGAATATCTCCCAGAGGATAGGTGTCATTTGCATAAGCTATTCCATCTAAAGTGTAATTTCCGCTTCCTGAATAGTCATTCCAGAAATTTCCTTCCATTGACCATGGGTCGCACCATGTATTGAAGGGTGATTCCTCATATGCTTGTGCTGTTCCACCAAGATTGTTATCAATAAATGCATTGTGATGAATCCAATCTCCCATGTTATCATTAGTACTGTAAATCGCATATCCACTATTATCTTCAAACAGATTGTATGAGATATTTGTGTAATCACAATTGTATAGACGCATTCCTTCAGCATCACTATTGGTAAATGCGTTATATTCTATATTTCCCGCTGCACTACTCTGAAATCGACTATTATACCATCTATTCAAGTTTATTGTACTATATGTAATATTGAAGTTCATCGCACCTTGAAGATAAATACCAAAATCGCTATTGCTTGCAGTTACATTATAGATGGTAGTATTGATTGCACCAAAACTATACAATCCACCATAAGCAGCATTATTGTTACATTTTGAGCTTTGAATCGTTAGATTCATTGTGCTATCAAAACGGATACTGCCATAATTATTATTGCTAAAATCACAATTATTAACAATTACGTTTTCTCCTCCTACAATTAATAAAGCAATACTTGTGTCAGATATAGTATAATCTTGTACAACTGTTCCAGAACAAAAAACTAGAATTAGTTGTCCGTAAGCTTCACCAGATAAGATTATCTCTCCAGCGCCGTTATAATATCCTAAAGGTTTTCCGTTTACTGTATTTCCACTAACTGTTAGCCCATCATAGTCTGCTTGAGAACCTTGTAGAAAACAAAAACCATCATGTGTTGCCACATTATCAGAAACGATAGTGTCCCAAGTACCATAACAGTATAATCCTTGCCATGCATTGGAGGTTATAGTATTGTTAACTATTGTTGCAATATTAGTTTGGTGAATATACATCCCATGTCGGCTGTTATCATGAACATCATTGAATTCAATTGTATTGTGACTGCCATAACCAACTTCAATTCCATAGTAACCATTCAAATAGCATTCATTATGTGTGATTGAAGCTAAAATAGAATTATCAACAATTAATCCCTTTTGGGTATTGTCATAGAATTGATTGTAGGTAATATTTGGATAATTGCTGTTTGTATAAATATAAGCACCATGTTGATAATTAGAATAGAATTTATTATCATATAGTGTTAGGTAGTTACTTGACTCTGCAGTAATTCCATTTGCTCCTGAGATACATGTGTTATTTTCTAGATAAACATAATCAGAATATTCTATATACATTCCATCTGAATTTTCATCACACAAATTATCCGAAATATTGACATAATTGGTTTCTTGAATACGAATACCATGTGTATTTTCATACAATATATTATTATCAATTGATACGGTGTTGTCTGAAACGGATTTGATGAATATTCCTATACCCGATGATGCAGAAAGGTAACAATTTTGAATTGCAAAATTCGCAGTTGTTCCTGTCACACTAATGGCAGAATATTCACTGGTTTCGATTATTAAATTGTCTATAATATATGGTGTAGCTGCTGATCCATCCCCAGATGAAGCATTCCCTGCTAAATCACTATCATTTGTTATTTCTAGAGGGTCACTTGTGGTATAATTCAATCGGGAGTAAGTGTTTTTTGGTTCTATCTCTGCATTGTTCAAATTTAACATTGAAACAGAAGTAATTATAAGAATGAACAATGAGAGTGTAAAGAATTTTTGTCTTGCAATTTTAATCATTAAATCACAAGAAAGAATATATTTGAATCAAGTATAAAACATTTACTCAAATTAGAGCACACTAGCTAGTTAAATCTGCAACTTCTCCTTAAAATCGATGTTCTTGAATTTCATTATCTCGATTAGATTTGTAATTTTGTCTTTTTCTAACGTTATTCCTTGATATTTACTTAGAAGTTTTGACACCTCTTCTTGTGCTCTGTCAGTAGTAGTTTTTCTTCCTTCCTTAATCCATTCTTCATTGGTTGAACGGTCTATTATTTTATTAGGGATAAAATGTTCTTCTCTAAACCATTTCAAAGTATGATCATGTGACAATAAATGAGTTTTCTCTTCTAAGTCAATAAGTAGATTTTTAGCTATTGGTTCATCTCTCTGGATTATTCCCTTGTTGAACTTGTAAACCATTACAATCATTTGATTATCGATTACAAGTTTCTGAATACTTTGTGTTGTTTCAAAATCAATCATTCCAGCTCCCGATATCATATTTACTCCCTTGATTCCTGCAAGAAGTGCTCCCATACCAGATTCAAAACCTGTTTGCATATCTATTGTTTTTGTGTCTGACATCCCTAAATAAGCATGAGTTGGTAAATTCAGATATTTACCAATTTC
>Ga0272441_10013771_pt1 | contig 11586 bp, 7 predicted proteins | sample SSMProp6N_FD_193582 | JGI IMG/M metagenome (GOLD analysis project Ga0272441, IMG submission 193582) | Marine sediment archaeal communities from Little Sippewissett salt marsh, Falmouth, MA, United States - SSM-Prop-6N | ecosystem: Environmental > Aquatic > Marine > Wetlands > Sediment ... | reverse complement strand
CTTTCTATCGAAGATAAAAAACCAGTTTTAGAACAAGAAGCTGAGAAAAAATTACCTGATGAACAAATTGAAAAACAGGAAATTAAGGTTGAAACAGAAAAGATAAAAGAACCTAAAGATAAAAAACATTTACTATTCGGTAAAACTAGAAAAGAAAATAAAACCGAATATCCAATGCAACACTTTCAAAAAACTGAACAGATCACAATAAACAAAGACACCGAAATAAGTGATATAAATAAACTTAAGGCCAGTGCCATAAAAAAGTTAGGATTAACAAATAAAGAAACATGGGAAGAACTTGATTTTTATCCATTGATAGAACCTTTTGCATATGCTTTGATAATCCGTAAAACAGACACTCTTGATAATCTATATATCGTTGTTGAATTAGAACTAAATAAGGAAGATGCAGCAAATTATGAGTTAATACAAGAGGTTCTAGGTAAATTTACCATCGATACTACTGAATTAGAATCAAAAGGTAAAGATAAATATCTGAAGGAAAAAATCGATCAGATAATAGAAGATTATACAATAAAAATTGATACAAAATCAAAGAGAGAGATAACATACTTCCTTGAAAAGGAGCTTCTTGGACTTGGAAAACTGGAACCATTGATGAAAGATCCTAATATTGAAGATATATCGTGTGATAATTCTGAGGTTCCAATTTTCATATACCATCGCTATTTTGGCTCATTAATGAGTAGTGTTAAATTTACTGATGAAGATGAGCTTTCTGATTTAGTCGTCAAACTATCTCAAAAGTGCGGAAAACATATCTCTATTGCGAATCCTATGCTTGATGCTACGATGCCTGATGGATCAAGAATTCAAATGACTCTAAGCAGTGAAATTACAACAAAGGGTTCAACATTCACCATCAGAAAGTTTAAAGAAAATCCTTTCTCACCATCAGATTTGATTGAATTCAACACCATGTCTTCAGAAATGATGGCATATTTATGGTTAGCAGTTGAACATGGTGCTAATGCACTTATTGCAGGTGGTACAGCATCTGGGAAAACCTCCACTTTGAACGCTCTTGCATTATATATCCCACCTGAATCGAAGATAGTTACTATTGAAGAAACAAGGGAGATAAACCTTCCACACAGTAATTGGATTCCAGGTGTTGCTCGTTCTGGATTTGGTGAGGTTGTTGGAGGTAAATTAACTGGTGAGATTGACATGTACGATCTCATGAAGGCTGCTTTAAGACAAAGACCTGAATATATCTTAGTTGGGGAAATACGTGGTAGAGAGTCTTATGTTTTATTTCAGGCGATGGCAACAGGACATACAACATATTCAACAGTTCATGCCGATTCTACAAAATCTCTTATACATAGATTAGAAGGAGAACCGATAAACATTCCACGTATTATGCTTCAATCCTTAGATATTGTATGTATTCAAACAATATCTCGAGTTAAAAATAAAAGAGCAAGAAGGTGTAAACAGGTAATTGAAATTATTGATATTGACCCTTCAACAAAAGAGATACTTACAAATGAAGTATTCTCTTGGGATCCTGTTAATGATAAATTTATCTATTCTGGTAAAAGCTACGTCTTAGAACGAATTAGAATACAAAAAGATCTAAGTCGTGAAGAAATCACAGATGAACTAAGGAGAAGAGCTAATTTAATGGAATGGATGACTGATAATAATATTAAAGAATTTAAAAAAGTCGCATCTATGGTTGCTAACTATATTGATAATCCCTCCAAAATTATGATGAAAATAAAAGGATAATGGAAGATAGCGAAATGGTTAAAACAATTACTTTGTGTTTATCATGCAATTCAAAAATTGATGTTGAAGGAGAACCAAATCAAGAAATTGAAAAAAAATGCCCAAAATGTAATAACAATATTAAGGTTTCACTTAATAATGAAGATTTAGAGGAACTTGAATTTTATCCTGTGTTTGAACCCTACGAATATGTCAAAATTGTTAAAAATTTAGAATCTCTTGACAAATATTATTGGGTTATCCAGCCGCCATTAAAGGACGATGAATCTAAATTGCTTGATTATATACAAAAATCTCTTATTGAATCATTAGATACTCGTCTTGACCAAATAGAAGGAGATGCAGAGAACTTTTTAATAGACAAAATTGATAAATTACTAAAGGAACATGAGATATCAATTGACGATAATTTAAAGGATAAATTTCTATATTATACAAAGAGAAAATTTGTTGGATTTGGTAAAATAGATCCTTTGATGGGGGATCCATATATCGAAGATATATCCTGTGATGGATCAGAAGTACCCGTATTTTTATATCACAGAGAATATGGTTCATTAAAGAGTAATGTAAAATTTTCCGATGAAGATGAACTTTCATCTTTTGTCGTTAAACTTTCCCAAAAATGTGGTAAGCACATATCTATTGCTAAACCAATGCTCGATGCAACAATGCCTGACGGATCAAGAATACAAATGACTCTAAGTAGTGAAATAACTACTAAAGGTTCAACATTTACTATTAGAAAATTTCGTTCAGACCCTATTACACCTACAGATTTGATAGATTATAACAGCATGTCCCCTGAACTGATTGCATATATGTGGATTGCTGTTGAAAATGGTGTAAACGCACTTATTGCAGGTGGTACAGCATCAGGAAAAACCTCTGTTTTAAACGCAATAGCATTATTTATTCCCCGCGAGTCAAAGATAGTCTCTATAGAAGAAACAAGAGAAATTAATCTTTCACATAGTAATTGGATCCCTGGTGTTTCTCGCTCTGGATTTGGTGAGATTGTTGGAGGTAGGTTAACAGGTGAGATCGATCTATTTGACTTAATGAAAGCAGCTTTACGTCAAAGACCTGAGTACATCCTCGTCGGGGAAATTAGAGGAAAAGAGGCTTATGTTCTATTTCAGGCGATGGCCACAGGACACACAACATATTCAACAGTTCATGCCGATTCTACAAAATCTCTTATACATAGGTTAGAAGGAAAACCAATCAATGTACCACGTCCAATGTTACAATCTTTAGATATAGTACTTCTGCAAACAAATACAAAAAGAAATGATAAAAACGTTAGGAGATGTAAACAAATTATTGAAATCGTAGATATTGACCCTCAAACAAATGAGGTGCTAACAAATGAGGTATTCCATTGGAATTCTGTTGATGATAAGTTCGTCTATATGGGGAAAAGCTACATTTTAGAACGCATTAGAATTCAATCAGATATGAGTAAGGATGAAATGAGACAAGAAATGGAAAGAAGGGTAGAGACACTTGAATGGATGCATAAGAACAATATCAGGGAATTTAAAGATTTTTCAAAAATTGTTTCCTCTTATACAGAAGAACCTGATAAATTTATAAAAACAATAAGAGAAAACCCAAAATATATTATAGAAAAAAAGGAACCTATCCCTAAAAAAGAAGTGAGAGTTAAAGAGGCTGAAAAAATCGATGACAAAAAAAATAAATTGAGAAAAGAAAACGACAAAGAGAATTATAAAAATTTAAACAAGGGAAAGGTAAAAAAAATTCATGGTTTTTTTTCTAAGAGAAAAAAAATAAAATAGAGGGATAAAATGACTGTTAAAAAAACACAAAAAATAGCATATAAATGGTTTAAAAAATTTGCTGAAAAAATAGTAAGTGAAAAACTTGAACGTGATTTAGAATCCGCTCATAGCGATATTAGAGGAGCAGTATATCTATCTGTCACAATATTATATTCTATTCTAGGAACAATCATTTCTTTTGTAGTACTATCTATACTGGTTTTTATTATATTGCCATCATCTGAAATATATTTAAACAATATAGTGACAGCATTTTTATTATTTCTTCCAGTATTAATTGGTTTATGCATATATTTCATTTCATTACAAATTCCAAGTGGTAAAGCAAGGTCACGTGGGAAAAAAATAGATAAAAATCTTCCTTACGCACTTAATTTCGTATCAGCAATGTCAGCTGCTGGAGTTACACCAACAGAGATTTTTAAAAGCTTGTCTAAACAGGAGATATATGGTGAAATCAAGGAGGAGGCATCATGGATCTATCGTGATGTCGCGTTATTGGGAACTGATATTCTCACAGCAATTAAAAATAATATGAACAGAACCCCTTCAGAAAAATTTCAAGAATTTTTACAGGGGTTAATAGTAACAGTCACATCGGGAGGTTCTTTGAAATCTTATTTTGTTGCAAAGGCTAATCAGTTTATGATTGAGAATAGACAAAATCAAAAACAATTCATAGAAACCTTAAGTATCATGGCTGAAAGTTACGTTACGGCGGCTGTTGCAGGGGTACTTCTTCTTTTCATTGTTATCCCAATTATGATGATAATTAGTGGAGATGCTAGTCAATTAAATTTTCTATATGTACTAATATTTCTAGTTGTTCCCCTAATACATTTGGGATTTAGTTATGTTATTAGATCCATGTCAATGGAGGCTTGATATAAAATGGTAGAGATTCCAAAACTAAGTATTATTAAAGGTTTAATTGTTTCAGGCGGTCTAACAAAAATAATAGTCTACACATGTACAGGTATTTCTGTTTCCATTTTCCTTATCTTAGCATTATTGTCCATGTTAGGAATAATAGGCTTTGGCTCCACCACTGATTTTTTTATTTTTGCTATTTTATCAGGAACTGGAATATATGGTATGTTTGAATATCTTCACTATAGACGCATATATAAAATTGATTCAATATTTCCTGATTTTATTAGAGATCTTGCCGCGTCTCGACGTGCAGGAATGACATTTACAAAAGCTATTCTATTTACGTCCAAGGGAAGCTATGGGTTGCTAACTGAAGAAATAAAGAAAATTGCTCAACAAATATCATGGGGGAGCAGTGTAGAAGAAGCATTAGACAGCTTTTCAAAGAGAATAAATACAAAATCGGTTAGACGAACAGTTTCTCTAATCATTGAAGCTAGTAAAAGCGGAGGTAACGTAGCTGATGTTCTTGATGTTGCCGCAAATGATGCTCGTGAGATTAAAATTCTAGAAGGTGAACGTCGAGTAAATATGGCGACATATGTGATCGTAATTTATGTCGGGATGTTTGTTTTCTTAGCTATAATAGCAATATTAGCAGGTGTTTTTATCCCAGTAATTACAGGAGAAGGAGCTGAAGGACTATCAGCAACAATGGGCGGAACCAGTGTGTTAAGTCAGGTGGCAATTCTTCAGGCATTTTATTTTGCAACTATCGTTCAAAGTGTTGGAACAGGTCTTGTAGCAGGCGTGTTTGAAGATGGCCATATAGAATCAAGTGTAAAACATGTATTTATTATGGTTATAGTAAGTTGGATTGTATTTAAATTCCTAATAGGAGGAGTATAAATTAATGAAAAAGAGGAAACTTATTGGGAATAAATCAAATAAAAAAGCAGTGACTGAGGTACTCGGAACGTTATTATTATTAGGTATTTCAGTATCTCTTTTTTCAATAGTTTACCTCTCAGTTTTAACTACACCTTCCAATCCTCATTCACCCTCAGTAAATATTGGTTGTACTTTTGACGAGAATAATATTATATTATCCCATCTCGGTGGAAAAGATTTAAGTTTAGATACAAAAGTCTTATTTACTTTTAACGATGGATCCACCGATGAAATAATCATTAATGATTACATGACAAGTGAATATAAAGTTGATGAAAAATGGGGGTTAGGAGAAAAAGTAGTTTATTCAAGTAGCAGTTTAATTGGAAACCAAGTTGAAGTCGCAGTTGTTGATGTAAAGAGTAATTCAATAGTAATGATTGCTAGTGTTCCACCGGTAAATCCAATAATTACTTTTGTTAACAATTTAGCTTATCTTCAAACAGAATCCACTATTTCAATTAGTGCAACTTCATCAGGTGTCAACCCTGATAATGTATCTCTTTGGTATTATTGGAATGGACTTTGGGAAGACAACTTTGATGACAATGATACCAACGTGTCATCTTATCACAATATGAGTTTTAGTTCAGGAGATTATGTTACCGTTAATCAAAGTGGTATAGGATCAGATATTGAAGATTATGTAGATGATAATACTGGTAATGTAGATGGTTCTTTAGATAATGGCGTTCATAGTAACTTTGAAAACGAAAAAACAAAAGATACTACTTATGATACTTTAACTGAAGGAAATACCAATTTAGGTTCAGAAGATTATGTAGATTCTGATACATCTAATGTGGACAGTTCTACTGACAAAGGAACGCATGGTAATTTCAACAATCAGAAAACTCTAGATGGATCTTTTGATACACTAACCGAAGAAAATACTGCAGGAGGGGGATCAACTACAACATTAATTGATGATGATTTTGAAGGAGCAAACAACTGGAATACAGATTGGGATATTGTTACAACTTATAGTGTATCACCAACACATTCAATTGAATGTGATCGATATGAAAATGATCTTATATCAAGTGATCTAAATACAGCAGGTGCATCTAGTATAACTATTTCATTCAAATACAGAATAGATGATATTGATGGTAGTGATAATATCAATGTATACTACTACGACGGAAATTATTATGATGCTATTGAAGAGATAGGTGATGATCAAGAGGATACCTGGCTTACTTATAGTGATACTATCTACAACTCAGGTGGAGATGCACAGTATTTCGTAAACGATTTCCGTTTAGCTATTGATGGTTCATCAATTGACAATGGAGAACATTTATGGGTTGATGATGTTTTAATACAAAAGGAAATTATTGTAGAAAATTATGAAATAGATTTAGAAGTCCAGTGGACTAATATTGATTATGATGAAACATATGAAGAACTTTGTATATATGCAGGTACAATGGGAAGTGAAGATATCATAGTAGACGCATGGAATGGTGTTAGTTGGGAAACAGTATTTAGCGACTTATCAACTGGATGGAATAACGCTTCAATAACAACATGGCTAACAAGCTCAACCTTCACCATAAGATACAAAGGTGGAACAGAAACCACAGATACAAATCAAGACACATGGCAGATTGATGCAACTTTAATACATGTATGGACACCTTCAGGAGATATTTATTATGAAGGCAACATAACATCAATAACTATAACAAAACCAAGTAATTCAGATTGGAGTATGTTCTATGCAGATGTAAATAATAGAGCAAATAGTACATTTAGCATATTAAATGCAGCGGGAAATCCACTATTAGAAAATCTAGATGGAACTGGAAATAATATTTCAAATGATGTAACAGTTAATACAATTCGTTTATTTGGTGAATTCAATTATTCTGTAACACTAGATAGTTGGAATGTAACTATTGACGGTGAAGATTGGAATATATACTCAACAGATACAAGTTCTCCATGGAGTTGGAACTTTGACTTCGAAGATAACAACGGATTCATTTTATTTTATTGGTTTTATAGCATTGGAAAAAAATCTGGTTGGCCAGATGAAAACACACCTGAAGGTCTGGGCTATGATACAAGATGTAAATATCAACCATGAAAAGGATTGATAATATGAAAAATAAAAGAATAAAGAAATCAGATGAAGCTGTAGTAGGTATTGTTGTAACTGTCCTACTTATAGGATTAATTTTAGCTGTTTTAGTAATGGTAAACACAGTATATGTACCTCAATGGACAGAAGGAAATGAAGCTGCACATATGGAAGAAATATCAAACCAATTTACCCAGCTTAAATACGCGTTAGATTTACAATCAATAGCCAATGATAGTACTACAATGTCAACTTCAGTAGTTCTTGGTAGTAGAGAAATACCATTTTTTAATTCCGGTAGAACTTATGGATCATTACAGATTGAAGACAATAACTGTAATATAATTGTAAATAGAAACGGTACATCAACTAGTTATTCTTATTTATCAGATTCTATAAAGTATTCATCAGGTAATTCACGTTTTGTTGATCAATCATACGTTTATCAAGCAGGGGCTTTAATATTAAGCCAACTTGAATCAAGTATAGTATACGGTATGCCCTCCTTTTTTGTAACAGTTTGGGGTGAAAATATGTCGTTTACAATAGTAAACATTTCTGGAATTAGCGGAAAAACATTTGTTAGTGGATACGGTACTTATCCGATATATACAAAGTGCATTAATTCGGAACATACCTATAACGTTATTAATAATGTTACAAATATAACAGTTGTTACCGAATATCCAAATGCATGGAAAATGATTTTTAATAATTCATTAGTATCTTATACATATAATGGGATTGATTTTAGTTTTGATGAGAGCTATAGTGACAGAATAATAGTAGAATTTAGTGACAGTGAAGGAGATTATTTCAATCTTCTTATAAAAGAAGTGGAAATTTCTGCTCAGATTGCATTTGGACTTGTTGGTTAAATTTTTTATATTTGCAATATAAAATTTATAAATTCAAAAAACAAAAGAGATATAAAATGAAAATAACAAAAGCAAATAGAGCAGTTGCTGAAATATTAGGTACAATGTTATTACTTACAATTGCTGTTTTAGCATTATCTGTAATATACTTTTACGTTTTATCAGATGATGGGCCTAGTCCTGAAACATATGTTAAAATTACTGGCAGTGTTATTGGATCAAATGTTATATTTGAGCACCAAGGTGGAGAATCTTTAGAACTTAATACAAAAATTTCTATAAAAATAGCAGGAATAGAATATAGCGGAATGGTTAGTAATTGGTTAAATGATGAAAATAACAACGATGAATGGAATTTAGGTGAAAGAATGACCTTTCCATTTGAATATAATCTAAGTCGTTTGGGTCAATATCGCAATGTCGATGTGACAGCAGTTGATGATGAAAGTAATTCCATTGTTCTAACAGGACCTATTGAATTAAATCCCATAAGCGATGCAGGTATGACAATAACAGTTGACAATCCAAATCCAAATGTAGGTGATATGATCCATATTACAATTACTGTAACAAGCTATGGAGGAGATGTTAATGGATCAGGTAATGTTAGCGTTAGGTGCTTATTACCAGAAGAATTATTTTATGTAGATAGCTCTTCACCTACTGGACATGGATCATACAATAATGAAACAGGGATTTGGAGTACTGGAGATGTTTTAGTTGGATATCCCGCTCTTCTTTATATAAACGCAACAGTCTTAGAAGCAGTAGTACAAGACATTATACAACTAGCGGTAATTCTTGACGGATCAACAAGTATTAGTAGCGCCGATTGGACCATAATGAAAGATGGATTGAGTGAAGCCATTAAAAATGAAGATATTTTTCCTTATGAAGACGGCAGAGCCGAACTTACGTTAATTCAATTTGGAGGGTGGTCCCCCCTTGCACAAGTGGAAATAAGTCCCGTTATTATAACAGATGATGAATTTGATCCTGAGGGTTATTATCTGGATATTGCAAATCATATTCAAAATATCGGTCAAATTGGAGGATATACACCAATGGGATGCGGTATTAGACTTGCCACAGATCAACTTCATGATAACGGAAATTTTAGCATTGATAAAAGGCAAATAATCCTATTAGTTACTGATGGGGAACCAAATTGTGTATGGATCCCTGGAACATACAGTGCATCCTCGGGAAGTGTATCTCAAGGAAAAACAAGTGCTGAAGAAGCAAGAACATACTTAATTGATAATCTTGAAATGAATGATGAAAATGATGAATTTGATTCATTAGCAGTTGGTTCTGGACCTGATATTCCTTGGCTGAATAACAGCATCGTATGGCCAGAACCAGGTTATATTGCACCACCATATGATAATGGGACAGGATGGGTCAGTCAAGTAGAAACATGGGATGAATTTTCAGATGCAATTGAAGTAATTTTAGATATTATATTTAGCGGTATTACTAATTCTGTAGAACTCATCGGTTCAACTACGCTTGATCCAAATGATAATAACAATTATGCAGCTGTAATAATAGTGCCAACTGATTAATAAAATAATAGTAAATTTATTATGAATCTGTTTGAATTTCATTTCAAAATAAAAAAATAGTATTATAAAGCATAAAATAATATAATAAGAAAGGTGGAAGGAAAACATGAAATCAAGCATCACGTTATTACTATCAATAATTCTGCTGCTATCAAGTGTTCTCCTCGGTGTTTTTTCAACTGATAATATAAAAGCGATTAGCTTAACTGTCTACGTTGATAGCAGTGGTGGATCTGATTACCTCCTAATCCAAGACGCAATTAATGATATAAATATTGGTGATACAGTTTATGTTTATAGTGGATATTACCTTGAAAACTTAATTATTAACAAAAATATAATTCTAATTGGCAAAGATAAAATCAATACAACTATAGATGGCAATGGAAAAGATGTTGTAAGTATTTTTGCAGATGACATAGAGATAAGTGGTTTTACAATTAAAAATGGCAAAAATGGAATTACGATCAACGAGTCCTCGGATAACATAATCACCGAAAACACATTCATAGATAATGAATGTGGCATATATATAGATAATAAAAGCTCTAATAATACAATATATAAAAATAACTTCATAAACAATGTAAAAAATGCCTATGATTTATCTAAAAACAGTTGGTACAATTCATCAATTGGTAACTACTGGAGTGATTACATGGGATTTAATGAGGATGGTAATAATATTGGTGATACTCCATATAATATCACTGGTATAGGTAATCAGGACTTTTATCCTCTATTTGAACCTATTACAAAAAAACCTAATGTTGACTTTAATTATTTACCTTCGAATCCTACAACACAGGACATCATACAATTTAAAGACAATTCAATAGATTTAGATGGAAATATATCCTCATGGCTTTGGAATTTTGGTGATGGAAATATATCAATAGAACAAAATACAACACATATATATTCAGATAATGGAAATTATCAAGTAACTTTGAAAATAATCGATAACTATGGATCTGTAAATTTAACATCAAAACAGATAAGTATCTTGAATGTAGGACCCAAAGCAGATTTTATCCATACTCCAGAAAACCCAAATGATTTAGAAAACGTAACTTTTACAGATAAATCACTTGATCCTGATGGAATAATAGTAAATTGGTCATGGTCCTTTGGAGATGGAAATAGTTCTAAATCCATGAATCCATCTTATCATTATAATGACAACGGGATTTATACAGTCACAATGATTGCTACTGATGATGATGGTTCAACAGACACAATATCAAAGCAGATTACAATAAGGAATGTTGGACCTATCGCAAGTTTTTCATTTTCATCAACAAATATAACAATAATTCTTAATGATGAATTGCAGTTTAGAGATTCATCTGTAGATTTGGATGGAGATATTATCTCAAGGCATTGGGATTTTGGAGATGAAACTATTTCAAATGAAGATAACCCTATTCATTATTATTCAAAAAATGGAGTTTATCAAGTAAAACTTACGGTAATTGATAATGATGGTGATTCTAATTCATTTACAAAACCTGTTACCGTTGCTTCTCCTCAAGAGCTTGAAAAAATTGAAACTGGTTTTTCGTTATTTGACATAATTTTTATCATATTTATCATTATAATGGTTGTCATGGTGATCTTTTTAAGTAGAAAATATGGATAAAGATTAGGCAACCTTA
>Ga0272441_10013770_pt1 | contig 11586 bp, 10 predicted proteins | sample SSMProp6N_FD_193582 | JGI IMG/M metagenome (GOLD analysis project Ga0272441, IMG submission 193582) | Marine sediment archaeal communities from Little Sippewissett salt marsh, Falmouth, MA, United States - SSM-Prop-6N | ecosystem: Environmental > Aquatic > Marine > Wetlands > Sediment ... | reverse complement strand
AAACTTGCAAAGATGTCTAATGGAAAAGTAATAGGTATTGATATTTTTAATCAATATCTTGCTCAACTTCGAGAATCAATAGATAAAGAACAACTGCATGATCGAGTTGAAGCTATTAATCAATCGATGATGGATATAAAATATCCAAAAGAAAGTTTTGATATTATTTGGGCTGAAGGATCTATATTTGTAATAGGTTTTGAAAAAGGATTAAATGATTGGAAGACATATATAAAATCAAATGGTTATCTTGCAGTTCATGAAATGGCATGGTTAAAAAAGAATCCTCCTACGGAATTAACTGATTTTTTTAAACAAGTTTATCCTGCTATTACAACAATCGAAGAAAACCTTGAAATTATTAGAAAATGTGATTACAACATAATCGGATATTTCCCTCTTCCAGATGATGCATGGTGGGATTTTTATTATAATCCTTTACAAAAAAGACTTGATAAATTAAGTATAAAATATAAAGATAATCCAAAATATATGGAAATGATAAATGTAGAAAAAAGAGAAATTCAGCTTTATAAAAAATATAATAAATTTTATGGATCAGTATTTTTTATAATGCAAAAAAAATGAAGAATATATAAGTATATACTATAATAAAAATACCTGAAGCAATAAATTTTTCAAAACAATTTAACCACACATTAAAAGGAAAAACAATAAATAAGGTAATAAAAGCGTGTACAAATCATCACTTTACATGGTTTTTTGGAGAACCTAAAAAATACCAAAAAATGCTTGAAAATAAAAAAATTGATGTGACAAAATCTTATGGTAGATATGTAGAAACAAGCATAGATAATCTGAAATTTTTATTCCATGAAGGAGTAAACCTAAGATACCGTAAAGGTAAATCTGAAATACCTGATAAACATCATATTTTAATAAAATTTTCAGATGGAACGTATCTTTGTGTAGTTACCAGAATGTATAGAGGAATTGACTGCTTCAAAGAAAATACACTTGGCCACACATATTACATTATGGCTAAGGAAAAACCAAACCCATTAAGTTCTGATTTTGATAAAAAATATTTTAACACGTTCATCTCTAATGAAAACGTACAAAAGATAAGCATTAAGGAATTTCTATCAACCGAGTAAAGAATACCAGGACTAGGAAATGAAGTCCTTTAAGATATTTTATATAATGCAAAAATTCATCCGAAAAAGAAAATGAAAGATTTAACTGATGAGCAAAAAAGATATATTTAACTCAAGTAAAAAAACACTTAAAGAAATGACTGAAAAAAAAAACGGTAGATATACAGAAAAAGATTTATTTTCAAAACCTGAAATTATATATCCAAAGCCTGTAAAAACACGTTCAAATCCCATTCCCAACACTTTTATAAAGAAACAAAGTATTAGATAGAATAGAGGAACTGGAGGTATATAGTATGAAAACAAAAATAAAGAGAATTATAACGATAGTGGAAATCATAACTACCTTACTTGTTTTAATAGCAGGAACCGTATCTGCTTGTACTGGATTTAACTATTTGAACAATGGTAAGGTTTTAGTGGGTAAAAACATGGATTTTTATGATCAAGACATCTACATTAAAGTTTATCCACCTGAGGGAGGTAAATTTGGTCGGATATGTTTTGAATATAGTTGGCCTTTGCCATGGGATCCTGATTATATGGTGCAGTATGCTGGTATGAATGACCAAGGTTTATGGCATGAGACTCTTTTTACTCCTGAATTGCCGATATCGTTTGAACCATTTAAACCTCTGCTTTTACCTAATCAATTGAATTTTTTGGAAACGCTATCTACTGTTACTGAGGTCGTGGATTATGTTGAGAGTTATAATCTTTATCTCATTGGATTGGTAGGGATGAATGGAGCACAAATGTTTTTTACAGATAGTACCGGTGCCTCGGTAATTGTTGAGGGTGATGACATTCTCTATAAAGAAGGAGACTTTCAGGTATGTACAAATTTCCTTCAAAGCCATCCAGACCTCGGAGGGTATCCCTGTTGGAGATACGAGACAGCAATAAGCATGCTGGAGAATTTGGCTGACCTCTCGGTAGATTATTTCAGGACAATTTTCAATGCGACACATCAAGAAGGATATTGGGATACCGTGGTTACCCATGTTTTTGATGTTCAAGAAAAAGTTATTTATCTTTATTACTACCATGATTTTGAAAAAGTAATTATATTGGATATGGAAGAAGAGTTTGCAAAGGGTGAGCATTCATACCATTTACCCTCTCTTTTTGAGCCATCTAACAATCAAGCCCCTAGTGATCCAAATAAACCAACCGGTCCCTCCTCAGGGAATGCAAAAGAGGAATGTAGCTATAGTGTACTTGGTTCATGGGATCCTGATGGAAAACGGGTTTTTTATCTCTTTGACTGGGGTGATGGCACAGATAGCGGCTGGATAAAACCGGGTAACATGGGAAGGGTGTCTGCAACACACACATGGGAAGAGCAAGGTGCCTATGAGATAAAAGCAAAAGCCAAAGACATCTATGGGAAAGAGAGTGATTGGTCAGATCCCTTATCAGTTAGCATGACAAAAAATAAGGTAGTAAGTCCATTATTCCAACGGTTTTTGGAACGATATCCCCATCTTTTTCCCATCCTACGACAAATACTATTGTACTTCGAATAACCCATTCAACACCCTCTCCTTCTTTTTCTTTTTTTATTCTACTCTAGGCTATACCACATCTTATTCTTATGTTATTTTATCCTCAAATCCACAACACTATTGTGCTAAAATGCTATATTGCGTTCTCGTCGCAAAGCGACGATATGCAGCGCGATTAGTGTCCGGGTTCACATCCTGCCCCCGACCATACATTATAGATACCTATATAAAGGGGCAATTATTAGCGGAGCCTACAAAGGAATATTGGCAATTCGTTTCATATTTACGTTTTTACGAAATTTTGAGATTTATTGTTTTTGTTCTCTTAGTAAATCCCAGACACCACTGTCTGAGGAGGTGAAAAATATGAAAGGAACAGTAAAATGGTTCAATTCCTTCAAAGGATATGGCTTTATCACAGGGGAAGACGGTAAGGATACCTATGTCAACACTGTTGACATACCTAAGGGAACACAAATCCGTGACGGAAACCAGGTTGAATACCAAATAACAGAAACAGAAAAAGGAACAAGGGCAATAGAAGTAAAGAAATTAGACTAAATATATACCCCTTGTTTTCTTTTTATTCAGATGTGATTATGATAGATATCAAGATAGCAAATATTGTTGCTACTACTACGATTGCCACAGAACTTAATTTGGGAGATATTTCCCTAGCCGTACCAGATACACGCTATGACAAAAGTCGCTTTCCAGGGTTAATAATGCAGATTAATGAACCCAAAACAACCTTCTTGCTTTTTCAGAATGGCAAAGTAGTAATTATCGGTGCAAAATCCACTGATGATTTGTCGATTGCCGCCCAGAAATTATGTAAAAAACTCGCTAAATACGGGTTTAAAGTATCCACTGAATCAGACATTTCCATCAAAAATATTGTTGCAACAGCTGATATAGGCACAGATGTAAATTTGATGGATATGGCACTGAGTCTTGGATTAGAGAATGTTGAGTATGAACCCGAGCAATTTCCAGGATTAGTATATTGGTGTAATGAACATCTTGCGGTTTTCCTAATTTTTAATTCTGGAAAATTCGTTTGTTTAGGAACGAAAAGCCCTAGGCAGGCATCCACCGCGATAAATGCCTTCGCTATAAAAATCCATTCATTGAAAATATAGTTGACAAAAGAACCCACTCATTTTGGTAAGATATTCTCAACTTTTGCTTTCTCTTGGTAAAGTCAATGTTCCTTCCTTTTTTTTACCATACTTCAGCTAAAAGAATAGATATATATTTAAAGTAGTAGTCAATGACAGTCAACATAAAGAGATAAAAAAACAATAGTTTCATAATTGGTTTTATTATATTTATAGAAATTTTTTTGTTGATATCTTTTAAAAAATATAGGATAAAATAATACAGGAAGTAAAAAAATGGAATTTAATAACCTTACTATCAATACCAAACTAATCGAGCATCTGACTGACCTTGGATTCAATGAACTTACGCTTATCCAAGAAAAGTGCATCCCTCCAATCTATAAAGGACAAGATGTCGTAGGGCAGGCCGAGACTGGTTCAGGGAAAACATTGGCTTTTAGTTTACCCCTTCTAGATAAAATCGTCACGGGAAAAGGCATACAAGCACTCGTTCTTGTACCAACAAGGGAACTGTGTATGCAAGTAACGGATGTTTTCCAGACACTTGGAAAGTCCCTACACATCAAGACAAGTAGTATATATGGAGGCGTGAACATAAAACCACAGATAAAAAGCATACATACATCTGATATAATTGTTGGTACTCCAGGTCGGATACTTGACCATCTTAATAGGCACACTATCAATTTTATGCATACTAGATTCCTTGTGCTGGACGAAACTGACCGTATGCTTGACATGGGATTTATAAAAGATGTTGAAGATATCATTCGGCACATACCAAAAAACAGGCAAACGCTCATGTTCAGTGCCACTATAGACGATACTCTTCACAGTACTCTTAAAAAACATCTTCATCACCCTATTATCTTAAAAACTCAAAAACAAGTTGACAAAACAAAATTAAAACAAATTTATTATGACATATATGAAAGAAAACACAAGTTCTCCCTTCTTGTACATCTACTCAGAAACAATACATCTGGACTTGCCATAGTATTCTGTGCAACAAGAAAAGAATCAGAAATACTCACCAAAAACCTTAGGTCCCAAAGAATCAATGCTTCTGCAATCCATGGAGGAATGGAACAACGAGAACGACAAAAATCACTCCATGCTCTACAGAACAGCCAAACAAATGTCCTTGTTGCAACGGATGTGGCAGCTCGAGGACTTGACATTAAAAATGTCACCCATATCTACAATTATGATGTACCGAAAACGTCAAAGGAATACATCCACCGGATAGGTCGGACGGCACGTGCTGGGAAAAGCGGTGAAGCAGTTACGCTTCTTACTGCACGTGATCATGATAACTTTCGGCGAGTGCAAAGCGATGACCACTTAGAAATCAATCGGGCTGATATACCCAATTTTAATCGGGTTCCTTTTATCAGGATTTTTCGAAAAAAGGATAAGATGTTCAATAACAGAAATTATCGTTCTTTTGCCTACAAATAGCAGTGGGAATTCCTATATGCGGAAAGCCCATAGTTTAGAGATAAAAAAGCTATCCTTACAAAAGTTACTTTATCGATCTAATTTACTTTCCCCTTTCCGTGTGATTTCTGCCATCTTCCATTTCTTATTTTTTTTTCGTTTACCAGATTTATCCCCCAGAAATATAATCTCATTATGGTCCACCAATTTTTTTATAATATTATCCAAAGTTTTATAAGTCCTATCGGTTACCTCATGTAGTTTATTTCTACTAATTTTTCCTCCGTTGTTTTCAATGGCTTGCAGAATTTCACACTCAGCTTTCAAATCTAACAAATGAAGATTATTAGGTCGCATATACATACCTTATTCTTACTAGGAAAGGGGTTTTTGATGTACAAATCAAAAGTTTAGAAAAAATCCTCATTTTTGTTATTCATCTCTCCTTAGTATCTCATATCATCCACTAGTTGATAATCTTTTCCTTGAAAGTAAAAATTTCAGAGTAAACAAAAAAGGAGTATCGTAGCTAGATATGATATTTACACATCTCTTTGTGAATAATTTTTTATTTTATCACCAAATCCGTGCTACACTGTATCATTTCATTCTTGCCGTAAATCGTCGATATGCGACGAGATTTGTATCCGGGTTCAAATCCCACCCTTCAACACTACATTTACAAGGAGAGAAAAACCCTATTTTTTTACTGCTTTTACAACCATACCCTTTGGCACCATATATCCTTTTAATGGAATCCAAAATGCTCGATAGTAACTAATAACGATGTTGCTAAATCCAGCATTTGTTAACAATTTTTTCATTTCTTCCCCACTATACAACCGTAAACTTATTTTTTTAATAACCCTCTGATGATTCACCCCGTCATCCTTATTATATGCCATTTCAATAACCACTCTTCCACCAGGTTGTAATACCCTAAATATCTCATTAAGTACTTTTTCTACTTCATGTAGGAAAAAAAATGTCTCAATTGCCGTCACAACAGTGAATTCATTATCTGCCCAAGGTAATACAGATGCATTACCCTGTTTAAATTCAGCTTTCCCAACATCAACAAGATTCTTGTTCATTTCAGATGCTAACTGAACCATATCATCTGAATGATCGATACCAGAAATTTTTGACACATGAGATATATATCTTTTAATAAAAATCCCTGAACCAAATCCAATTTCAAGATACTTATCATCCTTTTTTGGATCAATTACCCTTTCAGCATTTTTATAAAAATGTTTGTGACCTCGAGCCATACCTTTTGCCAGTATTTTTCCAAAAAAACCTGTGGGTTTTGCGAATTGTGACATGCTGTACTTTCAGAATAGGTAATCATCTATTAACGTTAATAGGTTTAAAAGAGATATATTTTCCTTAGATCACATTCCCGCCTCCGACAATTTTTTAAATTAAGTTATTATCCTCTCCCTATGCCAGCAACTGCATATAAGAGAAAAACCCTTCAAACAACATTGCAGAAAATGCCTTTCACTTTATCCTTAACAATTCTTTAAGTATTTATTCTATTTATCCAATTTACTAGGCTCGCTCTAACTTAGGATTAGTGAACTAATTTTAGCAAACAAGGAACAGGTAAGTAATATGGCAATGCAAGGATTAGGAAAAAAAGTATCTAAACATCCGAAGGGAACAATCATAGCAACAATGATGATAACAATGATTGCAGTAGGGTGCATACAGATATACGGTATCAATCAGGAATTTTCTGAAGAATCATTTATGCCAAATATGGAGGTTGTAAAAGCATCAGAAGAAATCTCCAATAATTACACCGGTTCATATACTGTTTCCATTCTAGTAAAATCAAAGAATACAGATCTTCTAACATCCGATGGCCTTGTTGAAATACTTCGAGTTGAAAAAGCCATTATTGATAATCCACTGATTATATCCTTTCTTGACACCCCCGAAGTTCCTTCAGTTAATATAAACTCCGTCGCAGATATCATTGCACAAATGGCATTGATTCAACAAAACATCACTTTACCTATCATGGACCAAAAGATAGCTACACTTCAAAACATGGATGATACCCAAATTAAACAATTGATAATAAACATACTAACCTCAAATCAAACACCCTTAGAAATAAGGGGAATGTTTTCGGTAATTCTAACAAAAGATTTTAACCTCTCAACAGGCAACATTAAAGCACACGGCACAATCATTATGGTAAGCCTAAATGCATCCTATTTAACAGGGAATACAGGGATGGGAAACGGTGCATCAGATGGAAATATTGCAAATACAGAAAAAAGAATGGATGAAATTGTCAAAAAAACTCATCTTACTGCAACCCAGATGCGAGTTATGGGCAATCAGATTATCAATAATGAGATACAAAAAGCGGCCACTGAATCAATGGGGATTCTTCTTCCTATTGCTTTTGGGCTGGTGATTGTCATCCTAGCACTTATCTATAGAAATGGTTTTGATATGCTATTTAGTCTTCTTTCTCTTGTTTTTGCCATACTGTGGGTATATGGCTTTGGATCTGCAATGGGATATACCTTTAATCCTATGACAACGGCCGTACCAGTATTAATTGTTGGTCTAGGGATAGATTATGGAATTCATATTACTATGAGATATCGCGAAGAAACAAAAAAGGGGAAAACAATAGAGAATGTGGTACATATAACCATAAAATCTGTGGGAACAGCTTTATTACTGGCTACAGTAACCACTGTTGCTGCATTTTTATCCAATTTAGTATCTCCTATAGGTCTTCTCGCTGAATTTGGGATATTATGTGCCATAGGAATTATTGGTAGTTTTGTTACCATGACTACTTTTGTTCCAGCATGCAAACAGCTTCGTGATTTAAGAAAAATAAATAAAAGAAAGCAACGAAAAGTAAAGAAGAAAAAAAACAAGTCCGCGAATAGAAAAAATAGAGTAACAGGCATTGGTGTAGAAATTCTCAATAGAACAATGAGCAGTGGAGCCGTGGCAGCAGAACATCATCCATTATCAATACTTATACTAGTATCTGTTATCACACTTGGTGCTGGGGCAGGAGCATTATCCTTAGAAACAACATTTAATTTTGAAGATTTTCTCCCTGCAGATATGGAGATAACACAAGATCTTAATTATTTGCTAAATGAATTTGACATAGCAGGAGGTCAAGCCCCACAAGTAAATATACTAGTGAAGGGTGACATCACAAATCCGGGATTGCTAGTGGATATTACAGAAACAATTGATAATCTCAGAGATACTGAATACATAATAAAAAATATGGATCAACCTGAGGTTAAATCAGTATTATCTGTGATGAGGGATTGGGCAACCAACACTACCTATCAGGGTATATACGATCCGTCTTTTGACCCCACTTTTCAAGGGCTCTATAATACCGTGTTGCATCCAGATGGCACACCTAAACACGGTACTACAAAGGAAGATATACAAACATTATATGATTGGTTGTATTCCAATCCTCAATCAACAAAGGTTACTAAATCAGTTCTACATAAGACCGATAACGGGATATATGACGGCACGGTTTTATGGATTTCAGTAAATATTGATACCGGCAATGATGAACAAATTGAAAACATTCACAGAAAACTCAAAAATGATAAAAAACCACTAGATGATAACACACAAAAATCAATAGTAACAGGGGAAACCATTGTAATGAAAACTGTGATGGATTCTCTAAATGATAGTCAGATTCGCTCTTTGATGATTACCATTATTATGTCTTTTTTTATTCTAACCATCGTATTCTGGTTCAGAAGACACTCATTAATACTGGGAGCAATCACTTTGACACCTCTCATTTTCTGTGTAATATGGACCCTTGGTACAATGTTCTTGGTCAATATTCCTCTAAATATGATGACAATTACGGTTGCATCGCTGACAATTGGTTTAGGAATTACATATGGGATTCATATTACTCACAGGTTTTTAGAAGATCTTGAAACTACAAAAACAATTGATAGTGCTTGTCGGAATACGGTCATCCATACAGGTACCGCTTTATTTGGAGCAGCGACAACCACTATAGCTGGCTTTGGGATACTTATATTTGCCTTGATGCCACCTTTACAACAATTTGGAGCAATCACTGCTTTGACTATCCTTTATAGTTTTTTGTCTTCAGTTTTTATTCTCCCAACCTTTCTGGTTATGTGGGCAAAATGGAAGAAAAAAAACTATGAGTTAGTACAGGATAAACAGGGGAAGGAAAAAAGTCATCGCATATCTTGTCCACAGTGTAACAAACGTGTAGAAGTATATGAATCAGCAACAAAATTTAAATGTCCTCATTGTGGCTTTAAAGCAGATTTTTGTTAATCACCTCTTTTAACTTACCATTTTTTGCTAGTAAAAACAAGTCCAAATCCCGGGAGGATTATTGCTTTCCGGTAAGAAATGTGTCCGAGCTCAAATTTCGCCCCCGACACTATATATTCACACTAGAAAAAATTTTTGTTATAGCATTAGTCCCACAATAAAAAAATAATATATGCGATATTATTATAAATTAAGTATAGATAATTTCTTTATAGGAGGTAATTGAAAATGATAAAAAAAATAACATGTAAAGGATTTGTTTTAACACTAGTTTTATGTATGGTAGGGACATCATTGATCCAAAGTACCCTAGCAAATGTGAACGAATTCACTAGTAAAAATAAAATCTTCATAGGACAGCAGGAATCCTTTTGTTTGTCTAGGGATGATCCAGTTTTGTTAATTCCAGATTCAACAAGCGATACAGTAGGCATGTTTGATCCCTATGATGGTACTTATTTGGGAGATCTTTTGACTGTACCACTAATTCATGGAACCTCGAGTACTCCTGTTAATGCCATACCAGGCCCCGATGGAAATATTTATGTTTCTGACCAGGTCCAAGACGCTGTATTCGTGTTTAATTCAACAGGAACTTTCCTTTATGAATATGCCAATGATACTGATGGATTAGACAATATCAGAGGGATTGCTTTCAGGGGAACTCACCTTTTTGTGACAAGTGGTAATGACTATGTAGCAGAATTTGATGGGCCCCACAGTCGCCTTCCAGATTTTATAAATGATGGAAGTGACCCCTATGATATCTTTTTCCTTGATGATGGCCGGGCACTTCTTTCAGATATCCAAGGAAGCACGGATAATGTAAGGCTCTACAATGCTAATGGAAATCTAGATATGGAACTTTTCCAGATTAGCTTTCCCCAGCAGATAATAAATGATTCTGTGTCTCCAGGTCTCTATTTAAATGCGGCTTTCAGCGGTGATCAAATAACTGACTTTGATCTTGATGGAACAATTTCTCAGACAACCTTCTTTAATGGTGGCCGAGGTATATATCGACTGGGGAATGGGAATCTCTTAGCAACTGCTGGAGACGGTGTCTGGGAGATTGAACCAGGGACAGGGATCATCATTGAAAATAAAAAGAGCGGATCGGCCCGCTTCATAGAGTATTATGGCTCTACCCAAGAAGGATATACTTTAACAATCCTTATAGAGGGAAATGGAACAGTCACCAAGAACCCAGATCAGGCAACCTATCCCCCTGGAACCCCGGTAGAGCTTACAGCTATTCCCGACACCAACTGGACATTTAATCATTGGAGTGGTGGCCTTACTGGAGATACAAACCCGGAAACAATCACCATGATCCAAAACACTACAATAACTTCACACTTTACCCCTTCTGCTCTTATCCTTACTCAAAATCTCTATAGTGAATGGAACCTTTTAACCATCCCATTGGAAAACACTTGGACTGCAGAAACACTGGGTCAAAATATCACTGGTTGCGCTGTGGTTACCAAGTTTGATGGGGATACACAAGCTTTTACCACACACGTAGTTTGGACACCCCACGATAATTTTCCAATAGTAAACGGTGAAAGTTACTTCATTTACTGCACCCATGACACTAATCTTACTATGACCGGCCTTCCCTTGGAAGCAACTACAGTTCATATCTACCAAGACTGGAATCTCATTGGATGGTATCCAGAAACATCTACCACGGCAGAATCACTTGGCACCAATATTACAGATTGTAGTGTGGTTACCAAGTTTGATGGGGATACACAAGCTTTTACCACACACGTAGTTTGGACACCCCACGACAATTTTATCATCACTAGGGGTATGGGTCTCTTTATCTATGCTACTAATGAAAGCGACTGGCATGGGGAAGGATAACGAGTAATTCTTTCTCTCTTTTTTCCTTTCTTCTCTGTTACGTATCTATTTTTTACTCCTATGTAAAGCCTCCGAAACTGAATAAGTTTCATATTTTATATGTGTTCTGTCTTTTTTGTCTTTGTGCGTACTCCTATCCGAGGTGTATCCCTCATAATGGCTTTCGCACACATA